>OLOS01000834.1_pt1 | contig 29276 bp, 21 predicted proteins | sample 1672631 | NCBI WGS metagenome assembly OLOS01 (sample SAMEA3136707, study PRJEB25190) | human gut metagenome | biome: human gut; feature: human-associated habitat; material: faeces | place: Austria | collected 2013 | reverse complement strand
GTCGCGTGCCGGACCCCCCGGCGAGGATGATGCCTTTCATATAATCCGTCCTCTACAATCGAAAATAGTTATAAATCGAGCGGTTAGTAAGAGTTTGATATTCTATTAAGTTAATCCTTCTCAATATTAACGAAAGAAGCAATTGATGAACAACCGCAAGGACACAACCCGTAGAGACGACATAACGAACGTGAGGGCCCTTGCAATATTCCTTGTAGTCCTAGGCCACAGCATTATTCTGTATTCAAGTGCGTGGGGATATTATCCAACTGAACAAAAATCAATTCTGTTGGATAATCTCAAATTCTTAATAAACGGAATCCAGATGCCCTTGTTCTTTTCGTTGTCTGGCTTTTGTTTTTTATGGAGCTGGAATCGATCAAGCGATTTTATCAGTCAGATCATTAAAAAAGCCCAACGCTTAATTATCCCCTATATCATGATTGGAATATGTTGGCTCTTCCCCATCAGGATGCTCGTTAAGTATCCCTATTACAATGGCCTAACTGTACCGCACATCATCTTTAAATCAATTCTGTTGGGCGAAGACAACGGTCACCTTTGGTTTCTCCCGACTCTTTTTTTTCATTACAGCAGCCACGTCGTGCATCTTTCAAATACTCGAAAAGAGCCCTCTAACAAGTTTTAAGGTTCCGATAGTTTTCGGCGCTTCAATTTATCTTTACCATTTTGGAATACCATCAGCGAACAGATATATCAATTTGGCAGAAGCAAATGCAATATGGTTTGCGCTTGGCCTAACAATCCACTACTTGGAAGCAAACAAATGGTTCGAGAGCTATAAAAGGCGTAAAAGCATATCAATAGTCCTAATACTATTATTCCTTGTAAACTTACTAAAACAAGTGGTGCCCCCCATTGCTTCCACCGCCCTTACTTGCATGGCGCTTGCATCAATTTATTGTGTCATCCCCCAAAAGGCAAACCTACTAACCGAAAAGATTAGCAAAAACAGTATGGGAATATATCTTTTTCATTCTCCACTGGTTTACATTTCTTTTACCTACTGGCCCAACATAGCCCCAATGGCGATGGCAGCAATTAACCTGATTGGATTTGGATCAGTCGCCTATATGTTGACGAATCTAATTCGAGCCACAAATATGGGTTGGATAATCGGAGAAACGCCAAAGGCACCACACGATAAGAAATAGGGAAAGCAATAGCCAAGGAATACAGCTAATTAAACTGTTTCTTCCATTTATCGATGCTCGTCCAGGGAAGATTAATCTCAGTTTTAACGGGATGGTTTACCCAATCAGCTAATTTATGGAGATAGCCGTCCTCGCGTTCAAGAACGGGAAGTCCCGTGTCTTCACCGATCTGGCGGGCTCGATTATCAATTGCAATAATTAGAGAGCGATGTCCTCCATTTAAACAGCGGATGCCCGCATGGAGACGCGTCCCCACATAATCAAACTCCTCGGTTTCAATTACACGATTAAGCTCTTCGATATTGGGGCCTATGACATTAAATTGCTTCAGATCGACTATTTGATCAAGACACCAATCAACATCATGGCTTCCTTGAATCCAAATCGTTACATTTTCGTATTCCGACGACAGCAATTCCAGCATCTTACGGTCACGTTCCGCATCGAAACAATAATCGGTAATTGACGTAACAACGTTTTTAGAACGCTTAGAGGATATCTCGAGTTGCCTAGATGGGGTTAACGACCACATGGTCGGACATGCGGTATTAAGAACATTCTCTATGCCAATAGAGTTAAGCCTCTTCTTAGTCATTTCATCTCGAACACTATGAAGATATTCATCGGATAGCAAGGTTTTATAGAACTTCTTTGTATAGGCGTCGATAGCATCGTCCACCCCAATATCAGACATGCCCACGCCGAACAAAACAACATTTCTATTATTGCCCAACCGCTTGGCAAGCGCCCATTGCTGCTGATCAGCCATATGCGTATACAGAATATTGGTGCCGCACAACAGCTTTACGTATTCAGGATACATTTCAAGCTCTTTGGAATAATAGTGCGTTGCCACATGGGGCAACGCACCGCCAAAGATTTGATCCGCGATACAGCCACAGGCATCCATGATCACATGGTCACCAGAGTTCTCGCTTCCCATAGCCGTATCCAAAAGGAGATAGCGTTCTTGCTTAACACCATCGGATTTTTCATCGTGCCTGCGCGATGTCGCAGAGGCTTTAAGTAGCTGAGTCCATTGGTTAAGGCGCGCCATTAGTTTCTCCGAAATAAACGTTTGAGTAGAGCACCGTGACCGCCTTCGACGCCCGTCGAAGCAGAAGGCTGAAACGGTTCACAATAATCATCAGATAGGTTAAAAACGGCAGACACGCTGCATGCGCCACTTTCAACCGAACGAACAACAGGATGAGCGTTGCGAGAAGGCGAAAGACAGACTAGTTGGCTTAGCTCGGCGACACAAAGCGGATTCTTGCCGTCTTCCGCAAAAGAGTATATATGAATGCGAAGATAGGCCTCTTCATCATCATTTAAAAACAGCGGAACATGCCCCGCAAAAAGACCGTCCCTAGATTCAAGACTAATCCAGCGAATATCAGACTGATCAAGGGCACACCAAACTGCCGCGCGAACATCCACAGGCATCAAAGACGACTCAAAACGCACAGTCAAATCAACAGAAGAAGCTTAAATGAGCGTTTGAGACATGGCAGACGATCGCAATCGAGCATCAGCGAGATGATCGCTGAGCAAGAAGACCTTACTTAGTTCTTCGGTTTTTAGCACATTCCCGAAGGCGGACTTCCCGCTAACCAAGGATGGCTCTTCATTCAGATAACGTGTAAAGGCCTCGAAGAACATTTCATTTTCACGCTCAATCGACGTGCAGCTAAATCGATTAGGCGAATCGCATTTTGAGCCTGAAAGAGCCTCAAGAATAGAAGAAGCAATGCCGCAAGCAGAGGGCTCAGCGAGGTGGATGGTGCCCTCCGGAAAGTCGAGTAGATTATTCTCACGGTTTATTTCAATTACCGAGAGCTTCGATGCAAGCATTTCGAAAGGCAGGCGAGAGGGATTAGTCACGCTCAACGATACGCCGGCAACACACTTGGCATAAAGCGAGGCGCATTCATCAGCGGTCAAGATGCCGAGGCTGCGTACACGTGGATCACGAATGGGAGGCATTGCGTCTTCGCCGTATAAATATACGACAACTGCATCGTCTAGCTTGAGAAGCAATTTAATTGCATCAAGCAACATGCCAGACAAACGCCGATCCTTATTGGATTGATAAATAGCACAGACGGCATACTCTCTGCTTAGATTTTGTTCCTGCGCAGTATATATATCGCTAACGCCAAAATCACAATATGGGACTTCATGCGAATAATAGGGTTCAACTTTTTTAGAAAGCCATCTGCCTATTGTTATGGGGTTTAGTTCATAACGATAACTTGCTTCGGCATTTAGATACATCTCCCCCATCGGATAGAACCAAGGTTCAAAATCCTGAATGAAGTAGAACTTATGGGTGCACTTCTGCATAGATGCAAAGTGCGCCGTATTCCAAGCGGTGGCGATTACTGCAAAAAAATCCTCGGGCACACTCGGAGCCACACGAACTTCTTTAGGCGAATAACCAAACCAATCCTTTATTTCGGTCTGAACTCTATGCGCACTTTTGTATGCTTCACAGCCCGGCATAATGTAAAAGTAGTTCTCATATCCGCGAGAATCTAGAAAGGAAGCCTTGCTGCAGATGGTTCGAAAGCCGCCAGAACCCTTTGCCGGCGGAGATATCATCCAGGCAATTTGTTTCATTTAAAGCACTCAAATCGCTTCGTAGTCAAAAGGATCGAACTTATATAACGCTGCGCGCTTGGGATCTCGAGAAAAGTTAACGGAGAACCATGGATCTCCCTCAGAGAAACGCTCGGACCAGTTATGCAATAATCGTGCCTTATCCTCAAAATGCTTATGAGAGCGAGATTTACTATCAAGGGATTTGTCAACACATGCCATATGGTAGAGACATGCCTCTGGTGTATAGATCACTTTTAACCCAGCTTGAGAAGACTTGAAGCAAATATCAACATCCGAATAGTCAAGAAGATACGACTCATCAAAACCACCCAGACGATTAAAATGTTCGCGTGAAATAGCTAAACAGACACCACTCACCGCCGATACATCCCTTACGGTCAATGGCATATAGATATAGCCAGGAGAAGAGCGATGAATGCCTTGCGACAGGTTGACGATTGATTCTCCAACATAAGACAGGCCTGCCTGCTGCACAATGCCGTCAAGATCGCACGTCATTGTTCCAACGACGCCAACATCCTCTCGTTGAGAAAAACCGACGAGAGTCTTTAGCCACGAGGAGTCTAGTGCCTGAATATCGTCATGAATAAAGACGAGTTGCTCGCCACGCGCGGCGAGAGCACCGGCATTTCTCCACACAGATATATTAAAGGGGTCATCAAGCGCGTGAACGATATAGCGGCAACGAAGTCCAGAGCTCGATTGCTTAACAGCAGCTTCCGCTTCCTGCGAGCACACGAAAACGACTTCAAGATCATCAAAATCGGTGTCATTGATTGAAGATACAAGAGTCGAAAGAACCGAAGAATTGCCGCGGGTGGTAACGATTAATGAACAGGACTCAGATGAAGGAACATCATAAATGGGGCTATAACGAAAAGCACGATTATGAGAATTGACCACAGTCGCCTTGATACCGCATCTATCAAGGTGCTCCTGAACAGCTTTTATTCCAGCGAGGGTTGCATAGGGTTTACTATCGGAATTACCCGCAGTCGAATTCTCGCTTATTCTCCAGTGATACAAGATTTTAGGAACGTGATGGATCGTCCCACCAAGTTCGGCAATCTTCAGCACCATGGCATGGTCCTGGGCGCCATCCAACTCGCTGTTAGAAAGGTCAATTCTGTCTAAACATGCCCTCTTAATAGTAAGAAGGTGGCAAATATAATTATTGTCTCGAGCCATATCAAGACTAAAATCCGGCTTAAAAGTAGGATGAGCCAAGGACCCATCAGGCAATAGCTTATCTTCATCACAGTAGAGAAGATTAATGTCCGAATTTTGATTTAGAGCGTGTGCATACTCAAACAAGATATTCGGTTCGAGAACATCATCATGATCGAAAAAGCAAAGGTAGTCTCCCTTGGCCATCTTGATTCCGACATTGGTGTTCTCAGTGATGCCTAGATTGCCCTCAAGATCAGTCGCTGTAATTCTAGAGTCTGCAGTCACGTACTCGGAAACCAAGTCGCTAAGTCCATCGTTATCTGGCGTAGAGTTAACCAGGATGAGTTCCCAATTCGAATACGTCTGAGCAATCACAGAATCAGCCATATCCCTGAAGAAATTCAAGGGAGTCTTATATAGAGGAACGATGATTGAAAACAAGGGCTGGTATGCAAGTCTTATTTGTGCTTGTGCCCGCGAATCGGATCCAGTCAATCTGCGCCCAAAAAACCAGGACAAATAACGGGGTTGATCGAATGCACACGCATGATTCCGATCGGCCTCATCCAAAAGCTCTTTAAGCATATCTTTCTTTAGATTGATAAACGTATCTAGATGACCAGAAGCCCTGTGTATGCAAATGCACAGGCTATCCCCGACCTCAGGAATATGAAGAGAGAAATTTATTAGACCAGGATTCGCATCGGCTATTAAGTTATTAAATAACAAAGATTCCCCAACAACGCAGGCTTCTTCATTAAAAGCGACAATACGATCACCCTCAAGGTAATCAGTACCCGAAAGAACACCTCTAACGATTACGCCATCAACGCAGGGAATAAAGCTCTCAATTTGGATAGAAGCGAGCGCATGCACGCCAGAACGGTCAATATTGCGAAATTGTCCACAATGCTCCGCGCGCAGCAAGCCGTTAACTTTCGACTCAATCGAAAACTTGCCAGGATTGATGCGGCGCTGGTAAATTACATTATCTCCGCTAAAGAAAGACAGCGATTGGTCGACACCAAAATCGGCAAGAACAGCAACAAATTCAGTCTCTGAAATAGGAATGATTCTTGCGGGCAGAATTTGCCCATTAGGTGATTGCGACTCAACAGCATCAGGAAAAACGGATGCGGCTTCATACAGTAGATATAGCTTGCCGTCGCCACGGCAATTTAGCTTATTGTTAAATTCGGTATTAAAAACTATGCCCATATCAGCAACACTTTCCAACAACTAAAACAAACTCGCAAATCGTAGCCAAAGTAAACGGGAATACGAGGCATATCAATATGAATCGTTTGCTGTCCCCAAAGACCAAGCGACTTTGGTTAAGGATAAACGATAGGCACGGAACCAGAAGTGGCAAAAGGTAACGACTCTGGCAACCATTAACTGTCCCCAATCCAACGGGAGTAAAAGACACATAAAGTGCAGTTGCCACCAAAATCACCGTAAACAAAAACACAAATGAGGCCCAAAGAAATTGTGCGAGACCAATATGATTAACGCTAATCGAATCGGCCGAAAAAAGCCCAAACAACAATAGGCAAACAGCTGGAAGCACCTGAACCAACCCACGGATTGCATTTACAGAAATCTGAGCAGCAAGCGATCCAAGGTATGCAAAGTTCAATGCATATCCAGAAGAGGTTATCGGATTTAAATAATAAGTTGAAAAATAATTGGCGAGTATTTCCGCGTAGCGCAATGGATCGGCGAGAATGAAAGCGATTTGCTGACCAGAGTTAACATCGGAGCCGCCTCGCATATCGCCAACGTTAGATCCGCTGGCCGTTGAAAACAAGAACGGAAGCGCAAATGAGGCAAAAGCAATCAAGCCCAAAACAAACACGGCGGCATAGTAATGAACTCGTTGCTTCGAGCCCGCAAAACGATTACGCGGAACCATAAAAAAAAGACCGATTATCGGAAAATACACAGCTTTGACTGCGAGTCCTAAAAAGGTAAATAAAAATGCGAGTGCTATATTGCGAACTGTAAATTCATTTAAATCACCCCATGCATACCTCAAAAAATAAGCAAAACCGAGAATGATAAACGAAATGAGCCATGCATCATATGAGAAACATGACGCAAGAAAGATCGAAGTTGGCAGCATTCCCACAAAAGCAAATAGTCCCTTTTTTGAGGGCGTGACCTTGATTGCAATGGCAATTGCAAGACAGTAACTAAATAAATTGCAAATCCGAGCGAATTGAATCATAGAAGAAAAATCGAAATGCAGAAGGCGAGCGAGCCAAAGGCCAATTGCCGATGGAATATACCCAATGCTGCTAAGCGTATAAACGAATTCTTCATGCTTGTTAACTTGCACATGACCAGAAGCGATATCAGATCTATAGGAGCCATTCAACTGCCTAGCATGCTCAATAATTTCCGCTCGATCAAAATGGGAAAGAGAGGGCTCTTCATAGCCCTGTGCACGACGGACCGCTTCGTCAGTAAATTTAATATCCGTATCAGTTTTTTGAGTTTCAAATAAATAAGATGTCGAAAGGGCATTGGAATAGTGAATTTGATCATCCCATGAAATACCCGTCGTTATCGGAGTGCTCACCACAAGGAAAACACCAATTGAGAATGCAGCGATAAAGAAAGCAACAGGAAGGGCAGAGTTTCTCTTTCGAATGCCCGAGCAAGCCGTGAAAACCGAAGTTATGATTACCAGCAGGAAATAAACAACAGCATTAATGAACCCATTCACGAATGCAATCGTAGAGCAGCCAAAAACAATAAAGAATGCGATAATCAGCAGGGAAACGTAGTCGGTAGCCTTGACCCTCGCCGAAGCAGAATGGAACAACGCTTTCAGAGAAAAGCCACTTTGGAATAAATAGAGTATTGCGCAATAGGAAATCAGAAAAAAGAATATGAGCCGCTTTTTATTCCAGTCAGCAATATTCGAGAAATGAGAAGCCGGCGAGCCAAGAACGGTACAGCCCTCCCAGATGACCGCCACGGCAAATGCCGCAAGCAACAGGACTAATAATTGAGCGCAGCGACCAGAACAGTTGTCACGCTTTTTTTCATCATCTGAGGAAAGGAAGACACAATATGATTGCCAAATGGCAACATCTACAACGACGCAATAGAGCGCTAAAACAAACAGCTGTGAGACAGAGTGGTTCACATAAAAGTGCTTCATGCACAGAAGCTCGACAATAAAGAGAAGAGCAACGAAGACGGCTTTCATTATTTGCTTTTGGTTTACGCATCGAGACAACACGGAGCTAATTCACCTTTATCCAAATCAAGCTGCAAGGGCCCTAGAAGAATCGTTCCCAGTCGTCTGGATGACAAGTATGGGCACCAAGCACTGTTCACAACTGTTGAAAGTAATATAAGTAGGAACATTCACATCGAGATGATTTATACGCTAAAGCGAAACGCATAGCCTACTTTTCCTTCTCCCTACTTAACGCAACAGCCTGAACAAGTGAGTTTAAACGCTCTTCCTGTCGAGAGAGGCGAAGAGAATTACAGAAATCACGGACCACAAGAACGGCAATAACGTAAAGGAACACGAAGTTAGAAGCCGACATGAAACCAAATAGACTTGAAAGCCACATTGCAACTTGTGGAAAAACGCCCAAAATTACAAAACTGACGCTGAATAGCAGCCAAAACAGAGAATCCAAAACTTGCATTTGGGATTTTTTTAATTTGCGCAATACGAACACGAATACCAAAACAGCGCAAACAAGAAGCAAAATACGAAGAGAGACCGGCAAATGGATCACCTAAACCACTGAACGACAAGGAGCGTAACGAAAACACGAACCATATACTGCATAGACCTAACAGGGTTAAGATAGCTCTCGCCACCTTGACGCTCGCGCATCTTAACCTGTACCTCTGAAATGGAATACCCTTGCTTCAAAAAGAGAGCGAGAGATTCTGGTTCCGGATTTAAGGTATTGTCGTAATAGTATTTCTTAAGAATATCCCGCCCAAATAGCCTAAATCCAGACGTGGGGTCACTGATCCTCTTGCCTGTCAGAATCTTTATTAGCACCGTAATCATACGCGAGCCGATCATGCGAAGCGTCTTGTCTTTGCGCACGCTTACAAACCTAGAGCCAATGACAATATCTGATCCATCAGATTGAGCCCTATCAACAAGGACCTTTATATATTCCGGACAATGCTGGCCGTCAGCATCAAACTGAACCATATAGTCATATCCATGATCAACCGCATAACGCGCAGCCGTCTGAAACCCAACGGTCAAACCACAGTTAATGGGCATATCAATGATGTCACAACCAAGATCCTTGCAGATAGCTAGCGTTCGATCTCGAGACCCATCATTGATAACAACAAAATCAAACTCAGGTGCAATTTGCCTGAGCTCGCATATCGTCTTTTCTATGCATTCCTCCTCATTATAAGCAGGAATAGCGATAAGAGTTTTGGGTGTCATATACACATAAACCGATCTCTAGTTTTTCTCATTATTATAGCGAGAGATATACAAATGGTTAAATAGACACAACGAATGGTGCACCCTTGATTATCAACTTAATCAGAACACTTCCCACATTCATCCGTACATGGACGGATGAATGTGGGAACCCGTTACCCTGAGAGCCGAACCGGTTGGCCCCGGGGACTCGAAGGACAGCATGTCCGGAAAAAAGAAAAAGGGTTCCGAGAAGGCAACCCCGAGTGTCTACGGCAGGCTCACCAGACACGAAAGGGACACGGGCCAGAAGATGCTGGAGCTGGACGCCCGCGCGCCTCCAAGGCGATGCTCGGCGGCGATGCGGAGGCGCTGCTAGACGCCTACAGCCTGGAGGACGTGCCCATCGGGAGACTCGACCTGACGCCGAGCCTCATCGAGAGGGCACGCGCAGAGAGGCGCGTCGCCCCGCTGGCCTAGCCCAAAGGCAAAACGGAATAGGCGGACCGACCGTCCAGCTGAGTCTGGAAAGAGGTGCCAGACTGAGGGCGGAGAATGGCCCCCGGACCTATCGAACACATATCCACCGTTCCTTCAACTGGGGAAACGGAGCCCCCGGGGTCCACGGGGGCCGCGGGGGCGTTCGGCTAGCCGCGGATACGAACTATCTGCGCAGCGTGTTCGGCTGAGATTGGAAATCAACCACGAATGGTGCACACGGCATCGAGAACCCCGCAACAAACCTCGCCCTAGATTTCAAAGCTAGCAATCTTACGAGTGTCGAACGGCATGGTTACGCCATGTCTCTCTAAGCGTAGGTACACAACTACGAGGTTTTCTCAATAGTTTTAATTGCAACCACACGCGCCATATTAATGACATTCATTAAATACGACTTAGAGCAAAATGGGATTTGAAGCAATTGGAAAATACCTTTTGCTCGATTACCAGAATGAATATTTCTCAACCCATTATTAAATAATGCATTTGCCTTTAGATAGTTCTCAGCTCGGCGCCGATCGAACCGCTCGGCGACGATTGTATCAATCTTATCGACATCCAGTGATCGACCCTCTTTGAAAGCTGAACGTAAACACTGAGAAACAACGAACTGTTTATACAAATTGCTACGCGAAATGCTATTAACAGTCATTCTGTATCGAATGAGCGGCTCTGGAACATTTCCAATAGTGAACCCTTCCAGCTCGGCACGCAACAGTAAGTCATAATCTTCTGCTAGCGGAACAGACCGATACCCCATTTCAAATACAGACCTTCTTCCAAACCAACTCGGATGAGGTACGCAATTTCTAATCATAAGAGAACGCCTAACGCCTTCACTCGAACTTGGAATTGAATCAACGAGATATAATTGACTACCGTCTTCGTCAATGGCGTTCAAATAAGAACCCACTAGGTCAAGCTCATGTTCTTCAAGATACGACAACTGCCGTTCAATGCGCTGCGCCTCAGAAATGTCATCTGAGTCCATTCGGCAGATATACTGACCGCGTGAGACCTTGAACGCCCTTTCCAAAGATGCAGCAAGACCAAGATTGCGTTCATTTCTCACGAGGCAAATCCTGCTGTCATGAGAGCTATAGTTTTGAGCAATATCGTAAAGTGTGTTGTCATCTGGATTATCAAAAACAACAACCACCTCGATTCGATGATAGGTCTGCTTTAAAATAGACGCTAGTGCCTCAGTAAAATCTTTGGCGCTCTCCCTATAACAAGGCATGAGCACTGAAACCAACTGTGAATCTGTCAACTAAAACCTCCAACACCGCTGCGGGAGCAAACGCTAATGAAAACTACCGATAGTTTAATAGTCCTTCATGTGGCATATATTACAAGTGATTTCGCTTCTGGCGTGTCTACAGTGGTGCCTCAATACCTAAATGAGCAGTCAGAAATAAAGGAAATGAATATAGCTCTATTAAATCTTACAAACTACAGACCTAAAGATGCGAAATATCCCGTCTTCTTTCAGTCATGCATAGAAAAACTTCCTGAACCGTTTTGCAATCCGTCACTCGTAATATTTCATGAGATATATAGGCCGGATCACATTAAACTAAGCCATTGGCTCAGAAGACGTGCGATCCCATACATCATCACACCACATGGGTCTCTAACATATGTGGCGCAAGAACAGCATCATTTAGCTAAACAATTGCTTAATGTTTTCTTCTATAACGCCTTTATTCGCAATGCTGATTGTATCCATTTTCTATCGAAAAAAGAGGCGATGAGTTCAAACGGCTTTAAACATAGGAAAGCAAGCATTATTCCAAATGGTGTTAGCATCCCAAAAGCCAAAGCCTCAAACTTAGACAGCCGCATCGCGCTTTTTATTGGCCGCCTAGATATAGAGGTCAAAGGTCTTGATCTACTGATCAAAAGTCTGCCGCTAATTGCTGATGAGCTAAGAGGGCTCGGAGCTAAAATCTACATCTACGGTCCAGACGAAGATGGGTCTATGGCCAAACTGGAACTACTTATTGCCGACAATCAAGTATCCGATATTGTTTTATTAAATGGTCCAGTTAATGGTCAATCTAAAGCGGACGCTTTTCTCAAATCGCAGTTTTATATCCAACTTTCACGTACTGAAGGTTTCCCGACGTCTGTTTTGGAAGCGCTAGCATATGGCCTCCCAATTATTGTTACCGAGGGAACCACATGGAAAGAAACAGCGAACAATAAAGGAATTGGAATCGGTGTAGAATCTGATCTCGAAGCCATTTCTAACGCAATTCTCACCCTGTTCAATGACGATGAACTTCGTTGTAAACTTGCAAATGCAGCTAGAAAGTATGCAATTGAACACTTTCAATGGAAGGCCATTGCCAAGCGTCAATTTATTTTATACAGGGACATTGTAAACGGGCTTTCTAACTAACCATCTTGTTCTTCCAATACGGAAAGGAACTAAATGCTGTTTTCAATTATTATCCCTGCATATAATGCGGCATCCAGTTTGCCGGAAACGCTATCATCCATCTACCAACAAACATATGACGGCTATGAAATTATTCTCATCAATGATGGATCAGCGGACGCTACTGAAAGTGTCTGCAAAGTGTTTTGTGAATCTCACAACAATACTCATTACGTTAGACAAAATAATATGGGCGTATATGAGGCCAGGCGAAAAGGCGCGGAGATAAGCGCCGGAGATTACCTGGTCTTTGTTGATGCAGATGATTCTTTGCGCTTCGATACCCTATCTATTCTTGCTCGCGAAATCGATAAGTGCAATCCAGACATAATCTGTTTCAGCTATACAAGAAACCCAGACTATTCAAACGATCCGTTTATCAATCCCGCCCTTCCGTCTGGCATCTATGAAGGTGACGATCTCGCCGAAGTCAGAAAATGTTTGGCACGAGGGAAACTCAATTCAATTTGGGGAAAGGCAATCAAAAGAAACTGTCTGATTGACGATTTAAGCAATACCGATACAAAGAGAATCGATTTTGCAGAAGATTTTCTGCAAATGATACCCATAGTCGATTCAGCCAGATCGGTTTTACAAATAAGTGATGCGCTGTATTATTACAATTGTCAAAACGGACAAAGTGCAACACACAGCTATAAGGAAAAACAGCTTTCAGATTTAACCTTCGTCACCTCAAGCCTAGTGAAAATCGCTGCTCGTTGGGGAGAAGAAACAGAAAGGCTGGCATGGAAAACAAGAACGGAACAGTATCTTTATCTCCTATCGATCAACGAGCTCAGTGACAATAATGAGACCAAAAAACGTAACTTTGTTTCAATTTCAGAGGCCTTATTTAATCCCTCAATTAAAGCTGATGTCCCTTGCAGCACCTACAGGCCTGACAGCTATTTACTGTTCCTTGCGGCAAAGAATAAGCACTATTTGTTATCTCGAGTAGTAATACGCTGTTGTGAACAGCTAAAACTATTGATACTGAAAGTCTTGAGCTAATCGCCCTGTTGCCATCGCTCATTTTTCCTGGCACCGAGTAATAAAACCAACCGACTTAGCCTTCGATAATCAAATGTCAGGCAAGCCGGTTGGTCATAAAAGTAATGAAAGTACATTAGGCTATTCTGCTTAATAAGCGTCGCAGATTATCGCTTGATAAATGCAGATATGCTCGTCTTTTCGGATTCGTTTAGCCCAAACATCAAAACCAAGAAGAAATAGATAAAGAAATAAATTATTGCTGAAACCAAAACCACCACAAGGCCAGATAAAAGGCTTTTAATTAGGTTATAGAGCAGCAGCAAAGCCCCCGTACCGACAATAACCAAGACGGAAAGTTTGGCAATTTCAAGCCAAAATTTCTTTATGTTCAACCCAAGCTTTTCAGAATAATACCAATTCATACAGAAACCGTTGCCTATAACCATAGCGATGGCTGTTGAAACTGCTGCGCCCACTATGCCCATAAGCTTGAGCAGTATAATCGTCACGACCACGTTGACAAGCGCAATCGCAAGATACATATACCCCCTATACAGGTAAACATTCGCAACCTGCATTATGGTAAGTCCCAGGTTCTGAATTAAGTCAATGGTAAATGGAACCATTACGATCAAGGCGATATAGAAAGCGTCTATATAGTCCTTACCAGCCCAAATAATGATGAAATCTTTCCCCAGAACAATAAATAAACTAAGAACAAATCCGCAGACAATAAAGGAAATGCGACCAACTTTAATGAAAAGATCCGAAATTTCAGACATATCCTTATTCTGGCAATACAGTTCTGAAACTCGAGGAAGAAAAACTGAAGAGGCTGCCGTACCGATTGTCATATAAATCGTGTAGATTTGAGATCCAACAGAATATACCGCAACGGCGGCAGCACCAAAATAATAGCCGACAATTAATTGATCGGTTTTCCAGAAAATCTGGTCAGCAATCGTCACCAATACAATCGCGCCACTAAAAAATAGCAAACCTTTAGCCAGTTTCATGTCCCAGCCATGATATCTGAAACTAATATGCAGATTATATTTAGCAAACAAACGCTGGCTCACCGCGCACAACACATTTGTAACAAGCACAACTAAACATACGGCTAATGCATTCTTAAAAATTGTCGTAAGTCCATACACAATGAAAGGCTGAGCTATTAGGGCGGCCAATTGCGAGCCCTTCAAAAAAACGAACCTTTCATTAGCAGTTATCGCCGCAACGCTAATAGTGTTGTTCATGATAACAATTGTGTTGATCCCTAATACAACAAGCATTGCGGAACACTCATCAAGCTGTGAGTTTGTAAAACTGGCTGAATATACAAACCGAACAACCACGGCGAGAACGCAACTTATTAGCATCACGAACACAGATAGGACCCAGTACAGACGCCTAGCTATTGCGAGAGTATTCTCCATTAAGTCATTTTTGCCCTCTGCCATATACTTGCAATAAAAACGCCCAACACCGGCAGACAAAATCCCATTAATGGAAACTATATAAGACATGATAGAACCTATCAATTGATAGAGTCCATATTCGTCTTGTCCAATGTTTTGCAACAACATCGGAACATATACAAAGCCGACTAAAGCCTGAGCCAGTATATAACCATATGTAATTACTATGCCAGTAAGTCTTCTGCTTGCGCTACTTATCAGAATCACCGTTTCACAATTAGTTGCTTCAAATACCATTCAGAAATTAAAGCACTATTTAATCAGAACAACCGATTGCCGAACCTCTCCTTTGTTCGCATTGTTAAAGCAGGGTCCGATTAAATTCCCAGGCAGAATTTGATGCCACATTTTATTGTCATGCGGATTATCTCCCCAGAAGAACCCAATATGACAGTCGATTGATCCGTCAGTCTTAAAGAAGATAATATCTCCCTTTTGAGCATAACCACTATTTAGCATATCTTGGACAGTACGGAACTCATACATTTTGCATCCCAAATCTCGAGCATAGCCATACCATCTCCAAGCGTTAATATAGCCGCCACCGCCTGGCCCCCCAGCCCAAGGAGAGTGATTATTATTCTGCGCAATACGATTGACATCGCCACCAACCGCAGCATAAGCATGAGCCACGAAGCCAGTGCAATTCATGCCAGTATAGCCATCCCATCTCGGGGCACCTTTTGGGTAAAGGCAACTATCATAGGAGAAGCCACCGGAATATCTCGTTCCTAAATAATAGCCATCAAATTGATGCGACGTAAGCCAAGTGACGAGTCCAATACGACTAACCCCCAAAACCGTTGAGCTACCAAATGGGCTGTAGTAAATCTGAGTCGACTTCGACTGGAGAGTGCCATCAGGAAGCAAGACATCGCAGTAAAGATCGTAATAACCATCTTGCAATCCAAGTGCAGAGGGATTGAAATAAGCGTCATTCACACTGGAAAATTCTTTTAGAACACCCCATTTACTCCAGTCGGACTTGGCCCAAACAAATTTAAACTGAAATTGCCCAGATTTTTCAGCTGCAAGCGTTCCCAAATCAGCTCGAACTCCCCAAGAATTATTGCCATCAGTCGAAATTGCAGTAATCCTCGAGAAATCCCAACAGCTAATGATTGTTCTTTTTGTTTGGACAACTCCATCTGACCCCGAAACGTCACAGATCAATTCATAGTCTCCGGCGTCTTTTGGAGCCCATTGCAAGTGTGAACTTGCGCCCTGTTGAGCAACGCCCCAGTCAGCCCAATTATTCTTATTCCAGACGAACTTATACTGTAAGTAATTAGTATCACCCGAGCATCTGGCATCGATCTCAGTGCTTTCATTAGGCCTGACAAGCGTTGCAGAAGAACTCAAGGACTCGTAATTCCACTTCTCGGAGCCAATCGAGCATTCAGTCTTCGAGGTCATCGTCTGATCGTTGGCCTCATCAATAACATCAACAAAAACGGTGACAGCGCCAGATTTATCGACTCTCCAGTCAATTGAGGATTTACCTCTGCCGGAGTCAATCACACCCCATTCAGCCCAGTTGTTCCGCATCCAAACATATTTGTATGAAATCTGGTTATTCTTTCGGATGGTAATCCGAGGTGTAATTGAAAGCGTATCCCCTACGCACAAATTGGATGAATCAGATTTCAAATCTATTGAAGTGAAGTTAGATAGATTTCTCTCCACCCTGACGGGGAACCTCCAGGTCCTCACGTTGCCGGCCGAATCGACGGCGTCGACCAAGATGTTGACGTCGCCGGCGACCTCCGGCACCCAATCGCAGGAGGCCTCGGGCCCGAGCTGGCGGATGGTGCCCCACCTGGACCAGCCGCCCTGCTCCCAGACGAACTTATAGCGGACCGAGCCCGAGTTGCCGGACGCGGTCAGGCCGAGCGAGCAGCGGTCGCCCAGGAGAGGAGACCCGCCATCGGACGCCTTGGCCGAGAGGCCGTCGACAGAGTAGTCCTCTGAAACCGGCGAAGTTGCACTTAAATCATCGGCCCGTGTTGAATCTTCAATCTGTGATGGAGACAGGCCCGCTTCACTCAAACCAAAGCAAGGAGTTACGGCCAAACAGAAATAAAAGAAGAAAAAAGCGACACGGACAGCCTTACTTCTAAAGAAATGCATATAGAACCTCCCCGATAGTTCACTCCAACATAATATTGCTAGCAAGTAACAATTTAAGGCCAAGATTTACCATACAAGTAAGGTCGACTACAACCAGCGCAGTCGACCTAGAGAATTCATATTGATATTAGCCAATTAAAGAAATAATGCGCGCAATATTCTGACCATATGTGTCACCCGGAACAGCCCAGCGGCCATTTAAATCTTCCAAATATGGCGCAACTCCGAGAAAACCCTTAGACTGAAGGACTTCATATCGAGGATCCACACAAGTGTTATTCAACGCCGCACCAGTAGCATATCCTTTAAGATGCTGGACTTGGGCAAGCAAGCCCTGATATACATCGTCAAATCTAGCGCCTCCCGATTGTTGATTGACGGCGCCCAGTCCGGCGAAATTGCACTGATTCGGCTTTACGGAACCTCCAAATTGCAACCATCCAGTCTCAAGCATAGCCTGAGCAAAAACAACTTCCGGGCGAACCCCTTCAGAAACAGCGGCTTCGACAATTAATGAACAAAAATCACGAATAGTAGGTGCTCCCTTTGAAACAAATGCGTCTGAGGGATATGTATGTCCTGTTGATTCATATAAGTTCACCATAGCATCAACTGAAGTCTGCAGACTTCCCATAATTGGAGTACCCTCCACCGTGACCTTGCGGGTCAGGTGCCTCTCGGCGGAGCCGTCGATCACGTCGAGGTAGACGGTGTACTCGCCCGGCTCGGTCGGGGTCCACTCGCAGGAGGACGACGCGGAGGGCTGCTGTGCGACGCCCCACTTGGCCCAGCCGCCCTTCTCCCAGACGAACTTGTACTTGAGGCCGGAGGCGTCGCCGGACACCTTGGCCTGCAGCTTGACCGGCTTGCCGCAGCGGGCGTCGCCCGAGACTTCGAGCGACTCAAGAGACCAATTAACAACTTTGTATTTAGAAGTGCTAGTCACATACCCATTGGAGTCAATGACATCAGCATAGATCTCATATTCACCAGCCTGGGGCAGGGTCCAAGAAATCGACGGCGAAGTTAAGTCTTGACCGATTACACCCCAATTGGAATCACTCCAATCAGACCCAGCCCTATGCCAAACAAACTTATATCTAAGGCCATCAGTCTTGCCGCTAACATTTACACCGATTTTTACCGTTGACCCCGCATGTCCCAGTTCTTCCGAGAAGGAAATTCCATTGACGGAGTAGGGATGCGGAAACTGCGCGATGATAGCAGCAGCGTCAGCCTCTCCCAGACGACGGCAACCATCGTCCGAGAAATAGTTGGCCACATCACCGTAATTCGAAATGAAACCATGCTCGATAAGAATACCTGGAATTCCCTGCTCGCGAGCGCAGCGGATAACGGCGAACTCGTCGCCTACCTCCATTTGAAATACGCCGCGGTATGTTAGTCCCATAGCAGCAAGGTTGTTCATGACCTTGTTGGCAAGCTCAACAGAGACCTGCGTGTAGTCGGTGCCATTTGCGGTAGGAGCATAAACTTCTGCGCCGTGAGCTCCAGAAGACCCAGAGTTGATGTGAAAGCTAACAAAGGCCTGCGCGCCCTGATCAATGCAGCGCTGTACGCGATAAAGATAATCATTGCTGGGATAGTAGCCAGACTGCTCGCGCGCAAGAACGATCTTAAAGCCGTAAGCTTCAAGTTTATTTTTGCAGGCTGTCATGATCTTCCAGGTAAGGTCGGCTTCACTCTTGCCATTACCCTGAGCGCCAGAATCCACCCCGCCATGTCCCGCGTCAAGTGCAATAACCCCCACATTACGCGCGGAGCGCTCAGCATAGGTGGAAATGCCATCGGGCGAATCGGCGCATTCCAATGCCTGCTGAATCGACTGGGCTTCAACGGCATTGCCATCGCCGTCCGCATAGTAAACAGAAGTGCTCTCAGAATTCATGGAGCTATCGATAATCGTAAACGAATAATCCCTGTCAGAGAGATCCACTACATGTTCAGTGCCATCACCCTGCAAAACATAGGTTATCGAAGTCAGAAAGTAAGTATTGGATTTCAACGTCGAGCCGAATACAAAAGCAGCCGAATTACCAGCGGATTCAGATGCAACCGTGGTTCCCTGTACTCCATTGGCACTTACACAGTTAAGCGTTGCGGAAGCAAGGATGTCGCCGTCATCGGGAGTAGCAAAGGCGACAACTTGATCAGTCCCGCTGGGAAGGCTCGGGTAGGCAAGATATACATATTGGAAAGAGGAATCAACCGATTCGACCTCGTGTTCGGGCGCGGAAACGTCTACGCTGAAACCCTCATCCTCTGATTCCGTAGCATCCGCTGGCAGCGACCGATCAACGGCCGTGTCTTCACCGTCGATGGAACTCTCGTCACGCGAGGCCACGCTATCATCTACGGGTACAGTACCAGGCGCAACATCCATAGACTGCACGTTATTCGCAGCATAAGCAGCAGTTACAGGACCCATCAAAGATGAGGCAGCCAAAAGTGTAGCCATAGAAAAAACAGTTGAGGCACGCAACGCGTTTTTCATATCGAATCCCCCGTCACAAATAATTGTTACTGAAGAATGATTATCTAACAATCAGTCTCACATCGGAAGTCCAGTTACTTAAAGCGCGGGGATTGTTGTTACTTCCTTTGAATATCAATACTCCGTGAAGCAAATCCGAATAGTAGAGCAAACAATAGAAAGGGTTTAAATTTTTTGCATCTATGACTTTCCTGGTGCTTTCCTACGCCCCACCCTGAACTAGCCCCCCTACCTTCGTCGCCTGTGGGACAACTTCCACCGATCGAGGGTCGAGCTCCCTGCCGCGGTGCTCGGATTCCGCATCACGAGCCCCGATTCCTTGTCGAACAGTCCGTCAAGGGCACGGAGGAACGTATCGCCTCTCATGAAGAACTCATCCCGCCCGCTCAGGGCGATATTGCTCGTGAGGACCATCGCATCCGTCGCCGCGGCGGAGGACCATGCTCCTCATGTTGTCGGTGAGCACAGCCAATGACGCACATGGCGCCGAGAATGTATGCAGCGTCCCGATGAGGAGGTTCTCCTGGCGCGCGTTAGCTAGGTGTTTGACCACAAGAAAGCAAGAGGTAATCCTTTGGTTGAGGTATTCGCGGATGCAATTCGGTTGAATCTTGGCAGGAACAAACGACCGCCAACCGCAATAACCAGTAGAAACGCAACTAAGCTAAGTCATCATTCGCCTTCGGATCCAAATGGCCTACGCGCGGATTGTATGCCACTTTTAAGAGATGGATAATTCCAACGGTATGCAAAAAAGCTATCGTAAGCAACCTTTTGCGATTCCCACCACTCATCGTACTCATCCCATTCCGTTTGCCCTATAAGTTCGGATAGCTTGCCGTAGGCATCGTGGAGAAAATGCTTTGAGAATCTTCTGCCTGTCTTATGATGAAATACCGCAGGATGTGTAATAACTTGCTCGTAAGAATACCGCTCTGTATTCACTCTCGATTCTATGGGATTAAAATAATCAACGAACTGAGGAACATCTCTGCAGTCGTCAAGAATATGCAGCAAATCGCCATGGCAAATCTTGTTTCGAATATGCTCGCAGTAAGCTTCCCACCATTTCTTTGTATTGCCCGACAAAAGCCCTTTACTTTTCGCAGAGTTGATGACTGGCCTCAAGGTTTGGTTCTCGAACATCTCACCGTGGTCTTTTCGTATTGATGGCACTTCATCAAGGTTCGAAACAACCATTCTTAAGGTAAATTCAAGAAGAACAGAGGTAGTAATAATTGCAGCTTGGTAGTTTCCGCACAAATGAGAGCTACACGCCTCAAGCCATAGGTTATTGAGGGAAGGCTCGACCCAAGGGAGGGCTGGCGGCAAATCTGTACCGTTACTATCAACGCTTTGTGCGAACATGCCCGCCGCATTGTCTTTTTCAATGTGCCAAATCTCTATCAAGGGCAAGCCTCCACATGTGGGGGAAGAATAAGGGCTCGACGGCAGAAACGCGGAACCACTAAGCATCAGTTTCAAAGATAATATACTGCGCTGCTGATAGAGTAGGCAATTCTCGTTCTCGCGATTAAGCCAATGGACCGCAGCATGCTCCTCGGTAATAGCCGTCGCTTTCGCGAATCATAAGCCAATTGACCAGTCTGGGCCTATTTTCTCAAAACAGAACCAGACGCATTCAACCATGCACCGCTTGCGTTGGAGTAGCAATCGAAACCACTTAGTATTAGCTACTCGTTATCAAACATGGCAAACATAATCTAGATCCAGCACCATGGGCCACCGATATTGAGGCGTCCTGTTGTCATCATAAATGTGAAAGCCTAGCCTAGCCCTTACAAAGGCAGCAAACGCAAAGTGAAACGATGACCCCCACCGTGATACAATCCCATCAAATTAAACTGTTGACAGAAAGGCTCTACCGTGCCGCCCAAATCCATCAACTCCCTTATGAAGCATCTCCGGAATCAAGGGATTTCAATCGGTGGTTCAGGGCAAAAACGAAAGCTCAAGAACATCGGCTACTACCATGGATACAAAGGGTTTCGGTTCGTGGGAGATTCGTCGAATAGGCTCCCCATCAGCGATTTCAACCAGATTATATCTCTCCACGCCATGGATATGCAGATCAAGACCCTGCTCTATCCACATATCATGACAATTGAAACCGCCCTAAAGAACTACACGCTAGAAGCAGTGCTTAGCTATGCCAAAAGCGAAGACTTCGATGATATCTACAGGAGCTGTCTGACGGCATACAGAGGATATAATCCCCGTACGGATGGCTACAAGAAGTCTTGGGCGAAAAGGCTCAGACTGCGGCAAAACGTTGACGGGCTAATTTCCCGTGAGCAGGACAAAAAGCCATTTTTCAAACACTTTCGCGATCGAGGGAGAACAATCCCGATCTGGGCTATCTTCGAATCCATGACCCTGGGAGAGTTCGGCAATTTCTACGCCTGCCTCGATCGTCCCATTAAAGGCGCCATCGTCACCGACATGGGGATGCCTTCCCAATATGATTCAGAGTCCCTCCTTCTCTCCATCATCTTTGCGCTCAAGGACCTGAGGAACGCCATCGCTCACAACGCCATCGTCTCGGATGTTCGATTCAAAACAGGCGACATCTCGAAGAACGTCGGGAAGCTCTTGAAAAGTGAGACAAACATCGGCTTAATCAACTTCTCCGATATCACCGACTACGTTATTCTCGTCGTCTATCTTCTTGGACTTCTGAAGCTGCCCAAGACTAATAGGAAGCGGCTTGTTTCCGATTACGAGGGTATTCTACTTCGCTACAAGAAGGAGCTTCCTCTTGGAATCTACGGCAGCTTTGTGCGCACCGAAACCCAGAAATAGCTCAAACTTCTGAAGATATATGTCACGGAATCGTAGAGGACAAAATGTTGTGGTAGACTTTGCTAACAACAGCGGTGGTAGCCTTCGGGCGACACCTGGGAGGGCCCGACAAGTTCGGGCCCTTCTTTTTTCCAGGCACCCAGAGCGCCGCCATGAAAAGCGAAGCATAAGGCGCTACGTCCTTCTGAGTGACATTCCCATCGGTTTTCGATTAGCTCATCCTCCCGAATCCTTATCATTAATCACTAACTCAGGCAGCAACCAGCAGTACACCCGGCCCGCAAGCGCAGAAGATAATACAACCCACTCTTCAACGTCATTTTTAGGGAGCTCACGACGGTTGCCTCGACAGTCGTGGACCTGGATGGAAGCCTCGATTTAGAACCGCCTGAGAATCTCCTCGGCATTCTCTCGCAGATAGATATCTAGATCCGGCACGGCAAACTGCACATAGCCCCTCTGCGGTACCTGAACAACCTCTCTTTGTAGAAGCTTGGCCCGAATAGAGCTGATCTCATTGGTCTTTTTACCCATGCGCTTAGCAAACTCGGCTGATTTGGACTGTTGTTTATCCTCGCACATGGCCAAAAGATATTTGATATCGTTGAGTCCCAGCCCGGAAATCGCGGGCTCGTGAACAACATCGTGAAAACGAGCCCCTGCAAGCGCAATGCCCTCGGAGACATCCCGCTCGCTCACAATGGCACTTTTGGCACGATGCAAATTAGCGCGCTGCCAAATGGAATAACCGACCAGTTGCACCAGATAGGCATAGCCCTTAGTAGCCTTAGCGGACCTCGACAGCAGATCGTCCTCTATGGTCAAGCCAGTAGCGCTAAAGCTGTCACCCATAGAAAGCGCCACCTCCCTTGATTGGCAACTTCAGCCGTGGCGTTCACTTGCTTGCCTTTCAAGGGACTCAATAATCGGTCAATCGTAACTTTATATTTATATCGGATTATATCGAGTTATATATGCCTGTATAAACTTATCGTGGAAGTATCGAGCTTTCGTAACCCATCCTTGATCATCAGTCGCATACGTTACCGGCTAATAACGCCCATCTCATGCGCTGCGATATAATCAAACTCATCAAATACAAAGCCAACAATCCGAAGGGACCAACGTGCTAACGATTCACTATGGCGACATGGATAACGTTATCTACAATACGTCGGTGTACTTCGATAACGTCTATTCGCCCCAGTGGTTTCAGGATGCCTTTGCGCAGAGAATTATTAAATCCATTGATAAGGGCAGCGTGGTTGGACCCGGCGCAATAAACACCAAGATCCTAGGCATTATCCCACCGGAAAGGCTATCGGGTGGAACTAAGACGCTGCTGCTCATGTACTTCATGCCTCAGAACATATACAACGCCACAACCTGTAGCGACAATTGCGCTTACTGGATTCTAAGAATCGCCGCGCAGCATGATCTGACAATCAACCTCTACCATCTGATGGATTTTGGAAACGGCAAGTTCACGGCAACCGTTGCAAACACGGGTGATGTCGTCCACACGATGTTCGACCTTGTCCCTATAGCCGCAAAATGCCTAAGGGAGAACTCCTGACGCATGTTTTCGATATGACAAGAGCTGCTTGAACGAGGAGTACTTGAACCCCACCGCCCTTGCAGCTCTTGAGGATACTTTGCCGGAACTTGGCATTACTTCGCGCTAAAGCGAGAAGTACTCACTATCGGCAGATAGGTTTGGTCCGAGCCATGGGTCGCCGTTGAGGAAGAACTCTGGCCAGCGTTGCATGAACAGCGCTTGCTCGCGTTTCCAGCGGCGCAGCTTTTCTTCGTTGGCCTCTTCCCTGCCGCGCGAGGTGAACTCGTAGTGGTACAGCTCGGCATAGGGCGTAAAGATGGTGCGGTAGCCCGCCTCCCATACGCGCAGGCAAAAGTCTGCGTCGTTAAAGCCAACGGCGAATTCCTCGTTGTAGCCGCCGACGCGCTCAAATACGTCGCGGCGGACCATCTGACAGGCGCCCGTCACGGCGCTGAAGTTGCCCGGGCGCACGGCACGGGCAAGATAACCCTCGCGCTTTGCGGAGAAGTCCTGGTTGGCATGAGCAAGTGCGCCACGCACGCCAACCAAAATGCCGGCATGTTGTACCAGATGATCGGCAAAATAGAGTTTGGCGCCCACCACGCCCGCATCGGGACGCTGCAGATAGCCCATCATCTCTTCGATAAAATCGGGGCTTATGACCTCGGTATCGTTGTTGAGCAGCAGCAGATAGTCGCCCTTGGCATGCTCCACGCCAAAGTTAATGATCTGGGAGTAATTGAACTCACCCGGCCAGTACACAACGCGCACGATACCCTTGCCTTCAGATGCTGCAGCCACGCGTTCCGGCAGGGTTTCGTAATACGCAAACGTCTCCGGGGCTTCGCTGTTGTTCTCCACCAAGACAATCTCGTAGTTGGCATACGTTGCCTTCTGGGCGATCGACATCACACAGGCATCGAGCGTCACAACGTGGTCCTTGGTGGGAATCACAATGCTCACCAGCGGCGCAGGCTCCGGCAGTGCATAGCGCATGCGGTAGACAAACGGCGTCTCGGTATCCTCGACCGTTCCGCAAATGCCCAGCGCGTTAAAGTGGCGCTGCAGCGCAAGACGACCGGCTTCAATAGCATACGGCTTGCTATCGGCAGAGCCATCGGCGGTCGATCCCGGATGCACGCGCCAGTGATACAGCACATGCGCAACATGCTCAAACCGCGCGTCCGCCGAAAGGCAGCGAAGCGTCAGGTCGTAGTCCTGGGCACCCGCAACGTCTTCCGGGGACGTGCCAATGCGATCGATAAGTGTCTTCTCCACCATCAGGAAATGCGTCACGCAGTTATGGCTATAGAGCAGGTCGACGTTGAGCTTGGTCTTAAAGACCGGCTGGCCCCACTCCCCCGTTTTCTGGAACATGTCCTCGTCGCAGAATAGGACCTGGGGGCGCTCGCCCTCGGCCGCCTTATTCAGCGCGGAAACATACTGGAATAACGCGTCCGGCTCCAGAATGTCATCGTGGTCCAAGAACGCGATGTAGTCGCCCGTCGCTTGCTCGATACCTGCGTTGGTGTTGACCACAATGCCGCCGTTGCCGGGCAGCTCAATGCGACGAACGCGCTCGTCGTTAGCACTTGTCGCAAGAGTGGCCACCGCATCCCATTCGGGCGAGGCGTCCATAAGCAGCAATTCCCAGTTGTCATAGCTCTGGGCTAGTACCGAGTCCAGCAGCTCGCGCAGGTAGGCCCGATCAGTCTTGTAGCACGGCACCACAATGCTCACGAGCGGTCTATAGGCAAAGGCCGCCGAAGCGACACGCTGGCACGCCAAATCGCCCGGCTTTGCGCGATGTTGTTCAAACCAACGTCGATAAGCTGCGTCGTCTGCACGCGCGTCCTTCATACGGTTCCAGCTGTCGTCGACCATGCCGTTGTACAGGCGACCATCCATGGCGCAAAACCCGCTCTGGATCTGCTCTGTGGAATCGCTCACAATCGCGACAAAATCTCGTATATCCTGAGGCATCTCAACGCTCAGATACGTTTTATTGACACGGCAACCGTTGCGCTGCGGCACATCGACCTGCGATTCAAACACATGCACGATAACATCGATGGCATTCATATGCGTATCGAAGATCTGGAGCTCAGGGGCGCACTGGGGATCTCCCGCCCAGGTAACCTCATAGCGCCACACCGCGCCGGCGTCTGCCGTCAAATAGCGAATGGCATCGATCTCGTAGCGACCGCAGCATTCGCCACGCTGCGCATCGCGGATAAGCGCGCACAGCGCAGGCTTTGCTTTGTAGTTAATCTTGGATTCCAGCTTGGCCACGCGGCTATCGAGGCGAATGGAGCCCAACCTTTGGCCACCGGATGCAAAAACGACATCCATCGACGAGCCATCCAAAAACGGAAGCACCAAGACGGCGAGCTCGCGCTCGTAATCGGAAGCGGAAGGGCAAAGCGCCAGCACACGGCCATAATCGACCGGGAGCACCAGCGACGGCACACAAGAACCGCTCGTTGTCGCGTGGGCAAACGCTTGAGAACCCTCCCGCTCAATAAACGCAGCGACATCCTGACCGGCAAAACGAAGCAGCACAAACAGACGGCCCTGACTGCGGCAAAGTGCCAAACGCTTGATACTCATCTACACTTCTCGCTTTCCCAGGGCGTTCGCTGCCATGCGTTTGCAGGCACCCAGGCGCCCAAACCTCAAGACGTCGTAATCGAACATGAGCTTTTTGCACTCACGGGCATTGGGGGCCTTGCTGGTAAGCGCCGCACGCACCATAGCAGCAACAGAAGGAGCGCATTGTGCGAGCGCAATATCGCTACCCACGGCAGAGCCGGCAAGCGCCGTGGCAACGGCAGCAAACACCTTGCCGCAGTCCGAGCCCAGCAACCTGAGCGCATCGTACAGCACCAGATCGCATAGGAAGTACGCCAGGTCATCGGCATGCTGTACATCGAGACCGTCGCGCTGCCAGTCAGCCAGCACCGCGGAGTAAATCTTCACGTGCTCCAGCAGTCGTGTCTCGTCGTCGTAGCGCATGGTGTCCATGAGCGAACCCTTGCGCGCCACGCGGTAGTCATACAGCTTGCTCGAGATAAGCGCGGTCTTGTGCGAACGACCGTACACGGCAAAATCGAAGACCTGGTCCTCGCCATACTTAACGGTTTCGTCGAACACGATCCCGTTGCCCAGCAAAAACTCACGCTTGCAGGCAGTGCGCCATGCAAAGGGGCGAGAAGCTTCCTTAAACAGCAGGTCGGAGCTATAGCCTTCAAACGACACATTGCGCGGGCTCAGCACATAGTTAAGCCACGGATATCCCGCCTCCAGCGGATACGGATTCGCACCAAAGGTCAACACGTCGCAGCCCTCGCGCTCAAAGGCATCGACGATCACGCGGCATGCATCGGGCGTAAAACGGTCGTCTGAATCCAAAAATGCAACGATAGGCGCCGTGGACGCAGCGATGCCCGCATTGCGGGCGCTCGACAGGCCCCCGTTCTCCTTATCGACCAGCGTAAAACGCGCATCCTTTTCGCAATAGGCAGCCGCAATATCGCGCGAACCATCCGGCGAGCCGTCGTTGACCAGCACGCCTTCCCAATCGGGCATATCCTGCGCAAGCAAGGAGTCCAGACACCAGGCCAGACACTCCTCCACCTTGTAGATGGGAACGACAACGGAAATCTTAGGGGTAGCCATAATCACGTGCTCCTACTGCGCCGCCGGCACGTCGTCGGGATGCGGGTTATCGCCGTAGGCGCGCTGATACGTCAGCACGCGCCAAACCAGCGGCAGGCCGCCGATCTTAAAGTAGTGTTTAAACGTATTGAGCTTGCCCGGCTTCTTAAAGTCAAAGCGCGAATCGATATAGGCGCGGGGCGACTTGACCATCAGGCGCAAGTCGGTCTCGCCACGCGGATCAAACAGCGACAGGTCAAAGCGACCGGCATCCCAATCGGCCTTCAGCTCGGGTGAAGCCTTCTCCCAAAACTGCTCGCGCAACTCATCGACCAGACGCTCATCATTCCAGCGGTACGTATCGACCTTCATGCGCATTAAAATGCCCTGGAGCTGAGCCTTGAGCTCAGGACGCTCGTCCAAAAAACGTTGCATCTCGGCATATTCGTCGCACACGCAAAACACCTTGTTGGGCGAATTAACGGAGCTCTTCTCGTTATCCTGGCGATAGCACAAAATGGAGTCCGCAATAAACGCGGCGCGCTCGGCGCAAGCCCAAACCTTAAAGTTAAAGCCTGCGTCCTGATACGAGGCACCCGGCGTGGGAAGGAACCGAATCTGATTGTCGTTGAGGAACTCGCGCCGATAGATAGCCGACCAAATGGAAGGTTTGCGGTAGAAGATGCCCGGGCGATCGACAGGGCGATACGCGGCGCCCGTCATATGCTCGTCGATGATCCCAAACAGCTCACGGCGCTCGCTGGGCGTGGACCAATACAGGTAAAAGTCGCCCTTCACCACATCGGCATGCTCAGCATCGGCCTTGGCGACCAGCTTTTGGAGCGAATCCTCAAACATAAAGTCGTCGGACTCAAGGATGCCCACGTACTCGCCGCGCGCCATCTCCAGGCCGCGGTTCATCGAGTCACCGTAGCCGCTATTGGCCTTGTCGATCATCTTCACACGGGGGTCGCGCTCCATGTACTCGCGGATAATCGCAGGGCTCGAATCGGTAGAACCGTCATTGATGCAGATGATTTCGATGTTCTCGAGCGTCTGCGCCGCAGCGGAATCGAGGCACTGCCGAAGATAGCGCTCCACGTTATAGATGGGAACCAGAAGCGATAGCACCGGTTGAGCGTGTTGGTCCACAAAGCCACCTTTCGAGCCAAAATTGATTGGTTCCATAATACCCCGCCGTGCCCAAGCGCACGCCGGCACGAGGCGTCGCCTCTCAGACATCATCGGAATACGCGGTTTTTCTCAAGATGCCGCAGGGACTCTATAATGGATTCATCGGAAATGACGTCGTAAAGGTCTTCAAACGTGAGCGAAATCCAAACAGCTGGCACATCCGCATCGCCCATCGAGCGTCTTGCGCTCGTCGTGGTCACCTATAAGCGCCAAGAAATGCTCGCAAACCTTTTTGATTCAATCGCCGCGCTTGACGATGCCCCTTGGCGCATCGTCATCGTGGATAACGAGAACTCCCCCGCCACCAAACAGATGGTGGCGAAATTCAACGAGCGCTGCCTTGCCCTTTGGGGCCACGGTGACGAGGCAGATACCGAAGGAAGCGTAGATCGCGTGGTCTACGCCCCGCAGCTCGAGAACACAGGCGGCGCCGGCGGCTTCTCGGCCGGCGTTAAGCGCGCCTATGAGCTGGGAGCCCAGTGGTTTTGGGTCATGGACGACGATGTGCTCGTTATCCCCCAGGCAATCTCGCGCCTGGCTAAGTGGACCGACCGCTACGACGCAATCCAAGGATCGCGCCTTGAT
>OLOS01000830.1_pt1 | contig 29346 bp, 31 predicted proteins | sample 1672631 | NCBI WGS metagenome assembly OLOS01 (sample SAMEA3136707, study PRJEB25190) | human gut metagenome | biome: human gut; feature: human-associated habitat; material: faeces | place: Austria | collected 2013 | reverse complement strand
GCGTTCTTTCTCACCTTTCTTTCGCTATTGAAAGAAAGGTGACCGCCGGAGGCAAACGTAAAAAGGGTGACACGCCTGCGGCGCGGGGACGGGGGACGGATTGCCACGCCAGTGACATCGGTCACTGGCTCGCAATGACAGGAACATCAGGGCAGCTCACAATGACAGGAACGGGCTGGTTCGGAATGGCAGCACTATGGCAGGGCGAAGCGAGGGGAGATATGGGATAAACAAGTGTTGACAAAATAAGCTTTATTGCTATAATAAGCGTATGATTAGAAATCGGCTATTGCTTAGATCGTGGGAAACGGCTGTTATTGCGGAAATTCACTGTTATTGAGGAGGAGTGCACATGACCCAGAGGGAGCGGCAGATACTGGATTGGATTCGGGAAAATCCGCTCATCTCCCAGCAGGAGCTGGCGGACAAGGCGGGGATCACCCGCTCCAGTGCGGCGGTACATATCTCTAACCTGATGAAAAAAGGGTACATCGCGGGGCGGGGGTATCTGCTGCGGGACGCCGACTACATCGTGGTGATCGGCGGCGTGAATATGGACATCGGGGCGGTCAGCGGTGCGCGGCTGGTGGCGCGGGACTCCAACCCCGGCAGGGTGACAACGTCGCTGGGCGGCGTGGGGCGGAACATCGCCCACAACCTGTGCTTGCTGGGAGAGCAGGTCGCCATGGTGACGGTGCTGGGGCAGGACGGCTTCGCGCAGTCCGTGCGGGAGAACGCATCGGACATCGGGCTGGATCTGAGCCACTGCGCCACCGTGCCCGGAGGACGGACGGGGACGTATCTGTTTATCGACGACTGCGACGGAGACATGGCTCTGGCGGTGAACGACATGGACATCTATGAGCACATCACGCCGGAGTTCCTGCGGCAGAGGCTGGATTTCATCAACCACGCGGGGCTGGTGGTGGTGGACACCAATCCGCCGGAGGCATCGCTGGAATGGCTGTGCCGCCACTGCACGGCACCCATACTCGCCGACCCGGTGAGTACCATCAAGGCTCCCAAGCTGCTGCCGGTGCTGGACAGGCTGACGGCGTTGAAGCCCAACCGCATGGAGGCGGAGCTGCTCAGCGGCGTTGCCATCCGCACGGAGGAGGATGTGCATAGGGCGGCAAGGGTGCTGCTGGACAAGGGCGTGGAGCAGGTGTATATCTCCCTGGGCACGGAGGGGCTGTACGGTGCGGATCGGGACGGGCACGAGGTGCGCCTGCCCTGCCCGCAGATACACGCGGTGAACGCCACGGGCGGCGGCGACGCCATGGCGGCGGCGTTGGCAGCGTGTATCGCAAGGGGGAAGCCGCTGGCGGAGTGCGCGGAGATGGCGGTGGGCGCGGGTGCGCTCGCCTGCACCGCACAAGAGACGATCCACCCCGGCATGAGCTGGGAAAATATACGGTATATTCTCAATAAGGAGGCACAATAATATGAATCGGTATTTGGATGTGGCACCGGAGGTGCAGGCGGCTTTGGACGCGGGGAAGCCTGTGGTGGCGTTGGAGAGCACCATCATCAGCCACGGGATGCCCTATCCCCAGAATGTGGAGACGGCACTGCACGTGGAGAAGATCATACGCCACGGCGGCGCGGTGCCCGCCACCATCGCCATTATCGGCGGGAGGCTGAAGGCCGGACTGATGCCGGAGGAGATCGACTATCTGGGCAAGACCGGGGCGGGCGTGACCAAGGCCAGCCGCCGGGATCTGCCCATTTTAGTGGCGGAGGGACGGGACGGCGCCACCACCGTGACCACCACCATGATGATCGCCGCCATGGCGGGGATCGAGGTATTTGCCACCGGCGGTATCGGCGGCGTACACCGGGGCGCGGAGACCACCATGGATATTTCCGCCGACCTGGAGGAGCTGGCGGAGACGCCGGTCATGGTCATCTGCGCCGGTGCAAAGTCCATTCTCGATCTGGGGCTGACGCTGGAGTATCTGGAGACGCACGGTGTGCCGGTCATCGGGTATCAGACCGAGGAGCTGCCGGCGTTCTACACCCGGAGATCCGGGTTCGGCGTGGACTACCGGCTGGACAGCCCCGCACAGCTGGCGGAGGCGTTCCACGTCAAGCGGGAGCTGGGGCTGCGGGGCGGTATGCTGGTGACGAACCCCATCCCGGAGGCGTACTCCATGGACGCGGACGTGATCAACAAGGCCATCGACGAGGCGGTGGAGGACGCCAAGGCGCAGGGTATCCACGGCAAAGCCACCACGCCGTTCCTGCTGGCGAAGATCAAGGACATCACCGGCGGCAGCAGTCTGGACGCCAACATCCAGTTGGTGTATAATAACGCAAGGCTGGCCGCCGCCACGGCGGCGGAGCTGGCGAAGCTGCGGAAGGCGGACTGACGGTGGGGGAGCTTTTGTCCACCCCGGCGGGGGTGCTGGCACTGTGGCTGGCGGTCATCAACGTGGTCACGTTCGCCGTGTACGGCGCGGACAAGCGTCGGGCGCGGCGCGGGGCGTGGCGGGTATCGGAAAAGACGCTGTTTTTGCTGCCGCTGCTGGGCGGAAGCGTAGGCGCGCTGGCCGGGATGCGGGTGTTTCACCACAAGACGAAGCACTGGTATTTCGTGTGGGGCGTACCCCTCATTCTGCTGGCGCAGATGGTGCTGGCGGTATGGTGGTCGGTGAGATAAGGAGGGTCGGATGGTAATACGAAAGGGCACGGCGGCGGATATTCCCGCCGTGGCGGGGATCTATGACGCGCTGCTGACGCGGGAGGAGCAGGGACTGCTGACCACCGGGTGGACGCGGGGCGTATATCCCACGGAGGAGACGGCGCGCGCCGCGTTGGAGGCGGGGACGCTGTACGTCATGGAGGACGGCGGGCGCGTGGTCGCCGCCGCCAAGATCGACCAGAACCAGATGGAGCAGTACGCCCAGTGCCGGTGGCACAGCGACGCGGCACCGGAGCAGGTATTGGTGCTGCACACGCTGGTGGTCGACCCGGAGGCGAAGGGCAGGGGATACGGCTCGGCGTTCGTGGCGTTCTATGAAAAGCTGGCGCGGGAGACGGGACGGCTCTGTCTGCGGATGGACACCAATGCGCGCAACACGCCCGCCCGCGCACTGTATGCGAAGCTGGGATACGCCGAGGTGGGCGTCGTGGAGGGCGTGTTTAACGGCATACCGGGCGTGCGTCTGGTGTGCTTGGAAAAAGGGCTGGAAGCCCGGTAAAGGAGGTTTTTTCAGATGGCACTGTTACACGTAAACGAGAACGAGTTCCGGGAGAAGGTGCTGGAGGCAAAGGGGACGGTGCTGGTGGATTTCTGGGCCGGCTGGTGCGCCCCGTGCCGTATGCTGGGGCCTGTGCTGGAGCAGCTTGCCGCCGACAGGCCGGACGTCACCGTGGTGAAGGTGAACGTGGATGAGAATATGTCGCTGGCGGCGGCATACGGCGTGGAGAGCATCCCCCTGCTGCTGGTGTTCAAGGACGGGCAGCTGGTGAACAAGTCCGTGGGGTTTGCTTCACAGAGTGAGCTGGAGGCTCTGATCGGATAGGAAAAAAAGAAAGCCGGAAGGCTTTCTTGCAGGCTGTCGAAAAAGCTGCTGGCTTTTCTCGACAGCCTGCAATAATGCCGTTATTTTCGTGCCGCAAAGCGGCACGAAAATATTCGCTTCGCTCCACGCACGCCTTGCAGAGCAAGGCTTAGCGCGGCATTTGATCCGATTCGAGGCGGGCTTCGCCCCCTCGAGCTCCCCCTGTGAGGAGGAAAGACTGCACGCACGGCAGGGGTTTATCGACACGCAAAGGGGCAAAGAGACGGCTTCGCCGTCTCTTTGCCCGCTTTTCCCGGGTAAATGGCGGGGGGAGTCGAACCCCCCTACCGGGTTGCACGGAGGGGCGAAATGTTGTATGATATTCCGTGAGAAAATGCAGGAGGCCGTCATGGGAAATACCTCGGAGAAAAAGAAAACAGCGGTCATCGCCGCGCTAGTGCTGGCGGTGCTGGTGCTGGCGGTGACGGAGCTGCTGGTGGGCTCCTCCGGAATGTCGGTGGAGCAGTGCATTGCCGCGCTGATGGGGCGGGGCGAGAACGCGGCGGTGCGGATCATGCGGTATATCCGGCTGCCGCGGCTGCTGGCGGCGGTCATCGCAGGCGCAGGGCTGTCGGCGGCGGGACTGATCATGCAGACGGTGCTGGGCAACCCCATGGCCTCCCCTGCCACGCTGGGCGTTTCCAACGCGGCGGTGTTCGGGGCGAATCTGTCCATCATCGCGCTGGCGGGCGGGTTCCTGACCACCGGGAACAATCTGACAAGCTACACGGCGGGCATCGACCCCTTTGCCACGTCCGCTATGGCGTTCGTGTTCGCCGCCGCGTCGGTGCTCGTTGTGCTGGCGTTGTGCAGGCTGCGGGACTTCTCCCCCAACGTGGTGGTACTGGCGGGGATCGCCCTCGGCTCCGTGTGGACGGCTGCCACCACCATTATGCAGTTTTACGCCACGGACGTGGGGCTGTCCGCCGCCGTGATCTGGAGCTTCGGCGACTTGGGACGCGCCACCTACCGCACTGACCTGATCATGCTGGCGGTGACGGCGGCGGGGATCGCGGTGTTCGCGGTGCTGGCGTGGCGGTACAACGCGCTGCTCAGCGGCGGCGACGCGGCGGGGAGCATGGGCGTGAACGTGACGCTGCTGCGGTGGGTATCGCTGCTGACGGCGTCGCTGATCACGGCGATGTGCGTGGCGTTCTTAGGAATGATCGGCTTCGTGGGGATCATCTGTCCCCATGCGGTGAAGCGGCTGGTGGGACACGACCACCGGTGGGCGTTGCCTGGCTCCGCGCTGTGCGGCAGCGCGCTGCTGCTGGCGGCGGACGCCGTGAGCCGCAGCATCGGCAGCGGCTCCGCACTGCCGGTGGGTGCCATCACCTCCCTGCTGGGCGCGCCCTTTTTCCTCGCGCTGATCTTCGGGCGAAGGGAGGGACGCGTATGCTGAGCGCAGAGCAGATCGTCTTTCGCTACGACAGGAGGAGACCGGCGGTGCTGGACAACGTGAGCCTGACGCTGGAGGCGGGACAGGTGGGCGTGCTGCTGGGGCGGAACGGCTGCGGCAAAACGACGCTGCTGAAAACGCTGCTGGGGCTGTGCCGCCCGGAGGCGGGGCGCATCACCTTCGACGGCGAGGAGCTGACGGAGATGACGAGACGGCGGCGGGCGCAGATCGCCGCCTACGTGCCCCAGGAGACGGAGTTCGGCGCGCTGCAGGTGTACGACGCGGTGCTTGCCGGCCGGGTGAGCCGGTTCGGCATACAGCCGGGAGCGACGGATCGGACGGCGGCGGAGTCCGCCATGGAGGACATGGGGCTGACGACGCTCGCCGGACGGAGCGTGCAGACGCTGTCCGGAGGGGAGAAGCAGAAGGTCGCCATCGCCAGGGCGTTGGCGCAGGAGCCGCGGCTGCTGATCTTCGATGAGCCTACGGGCAATCTGGACATCGCCAACGAGCAGAGGATACTGCGGCAGGCGCGGCAGCTGTCGAGGTCGCGGGGCATGACGGTGCTGTGTACGCTCCACGATTTGAACCAGGCCATACGGTATGGGGACAGGCTGTTTCTCATGCAGGAGGGGCGGATCAGGTACGAGGGGGACGGCGGCGTTTTGACACCGGAGACGGTGTGGGATATTTTCGGCGTGAGGGTGCGCCAAGCGGAGATCGACGGACAAAAACTTTTGATAGGAGTGGACGAGGATGAATACTAAGAAAATTTTGGCACTGGTGCTGGCACTGGTCATGGCACTGTCCCTGTGGGGCTGCGGCGAGAAGGCTCCGGCGGACGACGCGGCGGATACGCCCACGGCGGAGACCGTCACCGACATGATCGGACGCGAGGTGGAGGTGACACCCGGAAGCTACAAGCGCGTGGTGTGCATCGGCGCAGGTGCGCTGCGGCTGTACAGCTACGTGGGCGACGTGGGGCTGCTGTGCGGCGTGGAGGACATTGACAACACCGCGCTGAGCGAGCGTCCCAAGATGTTCGACGGCGTGGCGCGTCCCTACGTGATCGCATACGGCGAGACGTTCGCCGCGCTGCCCTCCTGCGGTGTGGGCGGTCCCAACGCGCAGGCGGCGGAGGCGGAGAAGATCCTCTCCTGCACGCCGGATCTCATTATCTCCCAGTACGAGGACGTGGAGAAGGCGGACGCCCTGCAGCAGCAGGTGGGCGTGCCGGTCATCACCCTGCGTACCGGCGTGGACGGCGTGTTCAGCGAGAACTTCAGTGCCTCCATCACCCTGCTGGGCAAGGTGCTGGACAGGGAGACGCGTGCCGCCGAGCTGCTGTCCTTCGTGGCGGCGGAGACAGCGGACATTCAGGCGCGGACGGCGGACATTTCCGAGGCGGACAAGCCGGCGGTGTATATCTGCGGTCTGGGCAACTGGGGTACCACCAACCATCTGATGACGGCGGAGGCGTACAGCACGTTCGCCGTGGCGAATATCAAGAACGTCGTGACCGATCTGGGTGCCAAGGGTATCCAGCCCATTGAAGCGGAGAAGTTTACGGCTCTGGGCGCGGACATGGACGTGATGCTCATTGACGCGGCGGCGGTGAAGAACATCAAGCCTCTGTTCGCCGAGGACAGCGGGATGTTCGACAGCTGCAAGGCGTGGCAGGAGGGAAAGGTGTATCTGGAGATGGCGTACAACGCCTACTACACCAACTTCGAGATCGCGCTGGCGAATGCGTGGTTCGCCGGGAAGTGCGTCTATCCGGAGCAGTTCAGCGACATTGACATGACGGAGAAGCTGAACGAGATCACCGGCGCGTTCCTGGGCAAAGGGATCGCGGAGGATATTTTCCGGATGCCCAGCAGCTTCGGCGGCTATCAGCAGGTCGATACCGCCGCCTTCTTCCGCTGAGGACAGGGGCATGGTCGAAAAGCAGGCTGTACGGTCATTTTTTGACCGGCTGGCTCCCGGCTGGGACGCGGAGACGGTGCGGAATGAGCCGGTGATCGCACGGATCCTGGACAACGCCGGGGTGCGGGAGGGCTGCACGGTGCTGGACGTTGCCTGCGGCACGGGCGTGCTGTTCGGGGACTACGTCCGGCGCGGCGCGGCACAGGTGACCGCCATCGACCTGTCGCCGGAGATGGCGGCGCGGGCGGCGGCAAAGACCGACGGGTCGCCGGTGACGGTGCTGTGCGGCGACGTGGAGACGGACGTGCGGGTGCGGGAAAACGCGCCCTACGACGTGGTGATGGTGTACAACGCCCTCCCCCACTTCCCCGACCCGGCGCGGCTGGTGCGGACGCTGGCGGGGCTGGTGAAGGCGGGCGGGCATCTGTCCATCGCCCACGGCATGAGCCGGGCGGCACTGGACGCGCACCACAGCGGCTGCGCCAGAAACGTATCTGTGGGACTGCTGCATGAGGACGAGCTGAAATCGTTGATGGCGGCGTATCTGGACGTGGACACGGTGATCTCCGACGGGGAGATGTATCAGGTCTGCGGGAAAAAGAGAGGATAAAACTTCATGCAGGAACGCTGCACCACGAAAATGCGAAAATGCCGGTGCATGAAGTTTTTGTGCATCATTTCCGGGTGCCCCGCAGGGGCGAGGAAATGGCACATTCCTTATTTTGCTATGCTTTTGCATAGCAAAAATGACCCCCACGGGGGTCATTTTTTTATCCTCGGAGTGGGAGACGCCGTCAGACGGAGCTTTTGGTCAGCATACGGACGGCGTACTTCAGGAACATTTTCACCGCCGGAGAAGCCTCCGCACGGGAGTGGAGTGCCGCGCCCAGCGTAATGCTGGCGGGCGGGTCAATGGGGATCATCGCCACGTCGCAGATGCGCTTTTTGGTGATCAGCTTGTTCATTATGCTGATGCCGAGACCCTGCTCCACCATGGACATGACGGAAAAGCTCTCGATGGTGGTGTAGTGGATGTTGGGTTTTACGTGGCTGCGGGCAAAGAGTGCCTCCACGTCGTCGTCACAGCCCAGAGCCGGCATGATGAAGCTGTCGTGCTCGCAGTCCTTGAGAGGGTAGCAGTCCGCCTGCGCCAGCGGGTGATCCCGGGGCAGCAGTGCCATCATGGGATCCTCCGCCAGCGGGATCCACTCGAAGGGCATATTCTCCTGATAGCTGAAAAAGCCGATGTCGGCGGCGCGTTCCTCCAGCCACTGGGAGACCTCCTGCCAGATGCCCTCCATGAGCTTGATCTCCACGTGGGGGTAGTCCTGCTGGAAGGCGCGGATGACGGCGGGGAGCCAGTGGGTGGCGATGCTGGAATAGGAGGCGATGGTGACGGTGCCGATGAGGAGCCCCTTCATCTGGGCGGACAGCTCGAAGAGCTTGTCCTCCTGATGGAGTATCTCCCGGATAACGGGCAGCAGCAGCTGTCCGTTGGCGGTGAGTGCCACGCCCTTGGTGCTGCGGCTGAAGAGAGAAAAGCCGACCTCCTTCTCCAGCGCGGAGACCAGCTGGTTGACGCCGGAGGGGGTGTAGCGCAGGACATCGGCGGCGCGGGAAAAGCTGCCTGTTTCGGCAGCCGCCAGGAAGGCACGGCAGCGGGCTGTCTCCATAATGTTCCTCCTTTGGAAGCTGTTAGTATAACTTACAACCACTGTAATAAAGTACAGCTTTACTTTTCCTGTGAAACATTCTACTATAGCATCAACAGGAACGCAAGAGCCTGAAACAAAAAATCAAACACATAACCATACAAAACCATAGCAAGGAGGATATTACCATGAAGAACATTTCCATCCAAATCATTATCGCTGTCGTTTCCCTGATGATGGTCGTTGCTTCCGCTTTCCTGATGACCGCCGCCGATGTGGAGATCCGCGTGATGGCCAACTACCTGACGCTGGGTTGGGCCGTAGTGTTCTCCCTCTCCACCGCCCGCGCACTGCTGCTGGAGCGCAGGATCGAGGTGAAGAAGTCCCACAAGGACGCCCGCGCCGCTGCGTAAGCAGGTCAAACGTGAGAAACGAAAATAACCGCCCTTTTGGGCGGTTATTTTAGTCTGTTGAGAAACCCGGCTGTGCGTACAGTCTTTCCTCCTCACAGGGGGAGCTTGAGGGGGCGAAGCCCGCCTCGAATCGGATCAAATGCCGCGCTAAGCCTTGCTCTGCAAGGCGTGCGTGGCGCGAAGCGACTATTTTCGTGCCGCTTCGCGGCACGAAAATAACGGCATTTTTATGCGGCGGGGCGGGTAAGCCGGGGCGGAAAAAGGCGATAGAGACGGACGGAGGGCGAAAGCGGTTGACGGTGGCGGGAAAATGGGATAGAGTATAGAAAAAGAGCATACGGGAGGGCTTAGTATGAAAAAGATAGCGGTCATCACCGGCGCGTCCAGCGGCATGGGCAAACGCTTCGCGGAGACGGTGGACGTTTACGGCACGTTCGACGAGGTGTGGGTCATAGCGCGGCACAGGGAGCAGCTGGAAGCTCTGCGGGAGACTGTCCCCTTCCCTATCCGGGTGCTGCCGCTGGATCTCACCGACCGGAACAGCTTCGACGTGTACGCGACGGCTCTGGCGGAGGAGCCGGTGGAGGTGGGGCTGCTGATGAATTGCAGCGGCTACGGAAAGTTCAGTGCGGTGCTGGACACGCCGCTGGCGGTGAATCTGAATATGACCGATCTGAACTGTCAGGCGGTGGTCGCCATGTGCCAGCTGACCGCGCCGTATATGGTGCGCGGCGGGCAGATCATCAACATCGCGTCTGTGGCGGCGTTCCAGCCTATCCCCTACATTGACGTTTACGGCGCAGGCAAGGCGTTCGTGCTGAGCTTCAGCCGCGCACTGAACCGGGAGCTGCGGGGGCGGGGCATCGGCGTTATGGCGGTGTGCCCCTTCTGGACAAAGACGGCGTTCTTTGACCGGGCCATCAAGTCGGATGAGACGCCCATTGTGAAGAAATACGCGGCCATGTACGATCCGGACGACATTGTAGCACGCACCTGGCGGGACGCCAAGCGGGGCAAGGACGTGTGCAAGTACGGCTTTGTGGCCCGGGTACAGGCAGGGCTGACGAAGCTGCTGCCCCACAGCGTGGTCATGGATGTATGGATGAAGCAGCAGGACCTGCATTGACGCAAAAAACGACCTTCGGTATTGTACCGAAGGTCGTTTTTTATGCCTGCATGAGCGACCGGGCAAAGGCGCGGGCGCGGGCCTCCTTTTCCGCGTCCATGAACGTGTGATCGTAGCCCAGGTGGCGCTCGGTCAATGCGTCTACATAGCGCATATCGGTGTGCCTGCACCAGCGGCGCATCCCCTCGATGAACAGGTCTGCGCCCTTCTCCGGCCGGTAGCCGCAGGTGGTCAGAATGGCCAGAGACTTGCCGGAGAGCAGAGACGGACCGCGGCCGCGGGGACCGTAGTACTTATTCATCGCATAGACGAAGCGGTCCAGCGCGGCCTTCATGGGCGCAGGGCAGAACCAGGAGTGGATGGGCGCGGCCAGCAGCAGGATATCGCTGCAGAGGGCGGCGTCAAATATGGCGGGCATATCATCCGCCAGAACGCAGGCAGGATGCTCCCAGTCCATCTGACAGCCGCGGCAGGCGCGGCAGGGCTCAATGTGCAGATCAAAGAGTGAAAACACCTCCGCCGTGTGGCCGGCGGCACGCCAGGTCTCCAGAAAAGGCACCAGCAGGGCGCGGGTGTTGCTATGCGCCGCACGGGGACTTGCAAACAAGACAGTCATGTGCATACGGCAGCCTCCTGTAAAGCAATATCACTTGCGGTGTCTTTCCTCCCAAGTCTCCTGTGCCTCGCGCAGATGCTCCAGCAGCTCGCTGCGGGAGCGGTAGGCAAAGAGGAAGCTGTACTTCTCGCGGCGCTCCTCCTGCCGCTGGCGGATGTGGGCCTTCAGGTTCTCCACCTTGATGACCACATCGTGCTCGTCGGCGAACTTGCGGATGCGGGACACCAGCTTGGCGGAATAGACCAGATCGATGGTAAACACGCCAAAGAAAAAGCCGATGACAAATGAGAAGGCCAGGTTGCGGGACAGCCAATCCAGCGCGTCCAGGATATAAGGATGGACGCAGAAGTAGTACACGGCACTGACCGCCGCCCAAAGGACGGAGAAGGCCGGGCAGATCAGGCCCTGGATATTGCCCCACTGCTTGCTGTAATCCCAAAGGCGGATGTGCATGAACTTCAGGCTGACGATACCGGCGATGTATTCGATAGCCGTCATACTCAGCGCCATGCCCGCAAAGAGCAGCAGCTTCTCCCCCGCCGTGTCCACACCGTTTTTTTCACCGATGGAGGCCAACAGATAAAGAATACAGAGGCCCGAACCGTACAGGGGCACATAGGGCCCCACGCAGAAGCCGGGGTTGATCCACTTACGCTCCGGGTTTGCGCCGGAGAGAAACCGGCGGTACAGCAGCTCAGCCACCCATCCAAGGGTGGAGCCAATGAAGAATAAATAAGCCAGGGTCAAAAACATATTCATGGAACGTTATCCTTTCTTGCGGAGATAGCAGTACCAGGCCGCAAGGCCCACCAGCACGCCGCCCGCCGTGTTTCCCAGCGTGACGGGGAGCATATTCCCCAGGAAATAGCGGCTCCAGGTCAGGACGGACAGGTCCGCGCCGGCGGCCTGTGCCGCGGCGGCGCAGGCCGGTGCGGACTTGCCGAACAGCGCCAGCGCACAATAGGTCATGTCGGCGATGGAGTGGCTGAAGCCGGCCACCACAAAGAACATCACTGGCACCCATGCGCCCAGAATACGGCCGGCGGCATCCTTTGCGGACAGGCTCGCCAGCACGGCGACCGTGACGAGAATGTTGCACAGCACGCCCATGAAGAAGGCCTTGCCGAAGGGCATGGTCATCTTCCCTACCGCCAGCTGCATGGTATAAGCGCCCAATGCGCCGTCTCCCGCGTCCAGCCAGCCGAAGTGGGCGCAGACCCAGCTCAGGGCCAGCGCGCCGAGGAAATTGCCCAGATACACAACGCCCCAGTTGCGGAGCATGGCGCACCAGGTCACGCGCCTGTCCAGCAGGCTGATGACCAGGAGGGTATTGCCGGTAAACAGCTCGGCACCGGTGAGCACCACGATGCCCAGGCCGAAGGCAAACAGGACGCCGGCGATGATACGGACCGCGCTGGCGTTGGTGATGGCATAGGTAGCCATGTTGGTGACGCAGACCGGGAAGCCGATCAGCGCACCGGCGGCGATGCCCAAAAGCAGTAGCTTCAAAAAGGGCTGCCGGGTCTTGAGGACACCGGCGGCAGCATAGTTGGCCGCTGTCTCGGCGGGAGTAAAGACGTTCATGCGCCGCCCCCCCCTGTCAGATATTCCGCCGCGCGGACGGTATGGGCCATCAGCACCGCGGAGGTGACAGACCCTACGCCGCCGGGCACAGGGGTAATAGCCTCCACAATGGATGACACTGCCGGGAAGTCCGCGTCACCGCAGAGGGCGGTGCCGTTCCAGTTCATGGACACATCCAACACGGTCTGGCCGGGTCGGACATGGGCGGCGGTCAGGCTGTTGACCGCGCCGGCGGCGGTGATGATAATATCCGCCTGGCGGGTCAGCGCCGCCGTATCCGGTGTCTTTGTATGGCAAACGGTGACGGTGGCGTTCTCCCGCAGGAGCAGCATGGACACCGGACGGCCTACCACCGGGGAACGGCCGATGACCACAGCGTGCCTGCCGCAGGGGGCAATGCCGTAGTGGTGCAGCAGCGCCATGCAGGCCTCGGCGGTGCAGGGGGCGAAACCTCTCCCCTGTCCGGTGAACACGACGGCAGCGCTCTCGGGCGTCATGCCGTCCACGTCCTTGTCCGGTGTCAGGCGGGCACAGAGATTGCTCTCCTCCCCACGCAGATGGGGCGGCAGAGGCCGCAGCAGCAGGCAGCCGTGAACGGCAGGGTCACGGTTGACGGCGTCGATAGCTGCCGCCACCACATCGGCGGAGGCATCCGCGGGCAGGGTGCGCAGCTCCGCGGCCACACCGCAAAGCGCAGCGCGCTTTACGGCGCCGCGTATGTACGCACCGTCGGCCTCGTTATCGCCGCAGCGCAGGAGGACCAAACGGGGCTGGACACCCTTTGACAGCAGCGCCTCGGCACGGGTGCGGGTGTCGGCGGACAGCGCATCCGCCACAGGCTTTCCGGTCAGCAGAACGGCCATGCACGTCCCTCCTTATCAGACAAGTTGATCGCGCACCGCGCAGAAAATACGTTCGCCATCGGCTCTGCCCTGCTCCAGCAAAGCGAAGCACCGGGCGTTCAGGCGGTCGGCCGCTGACCGATCAGTCATAGTCTTTGTATTGACCAACACGTTCAGGGCCGCAGCCTCCAGCGCACCGCGCAGTATGGCGGCGGCACAGCCGGCATCGGACACCGCCAGCCGGGATCCGATCTCCGCCAGACGTCCGGCAGCGGACAGGGCCGCGGCACACAGAGCCATGATCTCCAGCGGCGCGGTGCAGGCCGTCTCAGCAGCGCTTTGCAGCGCCGCCGCACGGGTGGGATCCTCCCTGGGAATGGCGTAGGCGCGGCTGAGAGGCTGAAAGCCCTCCGCGTCCGCGCGGACCTGGTCCAGCAGCTTATTCTGTAAAGCGTTTGTGCTTTCCAGCAGCTGCTGTATCTCACGTTCCACAGAGGCGTACTTCTTTTTTCCGGTGGTCAGGCTGGCCACCATGCCGCACAGGGCCGCGCCGACAGCGCCGCACAGTGCGGCGGCACCGCCGCCGCCGGGCGTCGGTGCTGACGAGGCAAGCGCGGCCACAAATTCGCGGCAGGTCTTGTTGGTGTCGTCCATAGTGCCCTCCTTAAAACAGGCCGCGGACCGCGCCGGTGGCGGTGTCCACGTCGATGCGGCGGTAGGCCGGGTCGGAGCCGGTACCGGGCATCATAGAGATGCTGCCGGCCACGGGGCACAAAAACCGTGCGCCGCTGTACTCCAGCACATCCCGCACCGGCAGACGCCATCCGGTAGGCACGCCCTTTCGGGCCGGGTCGTGGGACAGGGACAGGTGCGTCTTGACCATCATGGTGCAGTAGTCGGCGTACCTGGGGTCGGACTCGAACCGCTGCGCCTTCTCCAGCGCCAGCGGCGACCAGTCCACCCCGTCGGCGCCGTAGACCTCCCGGGCGATGCGCTCCACCCTCTCACGCAGAGGCATATCGTCCGGGTAGAGGAATTTCAGTGTTGAAGGCTCGTCGCAGGCTTCCATGACCGCGCGGGCCAGCTCTTCGGCGCCAGCACCGCCATAGCGCCAGTGATCGGACACGGCGCAGCGCAGGCCGTTCTCCGCGCAGATACGGCGCACCAGCTCCAGCTCCGCGTCGGTATCGGTATAGAACTTGTTGATGCACACCACAGGGGTGACGCCGGATTTGCGGATGGTGGCCGCGTGGTGCAGCAGATTGGCGCAGCCTGCCTCCAGCAGGGCGAGATCCTCCCGGGTATACGCCTCCGGCAGGGGGCGGCCGGGCACTACCTCCGGGCCGCCGCCGTGCATCTTCAGGGCGCGGACGGTGGCCACCAGCACCGACACGTCCGGCTTCAGCCCGGACAGGCGGCACTTGACATTCCAGAACTTTTCGAAGCCGATGTCGGCGGCGAAGCCGGACTCGGTGACATGGTAATCAAACAGCTTCAGCCCCAGGCGGTCGCCGATGACCGAGGACTGGCCGATGGCGATGTTGGCAAAAGGCCCCGCGTGTACCAGCACCGGCTGGTGCTCCACCGTGTAGCACAGCGTGGGGTTGATGGTGTTCCGCATCCAGGCGGTCATGGCCCCGGCTACCTCCAGGTCCTCGGTGGTAACGGGTCTTCCCTGCTTGTCATAGGCCAGCACGATGCTGCCGATGCGCCGACGCAGGTCCTCCAGCTCCCGGGCCACGGAGAGGATAGCCATCAGCTCAGAGCTGACCGCGATGTTGGCGCAGGTGTCCATGGGATAGCCGTCCATCTTCCCCTCGCCAAGGCCGATACGCATCTTTCGCAGGGCCTGGCAGCAGAAATCCAGCACAAAGCTCCACTGCACGCGCTCCGGATCGATATCCAGCCGCCGCAGGCCGCGTTTGGCCAACGTCTCGTCGTCATAATTGCGCTCATGCTGCATACGGGCATTCAGGGCGGTCATAGCCAGATTGTGGGCGTTCATGATGTCGTTGATATCGCCGGTCAGGCCCAGGGAGAACTCCGTCATGGGAATGAGCAGGGCGTTCCCGCCGCCGGCGGCGGTGCCCTTGACGTTCATAGTGGGGCCGCCGGAAGGCTGGCGCAGACAGCCGCCCACGTTGGCGCCCAGACGTCCCAGTCCCTCGATCAGGCCCAAAGACGTAGTAGACTTCCCCTCGCCCAGGGGCGTTGGGGTAATGGCCGTTACCTCAATATACTTGCCGTCCGGCCGGTCCTTCAGGCGCTCCATGATCCGCAGAAAGTCCAGCTTGGGGGTCTTGCCATACGGCAGGAGTTCTTCGGGCAGCAGCCCCAGCTTCTGGCGGAACCAGTCCACCGGGGGCAGGGCCTGCTCCGCCGCCGCACCGATCTGCCAGTCCTTGTAAACAGCAGGATCAAGGACCGTGCGCCCGGCAGCGTCAGTGTAGGAACCGTTTTCAAAGTCAAAAGCCATGCTGTGCCCTCCTTGCCGCATCTAGGTATGTATTCACGACCATTATACATCATCCTGTGGAATGTAGTCAACTGTCGGGTCTATATCTTGTGGGATTATTTTTCTTGCATTTCCGCGGGAATGCGTATATACTGTGAACAGTTCCGTGTAGGGATGGTGCGTTAAGTGCCGGACGGATGGGAGGCTGCCGCCGGACGAAGGTGCATCTGCGCCGCGATACCATTCCAGCTTCCACGGGCAGTTTGTGTCGTTATCTATATGGTGATACCTCCCATCCCAAGGATAAGGAGGTATTTTTTTATGCAGAAAAAAGAACTTTACGTCGTCCCCGTACCGGTCCTCGACACCTATGCCCTGACGGTCTGCGCCCTGCTGACCGCGCTGAGCGTGGTGCTGGCCCGATTGCTGACCATCATTCCCAGCGAAGTGAGCCGCTTCTCTCTGGAGGCGGTGCCCATTCTCCTGGCCGGACTGCTGTTCGGGCCGCTGCCCGGCGCGGCAGTGGGCTTTGCCGCCGACTTCATTGGGTGTCTGTTCTCCCCCTTTGGCTACAACCCGATCTTCTGTCTACCGCCCATTCTGTACGGCCTGTGGGCGGGGCTGGTGCGCCGGTATGTCTGGCGCAGGCCTACCCTCTGGCGGGCGGCGATGGCGGTATTTCCTGCGGCGGTATGCGGCTCCGTGCTCTGGCAGAGCATGGCTCTGGCGCTGGTGTACGGTGGTGCAGCCAAATGGCCCTATTTCCTCACCCGGCTGGCGGCCCGCAGCGTTCAGTTCGCCATCACCGGCTGTATCGACGCGCTGCTGGTGTGGCTGCTGATGCGGCGGAACGCACTCTCCCCGGTGCTGCGGCGGATAAAGACGAAGGGCGGTGACGGCCATGACGCTGGATGAGGTGCTGGCGTACATCCACAAGGTGGACTGGCGGGGCAGCGTGCCCGGGCTCAGCCGTATCGATACGCTGCTGGGCCTGCTTGGCCATCCGGAGCGGCACGTAAAGTATGTCCACGTCACTGGCACCAACGGCAAGGGCAGCACCTGCGCCATGCTGGCCTCCGTGCTGCGTGCCGCCGGGTATAAGACAGGGCTGTACACCTCACCGTACATTTTCCGCTTCAATGAACGTATGCAGATCAACGGCGCACCTATCCCGGACGATACCCTGTGCGCCTTGGTGGAGGAGCTTCGCCCGCTGGCCGGCCGCATGGCGGATCCCCCCACGGAGTTTGAGCTGGTAACGGCCATCGGTCTGACCTGGTTTGCCCGGGAGATGTGCGATATTGTGGTATGCGAGGTGGGCATGGGCGGTGAATTCGATGCCACCAATGTGATCCCCGCGCCGGAGGCCGCCGTGCTCACCAACATCGGTCTGGATCACACCAGCGTACTGGGGAATACGGTGGAGGCCATCGCCGCCACCAAGGCGGGCATCATCAAGCCCGGCTGTCATGCCGTCCTGTACCCCTGTGCCCCCTCCGTGCAGGAGGTGGTGGCCGTGCGCTGCCGCGCGGCAGGCGCACCGCTGACTGTGGCGGACTTCGATGCCCTCTCCTCAGTCTGCGACACGCTGGAGGGGCAGATATTCAACTACGGCCCATATAAGGGCCTGCGGCTGCCCCTGCTGGGCGGCCACCAGCTGCGAAACGCCGCCGTGGCGCTGACGACCATTGATGTTCTGCGGCAGCGTGGCTGGCACATTGATGAAAGTGCCGTCCGTCAGGGCTTGGCCCAGACTGCGTGGCCGGGACGGTTTCAGGTGGTGCGGCGGCAGCCCACGATCATTCTGGACGGAGGGCACAACCCCCAGTGCATGGTCTCGCTGGCGGCGGCCATCCGGGAGTACCTGCCGGGCCAGCCGGTAACGGTGCTGACCGGTGTGCTGGCGGACAAGGACTATGGAAAAATGTACGACCAGCTGGCTCCGCTGGCCGCGCGGTTTATCACTGTAACCCCCCACAATCCCCGTGCGCTGGACGCCGGAGAGCTGGCGGCCTTCCTGCGGCGATATGGCAAGCCGGTGACGGCCTGCGACACCATCCGGGAGGGTGTGTCCCGAATGCTGGTGGACACGCCGCCCGATGGCACAGCCGTCTGCTGCGGCTCCCTGTATCTGCTGGGCGATGTGGTGCAGTCACTGGAAAAGGTATAAAAAAGAGACGGCTGCGCCGTCTCTTTTTTATACCTGTCAGCCCTCGACCTTCTCCACACGGAAGGCGTAGGTCGCGCCGGCCTCCAGCGTAGTGGCATCCACACCGGTCATGGCGTACTCGCCGTTGATGTAGAATCCCCAGTAGGTGCCGTCCGTATCGTAGTCGGCAGTCTCGCCGTTGACGGTCTTGACGTACAGGCCGTACTCGGAGTCATCGCCGGCGATAACGCCCAGCTTCAGCAGCGCTGCGCCCACCGTCTCCTCATCGGTGTTGACGGTGAAGGTGACGGTCTTGCCGTCCGCACCCTGCACCTCCACAGTGAAGGCCACGGCACCCTGACCGATGACCGCGCCGTCCGCCACAGGCAGCGTCACCTTTTCATCAGCGGCGTTGTCCTGATCGGTGATCGCGGGGTCGCTGGTCTGGTCATCAGTTTTGTTTTCCTCCTTCTGGCCGCAGGCCGCCAGGGCCAGGGTCAGCACCAGTGCCAACAACAGCGCCAGCAGCTTTTTCATGGTGTTTTTCATGTTTCGTTACTCCTTATCTGTTATCCCTATAAGCAGGCAGCCACACCGCACCGCGACGCGCACCGCCTGTCCTATAAAATGATTGCTGACCCCCAGAGGGAAATCCGCCGTCAGCACGGCGTCGGTCAGCGGATACTTGGCGTTCTCGATGGTAACGCCCTCCGCGTCCGCACCCAGGCAGAACACGGAGAAAACGCTGTTCCGCCCTGCGGTGAGTGTGATCTCGCCCCCGTCGCAGATGGCGGTGAAGCGCTCACCGTTTCCGTACAGCCAGCCCTGCCCGCCCCGGCGGGCAATGTAGGCCAGCGTCTGCATATTGGCCACCGTGTGGTCTGTCCGGTGGCCGCCCATGCCGCCCAGGAGATGGAACTCCCTCTCACCGCGGTCGAAGCCCTCCTTGACTGCCCGGATCATGTCGGTGTCATCCTTCTCCACCGGCAAGCGGAGGATGTGGTCAAACGCCGGCGCGGCGTCCAGCGAGTCGAAATCCGCCACCAGCAGCGTGGGTGTTATGCCATTTTCCCGACAGGTATGCCAGCCGCCGTCGGCGGCGATGACCATATCGGTCCTTTGAACAGACACAGGCAGGCCGTAAAAGCTGCCCGCGCCGATGATAAAGCAGGCCATAAAAGGGGTCCTTTCTGTTTTCAGATACGGCTCGGTGGGTCCAGCACAGCCGTGGCGGGAATAGCCCCGGCAGAAGTTACATCCACATGGCGAAGAGCCGTAATACCGTCCCCATCGCCCGCCGCCAAAACGGGCGCTCCGCCATACGCTCCGGCGTCATGGGCGCACAGCGGGCCATGGTGGTGTCCATATCCTCCAGCAGCGTCTCGATGGCGGGCGTGCCATAGAACACCTCGCCGCATTCGAAGTGCAGCTGGAAGCTGCGGTAGTCCATATTGACGGAGCCTACAAAGGCCGTCTCGCGGTCAGTCAGGACGGTTTTTCCATGGACAAGGCCAGGTGTAAAGGTATATATCTTAACATCATGCGCCATGAGCTGGTCGAAGTAGCTCTCCGCCACCAGATAGGCAAACTTGTGGTCCGGGATGCCGGGCATGATGAGGCGGACATCCACACCGCTTTCCGCGGCCAGACACAGCGCCTTGAGCATGGGCTCGTCGATAGCCAGGTAGGGTGTGGTGATATACACCTCCCGCCGGGCGCGGCTGATCATCTGGAGGAACAGATCCTCCGCCGCGTTGTTAGGGTTGTCATCGGGGCCGTCCACCACAGTCTGGCAGAAGCCCTGCTCCAGGGGGTGGTGCAGGGGGCGATAATAGTCGTACTCATGGTACAGCTGACCGTCCATCCGCTGCCACATCTGCAGGAACTCCCGGGTCAGGCCCCAGGCGCCCTCGCCCTCCAGCCGGAGACCGCAGTCCTTCCAATAGCCGAAGCGTTCGATCAGGTTGGCGTACTCGTCGGCGATATTGGCGCCGCCGGTGTAGGCAATATCTCCATCCACGCAGGTGATCTTCCGGTGGTCGCGGTAGTTGAAGTACAGCCGGTTGACGTAGTGGTGCACGGGGTTGAATACCCTGACCTCCACCCCGGCGTCCTGCAGCGCGTCTATTTTTTCGTTGGGCATACGCATCATGCTGCCGAAATCGTCAAAGATCAGCTTGACCTCTACGCCCTGACGGCTCTTGCGGCAGAGGATATCAGACAACCGATCCCATATCTCGCCTTCGGCCATGATAAAGTACTCCAGGAAGATGAACCGCTGGGCCGTATCCAGTGTGGTGAGCATATCCTCCAGATACGCCTCGCCGGTGGGCAGATAGCGCAGCGCCGTGTTGCGGTACAGGTCAAAGCCCTTGCCGCTGAGATACGCTGCCAGCGGATACCACTGGGGCGCGGTCTGGCGCAGCTTTTCCAGATTGGTGCGGGCGAGCTCCTGCTGCGCCAGCGGCTCCTCGATGGGCACCGGCTTCTTCAGGCTCAGGCGCTTGGACGGCCGGTCGCCGTTCCACAGCAGATAGAGGATCAGTCCCACCACCGGCACGAACAGCACCAGGATGATCCAGCCCATCTTATAGCTGGTGGCCCCGGGGCGGGACCAGATACGCATGGCCACCACACCGGCCAGCAGCTGCAATACTGTATAGGCCAGCGCCATGCGCTGCTTGAGCAGGTCGCTGAGGCCGACCACCAGCGCGATCTGCGCCAAAAGCAGCACCGCCACCATCACCAACCGCAGGGCGGCGGATATACGGCGCTCTGTTCTCTGCTGTACCTTCGGCTTTCTCACGGGGGCTCCTCCTCTCCTCGGCGGTTCTATTGCTGATTTTCTTTCTGATTACATCTGGGACGTGCGCAGCAGGCACTGCTGGATATCCCACAGCTTGTCCGACAGGTCCACATAGTACTTGTGGGGATAGTCAAAGCGCTTGACCTCATCCCACAGGGTATCCACCTGCTGGGCGCAGTATGCCTTGATCTCCTCCAGCGGCGGGCAATCGTACACCCGCTTGCCGTTCTTGAAGATCGGCACCAGCAGCTCCCGGGCCTCGAAGTTATACACGTCCTTTCGCTTCCAGGTGGCCATGGGGTCAAAGATGGTCAGGCCCTTCGTGTCGTCCACCGTCTCGTCATGCACGGTGATGTAGTCCGCGATGGCCTTGCCGGTGTCGCGCCCGTACAGGCGATACACCTTCTTGAAGTGGGGAATGGTGATCTTCTCCACGTTCTCGCTGACCTTGATCTTGGGGATCACGGTGCCGTCCGGCTCCTCGATGGCCACCAGCTTGTACACGCCGCCGAACACCGGCTCGGACTTGGCGGTGATCATGCGCTCGCCCACACCGAACAGGTCGATCTGCGCGCCCTGCAGCAGCATGTCCTGAATGAGGTACTCGTCCAGCGAGTTGGACACGGAGATCTTGCACTCGGTCCAGCCGGCCTCATCCAGCATCTCCCGCGCCTTGCGGGTCAGGTACGCCAAGTCGCCGGAATCCAGGCGGATACCGCATTTGGTGATACCCAGAGGCTTGAGCACCTCGTTGAACGCTTTGATGGCGTTGGGGATACCGGACTTCAGCGTGTTATAGGTGTCCACCAGCAGGGTCGCGTTGGTGGGATAGGTCTGGCAGTAGGTCTTGAAGGCTTCGTACTCGTTGTCGAACATCTGTACCCAGGCGTGGGCCATGGTGCCGCCGGCGGGCACGCCGTACACCTCGTCAGAGATGGTGCAGGCCGTACCGGCACAGCCGCCGATATAGGCCGCCCGCGCACCGACAATGGCCGCGTCGGCCCCCTGGGCACGGCGGGAGCCGAACTCCAGCACCGTGCGGCCCTTGGCGGCCCGGACGATACGGTTGGCCTTGGTGGCGATCAGACTTTGGTGGTTGATGGTCAGCAGGGTGAACGTCTCGATCAGCTGCGCCTCGATGGCCGGTGCGCGGACCACCACCAGCGGCTCCTTGGGAAACACAGGCGTACCCTCCGGAATGGCGTAGATATCGCCGGTGAAGCGGAAGTTCCGCAGATAGTCCAGGAATTCCTCGCAGAACAGGTTTCGCCCGCGGAGATAGGCGATGTCCTCCTCGGTGAAGTGCAGGTTCTCGATGTAGTCGATCAGCTGCTCCAGACCTGCCGCGATGGCGAAGCCGCCGCCATCGGGCACCTTGCGGAAAAACACGTCGAAATAGGTGATGCGCTCCTTGCAGCCGGCCTCAAAGTAGCCGTTGCCCATGGTCAGCTCATAGAAGTCACAGAGCATGGTCATGTTCAGCTTTTCCTGAGTTTTCATTCGTATACCTCAAATCGGTCTTTGCGCGCGGCGCAAAGTGTAGTATTTTTTATTATACCGCTTTTCTCCCGTTAAGGCAAGCCCCGCCGCCATTTCCCGGCATTTTTGAGCAAATGCGTAAATAGAAAGAAATATCCCCCGGCAATGCCGGGGGATATGCTTATATATGGGAATTACTCCTCGTCCTCGCCATCCTCAGCGGCGGCCGCCAGGTCGCTCAGATCAAACTCCAGCTTGGCGCCGCAGTTGGGGCAGACGACCTCGCCGTCCTCCAGAACAGTCTCGTCGAAGTAGACCTCCTCCTCGCACTCGGGGCAGGTGGTCACAAAGCACTCCTCTTCCTCGTCGTCTTCCTCGTCATCCTCATCGTCGTCCAGAGCAAAGTACAGCGTCTCCTCCACATCGCTCAGGTCGTCGCTGACGGCATCCAGGCCGTCCTCCACATCGCACAGCTCGTCGTCCACTTCCGCGAACTTCTCGGCCATGTCGTCCAGCACATCGATGATGGCGGCGATCAGCTTGCCTTCCTTGCTGTCGGTGTCCAGGTTCAGGCCCTCGGCCAGACCCTTCAGATACGCTACCTTTTCAGAAATCTCCATGTTCGGCTCCTTTCTGTACGGTCGGTTGGTTGTCAAATTACTTGCAGCGGCTCAGATACTCACCGGTACGAGTGTCAATAGTGATCTTGTCGCCGATGTTGATGAACAGGGGCACCTTCACCTCGGCACCGGTCTCCACGGTGGCGGGCTTCAGGGTGTTGGTGGCGGTATTGCCGGCCAGACCGGGCTCAGTCTCGGTGACCTCCAGATCCATGAAGTTGGGGCACTCCAGGCCAAAGACGCTGCCCTTATAGCTCAGCACCTTGCACACGGTGTTCTCAGTGATGAAGCGGAACGCATCGCCCAGCAGCTCCTTGTTCAGGGGTACCATGTCAAAGGTCTCCTGATCCATGAAGTAGTACAAATCACCGTCGTTGTAGCTATAGGCCATATCGCGGCGGTCCACAAAGGCCTCTTCAAACTTGGCGGTGGGGTTGAAGGACGTCTCGGTCACAGCACCGGTCACCACGTTACGCATCTTGGTGCGGACGAAAGCCGCGCCCTTGCCGGGCTTGACGTGCTGGAACTCCACGACCTGCATGACCTTGCCGTCCATCTCGAAGGTCTTGCCGTTTCTGAAATCACCGGCGGTAATAGTTGCCATATTGATATTCCTCCCATTGTGTATGAGGGAATATCTCCATTCCCTCTGAATAAATAATACCAGCCAAAATCGGCCTTATATATTTTACATGATAACCTGCTGTTTGGCAAGTGTTTCCGTGTAAAAAAGTCACCGTTCCGGATGTTTTTTCAAACTGGCGGCCTTCCACGGCCTCTGCAGGCCATGCAGCACCTTATTCCACGCGCCGCGCGGCCCGCCCAGCGGCTCCACCATCAGCGGCAGCACGCCAGCCCGGTTGGCACCCAGCATATCCGTCAGCAGTTTGTCGCCCAGCATGGCCGTCTCCCGCGGGGTGACGCCGCAGCGCACCATGGCCCGGCGAAAGCCCTTTACGGACGGCTTGCCCGCATGGCCCTCGTAGGTGATCCCCAGATCGCGGCAGAATCGCTCCACTCGCACGGGGCTGCGGTTGTTGGACAGGATCATGACCTCCACACCCGCCGCCCGCACATCGGAGAGCCAGCGGCGCAGGTCCGCGTCCGGCTCCGGCTGGGACTTGGGCGCCAGGGTATAGTCCAGATCGCACAGCAGCAGCCGGATGCCGTGCCGCATAAAAAACGCTGGCGTGATGCTGCGGTAGCTGTCAAACACCCGGTAGGGCGTCATGGAAATGGGCATAGGTATCCGACTCCTCTCATAAAGTACAGCAGTATTGTACCACGGACATCGTGGTCTCGCAAGGGGGTGCACCTATGCAGCTGATGATCGCCGCCGCACCGCCGCTTCGCCAGATGGCCTGCGGCACACAGCTGCCCATCGCCAACGCGGCCTACCGGATAGAAAACGGAGTGCTGTGTGCCCTGCCCATGCCGCCTGCCCTGCGGGGCGGTGCCATGCTGCTCACCGGCGCGGCGGGACCCTTCAGCCCGGAAACGGCAGCCGGCGTGGTGCAGGAGTGCCGCCGCCGGAGATACGGCACAGTGATCGTCCCCTTCCCCGCCGCAGAACTGACGGAGGCGCTGGCCCAGCCCCTGCACCGGTCCGGCATCGCCCTGTGGGTCCACGAGAAATGCGCCCACACGGCTCCCGGCGCGCGGGTACTGGTATGCACCGCCCTGTCCGGCGGGGATATCGAAAACCGGTTGTCCGCCTGCTGCCGTGCCTTCGGGCCGGACCGTATCGTGCTGGACCTCCAGCGCCTGCGGATGGACTTCCCTCTCCCCTGTCCCACTGGTGAGGGTATACCGCTGACAGATGAACAGCTAGCCGCCCTGCAAACAGGCCGCCAGATATTCTTTTCCCGGGAGCTGGGCGCCCGGTATTTCACGCACCGCCGGGGCGGCGAGACACGGTTCGTCCTGCTGGACGACGGTGACACCCTGCATAGAAAAATCGCTCTGGGCGAGCGCCTGGGCATACACCGGGGTCTGCTGACCCTGCCGGAGTGCGCCGACATACTGCGGGACCTGACAGGGTAGATAAAAGAGAAGCCTGAGAACCTATGTTCTCAGGCTTCTTTGTCACTTAATAGTAACGCTTGTTGCGGTTCTTGCGCGCAGCCTCGGACTTCTTGCGGCGCTTAACGCTGGGGCTTTCGTAGCACTCTCTGCGGCGCACCTCGGCCAGGACGCCCGCCTTGGCGCAGCTTCTCTTAAAACGCTTCAGAGCGCTGTCCAGGGACTCGCCTTCCTTAACATGGACTTCGGACATTTATGTTTCCCTCCCTCCGATACACCCGGCTCGATCCTGGGTGCTCTTTAAGAGCCATTTACATGACTAACGGGTGTATTATACCGGGGATAACACAGCTTGTCAAGTCGTTTTTTTACAAAAACGGCAAAAAAGTGTGCGTCCCGGCGGTCCGCCCTCCAGAAAAAGTATCCCCCGGCTGCACCGGGGGATACAACGCTTTATTTCGCGGGCTTCACGATCAGGTTCACCAGCTTGTTCCTGACCAAAATGGTCTTGACAACACTCATGCCCTCCGTGGCCTTTTTCACCTTATCGCTCTCCATAGCGGCGGCCACCACAGCAGCCTCGTCGCTGTCCACGGGGACGGTGACGGTACCCTTCAGCTTGCCGTTGACCTGCACGGCCATCTCCACGTGGCTGTCCACAGTCTTGGCCTCGTCGTGCTCGGGCCAATCCATCTGCATGGCCATCTTGCCGTACTTGGCGGCAAAGCCCATGTTCTCCCACATCTCCTCCACCATGTGGGGGGCAAAGGGGCTGAGCAGCAGGCAGAGCATCTCCACGTCGCCCTTGGAGCAGCCATTGGCGTAGAACTCGTTGACCATGGTCATCATGGCGGCGATAGCGGTGTTCATCTTCAGCTCGTCGATATCCTGGCTGACCTTCTTGATGGTCTTGTGGACGATGGACTCGTTCTTGGCGGAGATGGACTCCTCGTCGGTGGCGATATCCTGCAGATTGAAGCAGCGGTCCAGGAAGCGCTTGCTGCCCTTGACAGCCTCGTTGCTCCAGCTGACGGCCTTCTCGAAGTCGCCGATGAACATGATGTGCAGGCGCATGGTGTCCGCGCCGTACTGGGCTACGATGTCGTTGGGGTTGACCACGTTGCCGCGGGACTTGGACATCTTCTCGCCGCCCTCGCCCAGGATCATGCCATGGCTGGTGCGCTTGGCGTAGGGCTCCTTGGTGGGCACCACGCCGATGTCGTACAGGAACTTATGCCAGAAGCGGGAGTACAGCAGGTGCAGCGTGGTGTGCTCCATGCCGCCGTTGTACCAGTCCACGGGGGACCAGTAGTCCAACGCCTCCTTGCTGGCCAGTGCCTTGTCGTTGTGGGGATCCATATACCGCAGGAAGTACCAGCTGGAGCCGGCCCACTGGGGCATGGTGTCCGTCTCGCGCTTGGCCGGTCCGCCGCAGCAGGGGCAGGTGGTGTTGACCCAGTCTGTCATCTTGCTCAGGGGACTCTCGCCGTCATCGGTGGGCTCATAGCTCTCCACCTGGGGCAGCACCAGGGGCAGCTGCTCCTCCGGCAGGGCCACCCAGCCGCACTTCTCGCAGTTCACCAGGGGGATAGGCTCGCCCCAGTAGCGCTGGCGGGAGAACACCCAGTCGCGCAGCTTGTAGTTGACCTTCTCCTTGCCAAAGCCCTGCTCCACCACATATTTCTTCATGGCAGGGATGGCCTCCTTGACGGTCAGGCCGTTCAGGAAGCCGGAGTTGACCATGACAGCGCTGTCGTCCTTGGCGACAAACGCCTCCTTGGTCACATCGCCGCCGGCCACCACCTCGATGATGGGAAGGCCGAACTTCTTGGCGAACTCCCAGTCGCGCTGGTCGTGGCCGGGCACGCCCATGACGATGCCGGTGCCGTAGCCCATGAGGACATAGTCGGAGACGAACATAGGCAGGGGCTTGTGGGTCACCGGGTTCATGACCTCGATACCCTCCAGCCGCACGCCGGTCTTTTCCTTGTTCAGCTCGCCGCGCTCAAAGTCGGACTTATGGGCCGCTTCCTCCTGATAGGCCGCCACAGCATCCCAGTTCTTAATGAGGGGCTGCCACTTCTTCAGCAGCGGGTGCTCGGGAGAGATGACCATATACGTGGTGCCGAACAGGGTGTCGGCACGAGTGGTATAGACCGTCACCTGGTCGCCCACATTGGTGTCGAAGGTGATCTCTGCGCCGGTGGAACGGCCGATCCAGTTGCGCTGCTGGATCTTCACGCGCTCAATATAGTCCACATCATCCAGATCGTCGATCAGCCGCTGGGCATACTCGGTGATCTTCAGCATCCACTGGCTCTTCTCCTTGCGGATGACCTCGCTGCCGCAGCGCTCGCACACGCCGTTGACCACTTCCTCGTTAGCCAGCACGCACTTGCAGCTTGTGCACCAGTTGACGGGCATGGTGGACTTGTAGGCCAAGCCGTGCTTGAACATCTGCAGGAATATCCACTGCGTCCACTTGTAGTACTTGGGGTCGGTGGTGTCCACGCAGCGGTCCCAGTCAAAGCCGTATCCCAGCATCTTCAGCTGCTTGGTGAAATTCTCGATGTTGTTCTTCGTGACGATGGCAGGGTGGATGTGGTTCTTGATGGCATAGTTCTCCGTGGGCAGGCCGAAAGCATCGAAGCCGATGGGGAACAATACATTATAGCCCTGCATCCGCTTTTTGCGGGTGACGATATCCATAGCCGTAAAGGGGCGGGGATGCCCCACGTGCAGGCCCTGGCCGGAGGGATACGGAAACTCGATCAGCCCGTAGAACTTGGGTCGTTTGTCGCCGGTGATGGCGGCATAGGGCTTTGTCTTCTCCCAGTTGGCTTGCCACTTCTTTTCAATGGCCGCAAAATCGTAATTCATGCTCGCTTCTCCTTGTATGTGAATTTTGTTTTCGCAAATAAAAATCCCCGGCTGCCTTACAGCAGCCAGGGACGTTATAGACGTGTTACCACCCTGCTTCCGCCGCAGATCGCTCCGCGGCGCTCCGTGTCTTTCTTACGAGAGACGACGCTGTAACGGCGCGCACCCGTCCCGCCCTGTTCAGGCGGAAAGCTCCGGGACCAGTACAACAGAGCGTCCCCGCCGGCTCGCACCATACGCCGGCTCTCTTCGGGTGGATGATCTCTGTCTTTTTCCCTTCATCGCTTCTGACAATATCGAAGTCTATTTTAGCGCATTTTTGCCGAATGTCAACCCCGTTTTCCGGGAAAAACACCTGTACGCGCCACTCGGCGCGGAAACTCAGTCGTGCTCCTCCACAATGCCGCTGATGTCCACGCTCTTGCCGTCCTGCCACAGACGCTCCAGGCCGTAGAAGGCCCGGGCCTCTTGATTGAACACATGGATGGCGATGCAGCCGTAGTCCAGCAGGACCCACGTGCCGCCGCGATAGCCCTCCCGGTGCAGGGGCTGCTCACCAGCCTCCTCTGCCAGCAGCTTTTCCACATTGTCTACCAGTGCGTTGATCTGGGTATTGCTGGCGCCAGTGGCCAGAACGAAATAGTCCGCCAGCGTGGTCAGCTCGGCGATCTCCATCACGCGGATCTCCTTGCCCTTCTTGTCGGACAGGGCACGGGCAGCCAGCAGCGCCAGTTCTTTCGGTGTTTTCATGATATCCCTCTTTTCATCAGATAGTCCCGCGCGTCGCGGGTCATGTGGTGGACGGGGTTACCCATCTCCTCCATCTCATCAATGGTCATGGTCAGACCCATGAGCAGGCCCCGGTCCAGGTCCTCGTATACCGTCCTTCGCAGCGCCTCCACCCCGGGAAAGTCCCGGGTGGGCTCGATATAATCCGCCAGATAGATGATCTTCTCCAGCAGCGTCATATCCGGCTTACCGGTGGTGTGGTACATGATCGCGTTATACACATCGTCGTCCACGGCAAACACATCCCGTGCGATGGCCGCGCCGGTCTTACTGTGCAGCAGCTTCAGTGCCTTCTGCTCCAGCTCATCCAGCGGAATGTGATACTTCTTGCACAGCGCCAGCTGCTCGTCCATATCCAGCTTCTTGGTACAGTCGTGCAGCAGCGCGGCGATGCGCGCCTTTGTCACGTCCGCGCCGTATCGCTCTGCCAGGCGCACCGCCTCCTGTTCCGTGCCCAGCACATGGGGCATCCGCTTGGGCTTGAGATAGCTCAGCGCGATGGGCCGCAGCTCCTCCGGCGTCAGGTGCGTCAGGTCCATATGGGTACCGTACAGGTGCTCCCGCCGGATATAGCCCCACACCGGCGGCGGCAGCAGGTCCTCTCCCCCGCCCTGTGCCAGCGCGGCGCGGACCTCGGTGGAGGAAAGCTCCACCACCTGCGGATTGGGCACCACGGTCACCTGCGCGCCGAACTCCCGTTCCAGGCGCGCGCTCTGCGCGGCAAAGGCGGCGGACTCATCCTCCGTCTCCCGGCTGAAGGGCGCGATATGGGCCATGGCCATGATCGCCTCCGGCCTGCGCCAGTTGTGCAGGCTCAGAAACATATCCGAACCCATCAGCAGATACAGCGTGTCATCCGGATACTGCTCCCGCAGCTCCGCCAGCGTGTCCGCGGTATAGCTGACGCCGCTGCGGCGCAGCTCCATGTCACTGACCTCCGCCCGCTTCCCCAGCGCCGCTGTGGCCAGCACCGCCATGTCGTACCGCTGCCGCGGCGCGGCGCCGCCCTCCGGCAGCGCCTT
>OLOS01000827.1_pt1 | contig 29530 bp, 24 predicted proteins | sample 1672631 | NCBI WGS metagenome assembly OLOS01 (sample SAMEA3136707, study PRJEB25190) | human gut metagenome | biome: human gut; feature: human-associated habitat; material: faeces | place: Austria | collected 2013 | reverse complement strand
CGTTCTCTTGGGGGTTCAAGGGGGCCATTCTCTCACGTGAGAGAATGGCCCCCTTTGCCGCACCCTGCGCCGCGCAGGGAATCCCATTGCTGCCTTCAGGCAGCAAGAATCTGTAAAACGTTATTGCTTTAATAGTCTTTTAATTTCTTTCTCTGCAAGCGCAGTGGCCCCCTCGAAATCCACGCAGGGATGATATGCGGATTCCAGCGCGTCGTGCGCCTTCTTGGCATTCGACAGCGCGCTCACTGCCTCGTCTAAGAGCGACGCCTCCACGCGGCGGGTAAAGCGCAGCTTCGCCTTCTGCGCGCGCGTGAGCTTCTCCTCCGCCATCGCGTCGAGACGCAGGCGGCGGTAGGGCTTCCCGTCGTACGGGTTGCGCGCGTTCGTTGTGATAAACGCCAGCCCTTTTTCCGGGATCAATACGTGATGGAGCTCCCGCGGCCGGTCTGGATTCGGGCAGGCGATGATGTCGAAATGCTTCGCCTGTGCCGCCTGCACGACGGTCTCAAGCATTTCGTTTCCCAGCCCCGCACTGTCGATGATGGCATAGATGCGCGGGCAGAGGGCTTCGACGGTGTCGAACCGGCAAATCTCGCCCCGATGCGTCACACCGCCCAAAAACGCGCGGTCGACGCGCCCGCTGCCGCCTCCCTCACCGCGCAGCTCGCGTGCGAGGATGCCGTCGGTGCGGCGGCGGAGCTTCGAAAAATCCATCTGCGCGTGCATTGCCACGCGGCGCTCGCTCTCCACCTCGCCCATCGCGCGCAAGATGCGATAGGCGCTGCGATAGTGTGCGCGATATTCGTCGCTCAGCGCGACGATCTCCGCGCGGCGTGCCTTAGCCGCGTCCACATCGTAGAAGCGTGTCAGGTCGACATAGCGCTCGCTCGCGACCGCGTAGGTCGGCTCGAGCACATGCGGGCTGGTGCCATCCACGATAGCAGCGTTTCGGTCCAGAAAGATCGCGCCGTCGAGTGAATCGGGGTCGCCCGAGCAGTTGATGTACACGATGCGCTCGCCCGCGCGCTCCATCGCCGCGCCCACGCGGCGCATGAAGGTCGACTTGCCGCAGCCCGGGCCGCCTTTCAGAATCATCAGATCGTCGAGCCGACCGCCCAAAAGCTGGTCATAGAGCGAGAAAAAGCCCTCTTCGCTGTTTGCGCCGAGGAAAAAGTACACCGGTTTCATAAGATCCCTCCCAAAATTGGTGCTTTCTCCATAGCGTATGCGTGCGTGGCTGTCCCCGCTTCCCGCCCTTCCCAAATTTTGTTTGTAAGGCAGCAACGTTCCATCATTCAGGAATGAAAAAGGCTCTGCTTGGGATTCCCAAACAGAGCCTTTTTATGTACTTTCTTACGCCGTGAAGATCTTGTCCTCCGCTCTGCGCGTGTAGTCGCGTTCGAGCATCGCGCGGTGCGAGAGGAACGCGGGATCGTCGAAATACTTCGCACCCATCGGGCAGTTGCGCACGCAGGAGTGGCATTTGATGCACACGCCCACGACCTCGGTGACATCATCGGGATTGATCGAGCCCATCGGGCAGAGTGAGGCGCACACGCCGCAGTGAATGCACTTCTCAAGATCAGTCTTGGGCTTCGCCTTCAGAAACACCTTCGGTTCGCCATCGAGGCCCAGCGGGCGGTAATACGGCGCGTCGGCGTCGCCGTCGACCGTGACGGGCGCGGGATACTCGGTCATCCGCACGATGCGGCCCACGACCGCCGAGCCGAGCTTTGCAAGCTTCGCCATATCGTCTGAATCGGGACGCCCCTCGGCCAGCGCGTCGGTAAAGGCGTGGCGGCAGGCAAAGGCGCCCGCGCCGATGGTGTGGAAGCCGTCCCCTTCGAGGCAGGCGCAGAGCTCAGCAAGGGAATTATCAAAGCTGCGGTTGCCGAACGTCACGACCGGCACGGCGAGCGCACCGTTTCCGCGGAAGCCGGACTTCACAAAGTCAAGCAGCTTATTTGGAAGCTTGCCAGCGTAGGTTGGCATACCGAATACGACAAGGTCGCCCGCGGCAAACTCATAGGTTTCCTCGCGCGCGGCGGGCAGCGTGAAATCGCGCACCTCGAGCGGCACGTCGAAGCTGACGGCAAGGGCATTTGCAAGCGTGGTGGTCACCTTTCTGGTGTTGCCGGTGGCGCTGAAATAGACTGCGTAGACCTGAGTGATGTTCATGGGAATCGGCCTTCTTTCTTTATTGTTCGGGGCGCTGCCCGGCCTTACAGGGAAAAATCCTCGGAGGTATACTGATCGCGCAGCGTGGCGGGTCTCGGCGGCACACGTTTGAGCGGATCGTAGCAAAAGTGACGGCAGTGGTCGGCAGAGTCGACCACGCCGCGGCGGGAGCAGATGACCTGCCCTTCGTTGATGACAGATCCGCTCTTGCAGTAGGCGCAGTGCTTTTCAATGTCCTTGCGGAACAGATGGAACATGGTCTCCCTCCCCTTTCTTTTACAGGCTGCGGACGACGAGCTTGCCGTCCTCCACCGACGCATGGATCTGCGTGACGGGGTGCTCGTAGGAGTCGATGATCTGCGCGGCCATGACGTCTTCGAGCTCTTTCTGAATGGTGCGGCGCAGATTGCGCGCGCCGTAGGTCGCGGAGTAGGACTTCTTGACGAGGTAGTCCTCAACATCCTCGTCCCACGTAAAGTGCAGGCCCTTGTCCTCAAGGCTCTTTTGCAGCTCATCGAGCATGATGTGGGCGATGCCGGCGAAGTTCTTCTCATCAAGGCGGTTGAAGCAGATGACCTCGTCCACACGGTTCAGGAATTCGGGGCGCAGGAACTCGCCGAGCGCCTTCATAGCGCGGTCGCGGTTCTGCTCGTTCACCGTGTGGCCGAAGCCGACAGTTCCCTCCTTGCGCTCGCTGCCCGCGTTGGACGTCATCACGATGACGGTGTTTTCAAAGTTGACCTTGCGGCCGTGGGAGTCGGTGATCTCGCCGTCGTCGAGAATTTGCAGCAGGACGTTCATCACGTCGGGATGCGCCTTTTCGATCTCGTCGAAAAGGATGACGGCGTAGGGCTTGCGGCGAATCTTTTCGGTCAGCTGGCCGGCTTCATCATAGCCGACATAGCCCGGGGGCGAGCCGACGATGCGGGAGACCGAGTGCTTTTCCATAAACTCGGACATGTCGAAACGGATCAGCGCATCGGGCGAATTGAAGAGATCCTGCGCCAGCTGCTTGACAAGCTCGGTCTTGCCGACGCCCGTGGGGCCGACAAAAATGAAGCTCACCGGCTTGTGCTTGGGCGAAATGCCCACGCGGTTGCGGCGTATCGCCGCGGCGACTGCCTCGATGGCCTCGTCCTGACCGACGATGTGCTCTTTTAAGCGCTTGTCAAGCTCGCTCAGACGGCGGAACTCGTCTTCACGGATACGCGAGGCGGGAATCTTCGTCCAGAGCTCGATCACGCGGGCGAGGTTGTCCATCGTGAGCTGCGGGTCACCCTGCGCGCAGAGCTCGTCGAGCTCGGTCTGTGCCTTGATGGTAAGGCTCTTGAGCTCGGCCAGACGCTCAAAGTCAGGCTCCTCCGCGCCCTGCAAAAGCTCGCGCTCCTTGTCGTAATCCTCGATCTCGCGGCGCAGCTCCATGCGGCGGTTGATGTTCTTGTCGTGCAGGTTCAGATCCGAGCACGCCTCGTCGATGAGGTCGATGGCCTTGTCGGGCAGGAAACGGTCGGTGATGTAGCGCTCGGATAGCAGCACAGCCTGACGCAGGATGCCCTCGGGAATTTTGACGCCGTGGAACTGCTCGTAGTAGTGGGCGATGCCCTTCAAAATTTTGAGCGTGTCCTCCATGTTCGGCTCGTTGACCGTGACCGGCTGGAAGCGGCGCTCGAGCGCGGTGTCCTTTTCAATGTGCTTGCGATACTCGGTGAACGTCGTCGCGCCGATGACCTGAATTTCGCCTCGGGAGAGCGCAGGCTTCAAGATGTTGGCGGCGTTCATGCTGCCCTCGGCGTCGCCCGCGCCGACGATGTTGTGCACCTCGTCGATGACAAGGATGACGTTGCCCATCTTGCGGATCTCCTCGATGAGGCCCTTCATGCGGCTCTCAAACTGGCCGCGGAACTGCGTGCCCGCGACGAGCGCGGTCAGGTCAAGAAGATAGACCTCCTTGCTTCTCAGCTTGAACGGCACGTCGCCCGCGACGATGCGCTGGGCGAGGCCCTCGGCAATGGCCGTCTTGCCGACGCCCGGCTCACCGATCAGGCAGGGGTTGTTCTTCTGGCGGCGGTTCAAAATCTGGATGACGCGTTCGATCTCCTCCTCGCGGCCGACGACCGCGTCGAGCTTGCCGTCGCGTGCGCGCTGGGAGAGATTGATGCAGTAGGAGTCGAGGAATTTGTGCTTGCTCCCCTTTTCGACCTTCTTGTTGCTGCGCGGGCTCTGCGTCTGCTCGGCCTCGTTGCCATTTTGTGCGTCGTTCGCAGCGGGATTTCCGCCGAAAAAGCGGCTCAGGAACGGGAACGTGGCGGTCTTGCCGTCCTCGTCCTCGTTATCGGCGTCCGGATCGTCGGCGTCGGTCAGACCTTCGAGGTTTTCCGCGCCGCCGAAAGCGCCCATCATTTCATTGGAGATATTGTCAAGGTCCTCATCCGTGATGCCCATGCGGCGCATCATCTCGTCCACCTGCGGCAGTCCGAGATTTTTCGCGCACTTGAGGCAAAGTCCTTCGTTGACGTTCTGCCCGTTTTCCTGACGGGTGATGAACACAACGGCGATATTCTTTTTACATCTGGAACAAAGTTGCGGCTGCATAGTATTTCCTCCTTGGGGTAAAGATCAGGGTAACAGCGCGGCGACAAGCCCGCGCGGAGTATGACTCATAAAAAACGATAACAGATACGTGCCCTCGTAGTCGGCAAAGGCCTTGACGCCGAGCTTCGGTGCGACATCGCAGACGAGAAACAGCAAAAGTGCGCCCTCGATCAGGCCCAGCGCGCCGCCTCCGATGGTGTTGAGCGCGTTCAGCACTGGCAAGTCTAACACCTTGTCAATGCCTCCCGTCACTAAGCGGAGCAGCAGCGTGAGCACCAAAAAACACAGCACGAACACGAGTGTCCTCACCACGCTGCCGAGCAGCGTCCTTACGGCGGCAAGCGCTGCGTCGCGCGCGGCATTTCGAAGCGACTGACGCACCGCGCCGTCGAAATCGAAGCGCAGCAGCTTTTTGAGAAGCCCTGTCACCGCGAGCGGCGAATCGTCCTGCCAAACGTTTTCCGCGTCCTGCGCGGCGTCGCCGTTTGGCGTTTCACCCGAGGCGTCGCTCTCCGCTGGGGTCTCCCCCTCGATCTGCGGGACATCCCCCTGCGGTGTCTGCGATTCGGTATCAAACCACTCCTCCACGCTCTTTTCAAGGCGCGGCATCAGCATGTCGGTCACGGGCTCGGTCAAAGCGTCGGTCAGAAGCGACGCGCCGATCAGCGCGAGCACGATCGCCGCCAGCGCCATAAAGCTGCGGAACAGCCCCCGCCTGGCGCCGAACACGACGCCTAAAATGAGCACGAGCGCGAAGACTGCATCGATCATAAGACCATTATTCACGTTTCCCGCGCTCCTTTCAAGTCATAAATTGTAACATTTTTAGCGTTTTACAGAAATTACGGAATATAAAGCCAGGCGGATGACGAGCCGATCAGCACCGCCGTACCATCCTCGCGCATGATGACAGAGCGCGCGTACTCCGTGCCGTCCAGCCGCGCGTATTCCTGCAGCTGCGGCGTATAGAGCACCAGACTGTCGCTGTACAGCACGGCGATATACTTCCCCGCCGCGGACATGGACAGAACCTCCTGACTGCTGTCGAGACTTGCCATCTCTGTACCGTCGGACGAGACAGTCACGAGCTTCATGGTGCTGCCCGAGCGGTAGCGGCTCAGCAGCAGCGCCGCGTAGTTGTCGCCGCCCATGCTCGAACCGCGCAGATACGGGTATTCGTAGCGATAGCTGCCGGAAAGCGTACCGTCCGATGAAAAGAGCGTCAAGCTCTCGTCCGTCAGGCACGAGAGCGTACCGGCCACGCTGTCGAGCGATAGCAGGAGCGAGCCCGTGAGTGTGTTGACCGAGTCCGCCTTATCGCTGCCGAGGGAATAGATGCTCACCGTGTCGGCGAATGTGCCGTCCGACTCGCCGAGCGTCACCGCCGCCATGCGCTTGCAGTCGCGCATGACGACCGCGTCGATGACATAGTGCTCCGAGGAATTGAAGGCAAACGTCTTCTCGCCCGAAGCGTCGTACACCGTAACAGCGGACTTGTAGCCGCTCTTTTCGGCGTTGAGCGCCAGATAGTCCGAGGAATTGACGCTGACCGACAGGATATTGCCGCTGCACTCGCCGCTCATATCGCGCACAAGGCCGCTTGCAGAGTAAATAAGAAGCGTCTGCCCGCCGATATCATAGACCGCGGCGGTCTGGCCGCCGACAGCGATGGCGGGATTCGTGAGCTTCACACTCATGCTGTCCACCACGCTGCAGCTGCTGCTGTAGATCGACACGCCCGTCGTCGAAGCGACGATCAGATGGTCGCCGAGCAGCGCAAAGGTGTTGCTGCGGTCGTTGCTGAATGAGTACATCTCCACCTTGCCCTGCTCATCCTGCGTGACCTTATTGTAGGAGAAAAGGCGGCGCACACCGTCAAGGCTGCTCAGGTCCTTCCACGCCGCGGCGACGACCACGGCCAGCACGACCACAAGCGCCAGAATCACCATCAGCGCCCGCTTGAGCCCGCCGCCGGAGCGGCGCGGGGCCGCCTGCGAGCGCCTCAGCTCCTCGCGTGTTCCCTTTTCCTCTTTGAGATCATTCATTGAGCCGTTCATCCTCATACCAAAGTCTCGTCATGTACAGTCCGCCCGGCGGCACCGTGGGGCCGGCGAGCGAGCGGTCGCCGGAGGCCAGGATCTCGGGGATGTCCTCTGGCGTGAGTTTCCCCTCGGCGGCGTAGAGCACCGTGCCGGTGATCGCCCGTACCATGTTATACAGGAACCCGTCCGCGCAGACCTTGAGCTCCAAAAGATCACCCGAGCGCGACACGCGGCAGTAGTGCACGGTGCGCACGGTGGTCTTCGTCTCCGTGCCGACAGAGCGGACGGCGCGGAAATCGTGCGTGCCCTCAAAGGCGCGCGCCGCGCGGTCCATCACCTCTTCGTCGAGGTGCTTGGGGTAAAAGTAAGCCCTGTTGACATAGAACGGGTTTTTGATGCGGGAATTATAGATGCGGTAGGTGTATTCCTTTTTTTGACACGAGAGGATCGCGTTGAAATCCTCCGCCACCTCAAGCGCCTCGCGCACGACGATATCCTCCGGCGTGTGCGTGTTGATGGCAAACGGCAGGCGCTCGACTGGAATGCGCGACTCGGTATGGAAATTGGCGATGTAGCGCTCGGCGTGCACGCCCGCGTCCGTGCGGCCGCAGCCGACGAGCTTGACGTTCCCGCCGCAGACCTTTGAGAGGCCCTTTTCCATCGTCTCGCAGACGCTTGAGACCGTCTTCTGCACCTGCCAGCCGTGATAGGCCGTGCCGTTATACATGAGCTTGAGGGCGATGTTTCGCATAAAAGCGTCCTTTCTTCTTATCGCAGCGCGATGACCGCGGCCACGAGCACGGCATAATAGCCGAGCACCAGATAGTCGCGCGTCTGGTAGTGCAGCACATTGAGCTTCGTGCGGCCTTCGTCGCCGTGGTAGCAACGGCATTCCATGGCCGTCGCCAGCTCGTCGGCGCGGCGGAACGCGCTGACAAACAGCGGCACAAGCAGCGGCACGAGCGCCTTGGCGCGCTGCATAAGGCTTCCGGTCTCAAAGTCGGCGCCGCGCGCCTTCTGCGCGGACATGATCTTATCCGTCTCTTCGATGAGCGTCGGGATGAAGCGAAGCGCGATCGACATCATCATCGCGAGCTCATGCACAGGGACCTTGATCTTCTTGAGCGGGCCCAGCAGGCTCTCCAGACCGTCCGTCAGGCGGATGGGAGAGGTCGTATACGTGAGCAGGAACGTTCCCATGATCAAAAGCGTGATGCGCAGCATCATCGTAATGGCGGCGCGCACACCCTCGATCGTAATGCGGAAGATCCAAAAATGGCACAGCTCCGTGCCGGGGGTGTAAAAGAGGTTCAAAAGCGCCGTGAACGCGATAATGAACAGCACCGGCTTTAATCCCTTGAAAAGCGCCTTCGCGCCCACGCGCGAGATGCGCACGGCGACGATCAGCGTCAGAATGAGAACGCCGTAGGCAATGTAGCTCTTCGCCGTAAAGAGCGCCACGACGTAAAACACCGTGACAAGGAGCTTTGTGCGCGGGTCGAGCTTATGGGCGAGCGTGTCGCCCGGGAAAAACTGGCCGAGCGTGATATCCTTCAGCATTTTTTGCCGCCCCCTCTCTTGAGCGCGACAAGCTCTTTGCTGAGCTCATCGACGGTGTAAACGGCGGGGTTGATGGCAATGCCTTTATCGCGCAGCGCCATCGCGACGCGCGTGACCTGCGGCACGTCGAGGCCCGCGGTCATCAGCTCGTCGCCGCGGGCGAAGACCTCACGCGGCGTGCCGCTCATGAGCACGTGGCTGTCCGACAGGACAACGATGCGGTCGACGTTTTTCGCGATCTCCTCCATGCTGTGGCTCACGAGCACAACGGTCGTGCCGCGCGCGCGGTGGAATTCGCGGATGTTTGAAAGCAGCTCTTCCCTGCCCTGTGGGTCAAGGCCCGCGCTCGGCTCGTCGAGCACGAGCACCTCGGGCTCCATCGCAATAACGCCCGCGATGGCCACGCGGCGCTTCTGTCCGCCGGAGAGGGCGAACGGCGATTTTTCCAGCAGATCGTCGGTAAGCCCCGCAAAGTGCGCGGATTCACGCACGCGGCGGTCGATCTCGTCTTTGGATAAGCCCATGTTCGTCGGGCCGAACGCGATATCGCGGTAAACAGTCTCTTCAAAAAGCTGGTATTCCGGATACTGGAACACGAGGCCCACGCGGAATCTTACGTCCCGAATTTTCTTCGGGTCCGACCAGATGTCCTCTCCACCGAGAAGTATCCGGCCGGAGGTCGGCTTGAGCAGGCCGTTCAAGTGCTGGATCAGCGTCGACTTGCCGCTGCCCGTGTGGCCGATGATGCCCAAAAATTCGCCGCGATAGATCGCGAGCGACATATCCTGCACCGCACTGCGGCAAAAGGGCGTACCCTCGCCGTAGGTGTGCGTCAGGTTTTCTACACGAATGATCTCTTCCAAGGTTACAGTCCTCTTAGGTAAAATTTTTCGCAATGGCGTCTGCGCATTCCTCTACGGTGATGGCGTCCACGGGGACGTCCATGCCCGCCTCGCGCAGGGAAAAGAGCAGCGAGACCGTGTCCGGCACGGCAAGGCCGATGTCCTCCAGCTCTTTTTTGCGGGTGAAAACCTCGCGCGGCTTGCCGTCCATGACGACAAGGCCGTCGTTCATCACGATCACGCGGTCGGCGTGCTCGGCTTCGTTCATGTGGTGGGTGATGAGGACGACCGTGATGCCCTGCTCGCGGTTGAGCTTTTCGACGGCCGCGAGCACCTCGCGCCGGCCGATGGGGTCGAGCATGGCGGTCGCCTCGTCGAGCACGATGCACTCGGGCTTCATCGCCAGCACGCCCGCGATGGCGATGCGCTGCTTCTGTCCGCCGGAGAGCAGGTGCGGCGCGTGCTTGACGAACTGCGTCATGCCGACGGCCTCGAGCGCGTCGTCCACGCGCTTTCTGATCTCGGCGCTCGGCACGCCCAAATTCTCGGGAGCGAACGCGACATCCTCTTCGACGACATTCGCCACGATCTGGTTGTCTGGATTCTGGAACACCATGCCCACGCGCCTGCGAATTTCAAGCAGGAGCGATTCGTCCATCGTGTCCATGCCCTCGACATAGACCTTGCCGCCGCTTGGCAGCAGGACTGCGTTGAAGGTCTTGGCAAGCGTCGATTTTCCGCTGCCGTTGTGGCCGAGGATCACGACAAAGCTGCCGCGCTCGATGGCCACATCCACCCCGCGCAGCGCGCGGGTGTTCACCTGGTCTTCCGTGCCCGGATAGGTGAAGGCCAGGTCTTGGGTCTTGATCATTTCCATAAAAGTTGCGTTCCTTAATCGTTATCCCGAAAGAGCCTTCGGGGATTCATCGCCGCAAATCGGCGGATTCCTTTATTCCGAGAACCAGCGGCCCGTCGCGCCGCAGGGCAGCGCGAGCCCCGTCTCCGTCACGGGCAGGCCCAGCTCGTCCCACGTGACCTTGCCGCCGTACTTTTCCGCAACGAGCAGGTGCAGCATGTAGCCGAGCACCGAGGGAGCGAGCCCCGTCGTATACGAGTTGATGATGACAAAAAGCGGCTTGTCCGATAAGACCTGCGCGCAGAGCTTCACGAACGGGAAAAGATTGTCCTCCAACTTCCAGACCTCTCCTCCGGGGCCGCGGCCGTAGCTCGGCGGGTCCATGATGATGGCATCATACACCTTGCCGCGGCGGATCTCACGCTCGACAAATTTCGCGCAGTCGTCGATGATCCAGCGCACCGGCGCATCGGAAAGGCCGCTGACACGCGCGTTCTCGCGCGCCCAGTTGACCATGCCCTTTGCCGCATCCACGTGGCAGACCTGAGCGCCTGCCGCCGCACACGCGACCGTCGCGCCGCCGGTGTAGGCGAAGAGGTTCAGCACGCGGATGGGCCGGCCCGCGTTTTTGATCTTCTCGCGCGCAAAATCCCAGTTGACGGCCTGCTCGGGGAACAGGCCCGTGTGCTTAAAATTCATGGGCTTGACCTGGAATTTGAGATCCTTGTAATTTACCGTCCAGCTCTCGGGCAGCTTCTCCTTGTCCCAATGTCCGCCGCCCGAGGACGAGCGGTAATAGCGGCCCTGCGCGTTGCGCCAGCCGCGGTTCGTGCGCGGCGTCTCCCAGATCGCCTGAGGGTCAGGCCGCACCAGAATTTGCTTTCCCCAGCGTTCGAGCTTTTCTCCGCCGCCGCAGTCCAGCAGCTCATAATCTTCCCAACCGTCCGCGATCCACATACATTTTCTCCTTTGCCGTATGGGCATACTTGTTCATAATAATCAATGTATTATACTACGCATTCGATTGAATAGTCAATGTATAAATCGTGAACGATCCTGCGCCATTCGCTTAATTTTCTTTTCCCGTGGACTTTGCCGCGCGCTTGTGGTATGCTGGCAGAAACGACACAAGGAAAGCTGGTCTTTTTTGATGGATAAACTGCTGCTGCACTCCTGCTGCGCCCCCTGCTCGGTCTACTGCGTGGACACACTGCGCGCCGACGGGATCGAGCCCACGTCACTCTGGTTCAACCCGAACATTCACCCCTGGACGGAGTATGACGCGCGCCGCCGCACGCTGCTCGAATACGGGGAAAAAGAGCATGTAGACGTGCATATTTTAGAGGATTACGGCCTGCGCGACTTTGTCCGCGCCGTGAGTGCGGATATCGACCACCGCTGCGCGCACTGCTACACCATCCGCCTCGGCACGGCGGCCAAATACGCCGCCGACCACGGCTACGACGCGTTCACATCGTCCCTGCTCATCTCTCCGTATCAGAACCACGAGCTCTTAAAGACCGTGGGCGAGACGATGGGCAAGAAGTACGGCGTCGAATTCTACTACCGTGACTTCCGCCCCGGTTTTCGCGAGGGGCAGGCCAAGGCGCGCGAGATGGGCCTCTACATGCAGAAATACTGCGGCTGCATCTTCTCTGAAGAGGACCGCTATTCGACCAAGATCGAAAAGGCGAAAAAGCGCTACGCCGAAGAATAAGCAGCTTGCAAAAGACAAGACCCGTTGGATGCTCCAACGGGTCTTTTTTCATTCTTTCGCGGCGATCAGCGCGTCGTGCACGAGCTGCAAGGCGCGCTCTGCGTCGTCGCGCAGGACGTAAAAGCTCATGAACCGCTCCCCCGCCGCAACGGCGAAGACGGTGATCTCCGCCCGTTCGAGCGCCGTGACGGCTATCTTCTCTTTCTCGATGCTCGGCAGCGCGCCGCCGACCGCCGTGATGGCCGCAAGGCGGCTCCGGTCACTCTTTTTCTGCGTCACGCCGACGACGCTTGCGTCTTCATCCGTTTCGCAAACGATGCTGCCATTGCCGCCTTCCCTGCACGAGCGCACGGTGATGGGCACGCCGACCGCCTGCGCGAGCGCCACGCTGCGGTCGTGAAGCACCTGTGCGCCTTTCTGTGCGAGCAGCAGCATGTCGTCATACGAGATCACCTCGCGCCGCACAGCGTTTTGGCAGATGCGCGGGTCAGATGAAAAAATGCCGTCCACATCGGTATAAATGATGAGCTCGTCGGCCTTCAACGCCGCGGCGAGCGCCACTGCGCTCGTGTCCGAGCCGCCGCGCCCGAGCGTCGTGATGTCGCCATTTTCGTCAACGCCCTGAAAGCCCGCCGCGACCACAACGTGGCCCTCGGCCAGCTCCTTCCGGATACGCGCGGTGTCGATCAGTTCGATCTCCGCGTTCCCATGTGTACCGTCCGTTTCGATGGGGATCTGCCATGCGCAGAGGGATACCGCCTCCACGCCGATGGACCGCAGCGTCATCGCGCCGAGCGCGGCGCTCATCTGCTCGCCCGCGGAGAGCAGCATGTCGAGCTCGCGCGGCGAGGGACTCTCGCTGATCTCCTTTGCCTTTTGCAGCAGGCTGTCCGTCGTGTCGCCCTGCGCGGAGAGAACGACGACCACGTCGTCGCCTTCGTCCACCCGCGATTTGACGATGCGCGCCATGCGCAGAAGATGCGCATAGTCGCGCACGGAGCTGCCGCCGAATTTCTGTACGATCAGGCTCATAAGAACCACTTCCAACAAAAAATGGATTGACAGCGCTCATCTCAGCCGCTGCCAATCCATCGTATGAACTTGTACAAGCCCGCGTGACTCAGGCCGCGAGGATATCGAAGCGCACCACGCCATCGAGCGCAAGCGCCCGCGCCATCATCTCTTCGATCGACTCCTGCATTTCGGACGTCTCGGCCGAGATCGTCACCGCGGCACAGCCGTTGGTGGGAATACTCTGGTTGATGGTCAGAATATTCGCGCCCGAACCGGCAAAAATAGAAAGGACGTTGGACAATACGCCGGGGTTGTTCTTGAGCATCGTGTAGAACGTGATGATGCGGCCGGTCTTCATGTCGTTGAAGGGGCGCACCGCATCGCGGTACTTATAAAATGCGCTGCGGCTGATGCCGACGGTGCGGGCGGCGTCGCCCGCGGTGCGCACCTCGCCGGACTGGAGCATGCGCTTCGCCTCCGCCACCTTGATAAAAATTTCCGGAAGGGCCTCTGCCGAGACCAAATAAAATTTCGTTGCAGGCGCCATAATGTTTCTCCTTCGCGGTCATCTGTCTTTATATGGCAGGATTTTAGCATATCTTAACGCATATTGCAACACTTTTTTCGGTAGGAGGTCTGCAAAATTTGAATGAAGAACGGCTGAGACGCTTCCTCACTTTGTCGCTCGCGCTTTTCATGGGTGCATCTCTCTTTTATGTCTGCTTTCGCTATGTGCTGCCGTGGTGTTTGCCGTTTCTGCTCGCGCTGCTCGTCGCGGCGCTGCTGGAACCGGTCGTTTTGTATCTGCGGCGGAAATTTCACTTTCAACGTGGCTTTTCCGCGCTGATCCTGACGCTGACGCTGCTGTTTCTGCTCGGCGGGCTGCTGTCGCTCCTGTGGTCTACGCTGCTTTCTCAGACGAACGCGCTGCTCGCCGCCGCGCCCGCGTTTTTCGACGCGATCCCCGCCGCAGCGGACGATCTGCTCTCCCGATTGGAGCAGTTCAGCGCGTCGAGTCCCGAATGGCTCAGCGGCTATCTGCACGAGCAGCTTTTCAGGGCCGTCACGGACGCGGACAGCCTGCTGCGCTCGCTGTCTTCGCGCGCGATGGCGTGGCTCGGCTCTGCCGCCGCGGCGCTGCCGGGCGGCATGCTCGCCATCGCGACGGGCGTGCTTGCGATCTTCTTCACCTCCGCGTCGTACCCCGAGCTCTGCGCGGCACTCGAACACGCCGTGCCGGAAGAAGCGATGGCAAAGCTGCGGCTCTTTCGCGGCGGCGTAATGCGCTCGCTTGCGCGGTGGCTGCGCGCGCAGGCAACGCTGTCGCTCATCACGTTTTCAGAGCTTCTTATCGGCTTTCTCCTCATGCGCCAGAGCTATTCCCTGCTGCTCGCCTTTCTCATCACACTGCTCGACGCGCTGCCGGTCTTCGGCACGGGCACGGCGCTCGTGCCGTGGGCGGTCTTCACGCTGCTGTTCGGCTTCCCGCCCAAGGCCATCGTGCTCCTCGCGCTCTACCTCTGCACGCTCATCACGCGCAACACGCTCGAGCCCAAGCTTCTCTCCGCGCAGGCGGGGCTGCCGCCGGTCGCGTCGCTTTTTGCGATGTACCTCGGCTACTGCACGTTCGGCGTGGCAGGGATGGTACTCTTTCCCTTCCTCCTGCTGCTGTTCGCGCAGATTCGAAACGCAAAAGCGGAAGCTGCCGCATAAAAAAGAGAACGGTGAAAACCGTTCTCTTTTTTATTGCTTTTTACCGGCCTGTGCCGCCGTTGTTGAGCAGCCAGTTGAGGAACTGGCCGTTGTCTCCGACATCGCCGGATGCGCTGTCTCCCGCCGTGCCGGTGTTGTCAGACGGCGTCTGTGTGCCGCTGTCGCCGCCAGTGGTGGCATCACCGCCCGGCGTCGTGCCGCTGCCGTCATCCGGTGCATCCGGGTCCGGCGTGGGCTCCAGCGGCGTTGTGTGCGTCGTGCACATGCCGCTGTACATCAGATCGCTGTATAGCTGCACTGTGCCGCTGTTCGTGCGCACCGGTTCGCCTGCAGGGATCGACGAAATGAGCCCTTCTTCGAGCTGTGCCTGATACGTTGCCTGAAGCGCGGCGCTCAGCGGCGTCGTGAGAAGCTCGCGCTTGTAGCCCCAACCGCTGCTGACGTTCGGCTGGCTCAGATCGAGCACATAGGCCGTCGTAACATTCGGGCAGTAGTCGGAGGCGAGCATGCCGGAATCGGCGCATACGGTTACGCTGATGTGTCCGTCGCAGCTCAGCGAGGGCGCATAGTTCTTTGCGACCTTGACAGTCTGCGAGGGACAGCCGGCCGAGGCCAGAAGTCCCGTCTGCGTGCAGACGGTCACGCTGACCATGTCGGCGCTGCTGACTTCAAAGTCCTTGTTCGGAAGGCCCGCGTGGACCTTGCTCATAAACGTCTTCCACAGTGTGGCCGCGGGGTTGCCGCTCGCCACGATGCGCGTCGGCGTGTCGTAGCCGACCCAGACCGCTGCCGTGTAATACGGCGTGTAACCGACAAAGTAACGGTCGTTGTTGCTGTTGGTCGAACCGGTCTTACCGGCGATGGTCATGCCGGAGAAGTTCGCGCCCGTACCCGTACCGTTGCGCACGACGTTTTTCAGGAGTTCGTTCATCGCATAGGCGGTGCTCTCCTCCATCGCGACGTGGGATTCGGTCTTATTTTCAAGGATGACGTTGCCGTTGTGGTCAAGCACCTCGGTATACGTTCTCGGCGTGGTGTAAACGCCGCCGCGGGCAAAGGACGCGTAGGCCGCGGCCATCTCGCGCGTCGTCACGCCCTTGGAAAGGCCGCCGAGCGCGAGCGCACCCGCCGCGGTCATATCATCGTTCGTCAGCGTCGTGAAGCTTAAGTTTTCGGTCATAAAGGCATACGACGCGGGCAGCGTCAGCTTGATGGCCGTGCGCACCGCCGTGGGGTTGGACGAATTGCGGATGGCGTCTTGCAGCGTCATAATGCTGCGGTAGCCCGAGTAGGCGTTCACCGGCCAAATACTGCCGCCGAGCATTTCAACGGGATAGTCGTCGATGACGCTCGCGGGCGTGATGACGCCGGCATCCAGCGCGGGCGCGTAAACGCTCAAAGGCTTGATGGCAGAACCGCACTGACGCACAACGGTCGAATAGTCGAGCAGGAACCGGCCCTCGCGCTCGCCCACGCGGCCCGCAACGGCGACGATGTCGCCCGTCGTGTTGTCGATGATCGTCGCGCCGGACTGGAGCAGCTCGCCCTTGGACGAGGTGTAGTTCAGGTTATTGCGGTCGGCGTAAACGCTCTCCACGATGGACTGGATCTCGGGGTCGACCGTGCAGTAGATGGAGTAGCCGCCGGTGTAGAGCAGATCCTTTGCGACCGACTCATCATATCCGAGCTGTTCGTGCATATCGGCGACGATGTCGTTGAACATGCGCTCAACAAAGTAGGAGTCATACTCCGTGCTCGAGGCGGTATCCACCCTGCTTGCAACCCCCGCAGAAGGAACAAAACCCGGGTCCCAGGAGAAGACGAGCGGCTCGACCTTTGCCTGCTCATACTCTTCGTCACTGATCTTGCCAAGCTCGTGCATCTTATAAAGAACGGTAAGCTGGCGCTCCTTGTTCTGCTCGCGGTACCAGTCGCCGCGCGACGGATCATATTTATAGGGGAACTGCGTGATGCCGACGATGGACGCAGCCTCGGCAATGCTCAGTTCGCCGACGGTCTTGCCGAAGTAGCCCTCCGCCGCGGCCTCAATGCCGTTGCAGCCGTTGCCGAAGTAGACGAGGTTCAGGTACGTCTCGAGGATCTCATCCTTCGAGTAGTTTTTCTCGAGACGCAGCGCGCGGAAGATCTCTGTCACCTTGCGCTTGATAGTCACCTCGTTGTCGCCGGTCATGTTCTTCACGACCTGCTGGGTGATCGTCGAGCCGCCGCGCGTCGAGGTACCGGTGAGCTTGCCGAGAATGGCTCTCGCCGTGCTCTTCCAGTCCACGCCGTGGTGGCTTTCAAAGCGCTCGTCCTCGATGGAGATCAGCGCCTCCCGCACATGCTTGGGGATCTCGTCGATACTCACGAGCGTTCGGTTCTCTACGCCGTGGAGCTTCGTGAGCTCCACCCACTCCCCGCTTGTTTTATCCTGATAGTAGACTGTCGAGCTCTGCTTGAGCGTGTAGGCCGAGATGTCCACATTCAGATCGAGCGACGTGTGCACGTAGACCATGAAGATGGCGAAAAACATCAGGCAGGTCGTGAGTCCGATGGCTAAGATGGTGCCGATGACCGTTTTCGCCGTGCCGGACTTTTTCTTCTTGTGTGCCTGATGCGTGGGGTGCTGGGTGTGCTGTCTTCGGGGCGTCTGGTTTTCTGCGCGGTTTTCTTCCATAAAGCGCCTCCTCCTTTGCGATAGAAATATGCGCAAGCGCGCATAGCTGATTTTCAATAGTGATACAGAATATAGTATAGCACGGCTGTCAAGTGGTACGTATCTTGTCTTGCATTTTGCCGCAAGGTGCGGTATAATGCGAGCACAAACTTTCAGGAGGTGTTCCCCCATGAACGATGAGTTCGGCCCCAATTTCGTCACGCTGACCGATGACGAGGGCAACGATATAGAGCTGGAATACGTCGACGCGCTCGAGCATAACGGCACGACGTATATGGCCTTCTTCCCCGTGGTCGAAGAGGACGGCGAGGACGAGGAAAACGAAGAGGAATACGGTCTCGTGATCCTCAAAAGCCAGATGGAAAACGGCGAGGAGTTCCTTGTCACCATTGACGACGAAGAGGAGATCGACAAGGTCTACGACCTCTTCATGGAGCAGATCCTCTCGGACGAAGAGTAAAACTTCGATTGCGACGGATTTTTTCCGAAAACTGAGATAAACTGAACATGCCCTGCGGGGTGCGTGATAAGTTCTTTTTAAACCCACATTTCGTCATAAGGGACGCCGGTACGCTCCGGTGGTTTGCAGGCCTCCCGGCTGCCTTTTGCGGCTGGACGTTGGAAGCAATAAAGCCGGACAGAGGCGACCCACCTGTCCAGAATGGTGCAGGTTTTGACGGGGCTTACACGGCCGCTGCGGGGCATCTTTTTATCTTTCCACAGATTGCACAAAATTACGTTTTTATTTTCTACGTCAGTTTAGACGAAAAAAACGTGCATTTTGTTCGCGATTCCTGTAAAATATTTTTAGAAACTAAATTACCGTTTGGTAGCTGCAACGTAGTGCTTCGCGCACGGGCTGTACGGTCTCCCCTTTCGGGGAGATGATAAGGTCTGTGTGAGGAGCGCTTTTTTCTTTCCCCTTGCGGTGCCGCTTTCGCGGCGGGGAAAAGGCAAAAGAAAAAGGAGGAGCAAACTTATGAAACTTGTCACCAACGGTCGTCTCATCACCCGCGACGAAAGCGCGCAGGGCTATTTCGAGCACGGCGCCGTCGCCTTTGAGGGGACGAAGATCGTCGAAGTAGGCGAGGAAGCGATGCTTCGCGCCAAGTATCCCGACGCCGAGATCATCGACGCCAAGGGCGGCGTCATCATGCCCGCGTTCATCAACGCGCACACGCACATCTACTCCGCCCTCGCCCGCGGCCTTTCCATCGTCGGCAACAACCCGACGAACTTCTACGAAGTCCTTGACGGCACATGGTGGGCCATCGACCGCCACCTGATGATGGACGGCACGCGCGCCTCCGCCGCCGCGCTGTACATGGACTCCATCAAGCAGGGCGTGACGACCATTTTCGACCATCACGCCTCCTACGGTGAGATCCCCGGCACGCTCCACACGATTGCCGAAGAGAGCAAGCGCCTGGGCCTTCGCTCCTGCCTGTGCTATGAGGTCTCAGACCGCGACGGCGAGGAGAAGTGCTTACAGGCCATTCAGGAGAACGCCGATTTTATCACCGAATGCGAAAAGAATAAGGACTCGATGCTCGCGGCAATGTTCGGCGGCCACGCGCTGTTCACGATCTCCGATAAGACCTTCGACCGCATGGTCGCGGCCAACAACGGCCGCACGGGCTATCACATCCACGTGTCCGAGGGCATGAACGATGTGTACGACTCCCTCCAGAACTATGGCCGCCGCCCCGTCCAGCGCTTGCAGGATCACGGCATTCTCGGTCCCAAGACCATCCTCGGCCACTGCATCCACGTCAACACCGCCGAAATGGAGATCATCAAGGAGACCGGCACGATGGTCGTGAACAATCCGGAATCCAACATGGGCAACGCCATCGGCATCTGCCCCGTCCTCCAACTCCACAAGCGCGGCATTCTTCTCGGCATGGGCACAGACGCCTACACGAACGATATGCTCGAGTCCCTCAAGGTCGCCCTCTGCTCCCAGCGCAGCCAGAACTGCCTGCCGAACGTCGGCTGGTGCGAGGTCACGGACATGCTCTTCAAGAATAACGCGAAGATCGGTGAAAAATACTTCCCCGACACGCTCGGCGTGCTGAAGCCCGGCGCCGCGGCGGACATCATCGTCATGGACTATAAGCCGTTCACCCCGTTCTCCGACGAGAATATCGACGGCCACATGATCTTCGGCATGACGGGCCGCCAGTGCCAAACCACCATCGCCGCCGGCAAGACCCTCATGCTCGACCGCGAGCTCGTCGGCATCGACGAAGAAGCCGAAAATGCGCACATTCTTGAAGCCGCCAAGAAACTCTGGGGCGAGCTGAATCACAGAACCTATTAAGCAAGCGGGAGGAAAAAACAATGTCTGAAAAAATGTATCCCATTCCGTTCGACTCTCTGATGAACTGGGTGACGAGCGAATATGCGCAGTGCGGCGATGTGTTCGGCGTTCATAAGCACTATCACGCAAGCGGCAAGAGCCTGCCGATCTTCGGCGAGCGCATCGAAACACCGTTTGGCCCCGCCGCCGGCCCCAACAGCCAGCTTGCGCAGAATATCATCGCGGCCTATGCCGCCGGCGCGCGCTTTTTCGAGGTCAAGACCGTGCAGAAAATGGACGGCGCGGAGCTTGCCGCCTGTGTTCCCCGCCCCTGTATCCTCGCCGCTGACGAGGGCTACAACCAGGAGTGGTCGACCGAGCTGACCGTGCAGCAGGCGCAGGACGAGTACATCAAGGCCTGGTGCGCGCTCAAGATCATGAGCAAGGTCTACGGCTTCGGCGATCCCGACGGGTTCGTGTTCAATATGTCCGTCGGCTACGACCTGGACGGCATCAAGGGCCGCAAGGTCAACACCTATATCAACAACATGATGGACGCGGGCAAGACCGCGCAGTTCAAGGAATGTAAAAAAGTCCTGACCGAGCTCTTCCCCGAGGAAAAGGACTTCATCGCCTCGATCTCCCCCAATGTTTCCCGCTCCGTTACGCTCTCCACGCTCCACGGCTGCCCGCCGCAGGAGATCGAACGCATCGCAAGCTATCTTCTCAAGGAAAAGCATCTGCACACCTTCGTCAAGTGCAACCCGACCATTCTCGGCTACAAGACCGCGCGCAGCATCCTCGATTCCATGGGTTATGACTACATCGTCTTCGATGAGCACCACTTCAACGAGGACCTCCAGTGGGAGGACGCCGTGCCGATGTTCGAGCGGCTGCAAAAGCTCGCGGACAAGCAGGGGCTTGAGTTCGGCCTCAAGCTCTCCAACACCTTCCCCGTCGACACGACGCGCGGCGAGCTTCCCAACGAGGAAATGTACATGTCCGGCCGCAGCCTCTTCCCACTGACGATTGAGATGTGCAATCGCATCTCCCGCCAGTTTGGCGGCAAGATGCGCATTTCGTTCGCAGGCGGCGCAGACTACTTCAACTGTGACAAGCTCTTTGCCGCCGGCATCTGGCCCATTACCGTCGCCACCACCATCTTGAAGCCCGGCGGCTACAACCGCCTGCACCAGATGGTCGAAAAGGTCGAGGATATGCCCTACCGCGCATTTTCCGGCAACGACCCCGCCGCGATCTCCGACCTTGCCGCCTCCGCGCTGCACGACTTCCACCACCTCAAGGCCATCAAGCCGCTCCCCTCGCGCAAAAAAGATGAACAGGTGCCGCTGCTCGACTGCTTTACCGCCCCCTGCAAGGGCGGCTGCCCCATCGAGCAGGACATTCCCGAATACCTTGAGCTCTGCCGCAAGGGGCTCTACGGCCCAGCACTGAAGCTCATCACCGAGAAGAACGCCCTGCCGTTTATCACCGGCACCATCTGCGCGCACCGCTGCCAGGGCAAGTGCTCGCGCAACTTCTATGAGGAATCCGTCCACATCCGCGAGACGAAGCTTCTTGCCGCGGAAAAGGGCTACAACACCTTGATGGCCTCCCTCCGTATGCCTGAGCCGGTCGAGGATAAAAAGGTTGCCATCGTCGGCGGCGGCCCGACCGGTATCGCCGCGGCGTACTTCCTCGGCCGCGAGGGTGTTCCTACCACGATCTTTGAGCGCGAGCGCAAGCTCGGCGGCGTGCCGCGCTATGTCATCCCCGCCTTCCGCATCAGCGACGAGGCCATCGACAAGGACGTCGCGCTCATGGAGCGCTACGGCGTCGAGGTCAAGCTCGGCAAGCCTGCTCCGTCCGTCGAACAGCTCAAGAAGATGGGCTACACGCACATCCTGATGGCCACCGGCGCGTGGAAGCCCGGCAAGCTCGACATTGAAGGCAACGTGCAGGGCGTCATCGAGTGGATGAAGCGCATGAAAAAGCAGGTCAAGCCCTGCCTGAGCGGCAACATCGTCGTTGTCGGCGCGGGCAACACCGCCATGGACGCCGCGCGCGTTGCCAAGAGAATGGGCGCGCATGCGACCATCCTCTATCGCCGCACGAAGAAATTCATGCCCGCCGACGAGCACGAGTTACAGCTCGCCATCGCGGACGGCGTGGAGTTTGTCGAGCTGGCCGCGCCCGTCAAGCAGAGCCGTGGCAAGCTCCTGTGCGATAAGATGATCCTCGGCGAGCCGGATGAGAGCGGCCGCCGCAGCCCCGTCAGATCCGGCGAGCAGTTCACCATTCCCTGCGACATGGTCATCTCCGCCGTCGGCGAGCAGGTCGACGCCGATCTCATGGCCGCGAACGGCATCGAGATGGAGCGCAAGGGTCCCGCGTTCGAGACGAACATCCCCGGCGTGTACTGCGCGGGCGACGCGCACCGCGGCCCTGCCACCGTGGTCGAGGGCATTGCCGACGCCGCGCGCTTTGCCGAGATCGTCATCGGTCACCCGCACATCTACGACATCCCTGCCGAGGCCGATGTGACCGAGTTCGACGCGCAGGCCAAGAAGGGTATCCTCTCGATGGCCAGTAAGTGTGTCTGCGACGGCGAGCGCTGCTTACAGTGCTCCACCGTGTGTGAAAACTGCGTCGATTCCTGCCCGAACCGCGCGAACGTGGTCATCAAAATGTCCGACGGCTCGCACGAGATCGTCCACGTCGACAAGATGTGCAACGAATGCGGCAACTGCACGCAGTTCTGCCCCTACGCAAGCGAACCCTGCCACGATAAGTTCACCCTTTTTGATACGCGTGAGGACATGGACGAGAGCGAAAACTACGGCGTGCTCTTCGAGGAGGACGACATGGTCCGCCTGCGCTACGAGGGCGGCGTGAAGGAATACGACTTGGCTTCCTGCGACAACGATCTTCCCGTCGAACTTGAGGCGTTGATCCTCACTGTGCGCGATAAGTACAGCTATCTCTACCTGTAAGCAAAAAAGAGCGCTGCCTAAGCAGCGCTCTTTTTGCGTTTATATTTTGCCTTACTTCTCGATCAGGGTGAGCTGATAGAGGATCTTGGCGATCTGCGCGCGGGTCAGGGACGCGGCAGGCTCGAAGGTGGTCTCGGTCATACCGCTGATGACCTTCGCGTCGACGAGCGCCATCACGTAACCGTCGGTGCAGTCGGTGAACTTGCTCTCGGTCTTGGACTCGGCAAGCTTGTTGAGCTTGGCAGCGACCTGGCAGAACTCGAGACGGGAGATGGCCTTCGCACCGTCGAGATCGGCGGCAACAAGACCCAGCTCCGCAGCCTTGGCGATGGCGTTCTTGCTCCAGTCGGCGCCGGTGGCGTCCGCAGCCTTGAGATCGCCGTTGCTGACAAGCAGGAGCTTGAGCGCGGCAGCCCAGGTCAGGGTGTTGTTGGGCGCATAGGTGGTGGCGGAGGTGCCGTTGATGATGCCGTCATTGTAAAGGTCGATGACATACTTGCCGAACCAGGAGGAAGCCTTGACGTCGGCAAACGGATTCATCAGGATGCGGCCCTGCGGCGCGGCATACTGCTTGCCGATGACGCCCTTGAGCTCGGCGGTGATGTACTCCATCACGACCTCATCCAGAGGAATGCCGGTATCAAACTTGGCCGTAGCTGCAGCGAAAGCATAGTAGGTGTCGCCGCCGCCGCCGCAGAAGTCGTTGGTGATGACCGCATAGGTGTCATCGGCCTTGAACTCCTTGCCGTTGATGCTGTTGATGGTCACGCGGTTGATGGACTTGGGACCATAGTAGGTGGAAGCGGGATAGGTCTCGGCATTGGCGTCATAGGCGACCGCCGTGGAGATGGTGTAGTTGATGCCGGAAACCTGCGGGAAGCCGCCGATCGCATCGGGCGTGCAGTAGGTGGAGGCTTCAAGCGCCTCGAGCAGCTCAGCGCCGGTAATGTAGATCGTAACGACCGTGTTGCCGAAGGGCAGAACCTCATTGATGTTCTTCTTGGTCACATCGCCGGGGTTGATGGCCTTACGGATACCGCCGCCGTTGGTGACGGCGACCACATGGTCCGCGTCAACCGTCAGGGATTCCTTATCCTGCAGGATCTTCCAGACCATCGCATCGGTGATCAGGTCGCCGTTGTTGGTCTCGCTGTCGCGGTTGCCGTTGGGGGCCTTCGCGCCGTTGAGCACTACTTCGCTCTTGGCAAAGACCGCGCCGTACTCCTTGTCGATACGGTCAATGATCTTCTGCGCGGCGGCAGCCACGGTCGCGTCCTTGGCAGTGTCTTCCTTGATCTCGAAGAGGGAGTTGCTCTCGATCTTCTTGGTGGCGTCGTCGATGACGATCACGCCGATGTTGGCGAATGCGGTGCCGGTGGACTGGATGGGCTCGCCGTTCTCGCCCTTGGTCATCACGGTGTGGGAGTGACCGTCGATGATGAAGTCGATGCCCTTGACGGCAGCATACAGATCGGTGGAGCGGTAGGGCTTGGACTCACCGTCAACACCAAGGTGCGCAAGGCAGATGACAACGTCCGCATCCTTGAGCGCCTCGACCTGATCGGCGGCGGCCTTGGTGAAGGCGTCATTCGTCGCAAAGGTCAGGCCCTTGATCTTGGTGGGGTTGGCCTTGGTCTGGGTCTCAGGCGTCTCCATGCCGAAGAAGCCGATCTTCACGCCGGACTTGGTGGTGTAAGTGTAGTTGGCATCGAAGATGGGGGTACCGTCAGCGTTGAACACATCGGCGCAGAGGACCTTGAATTTGGCCTTGGTCATGTTGTCCTTGAGTTGTGTGTAACCGTAGTCGAACTCATGATTGCCGAGCGTGACGACATCGTAACCGGCGGCGTTCATCATTTCGATGGCGTCAAGGCCCTTGGTCACGCTGACATAGCTCGTGCCCTGGCTGTAGTCGCCCGCATCAACGAGGATGACCTCGGCGCCCTTGGCCTCATAATCGGCCTTGAGCGCGGTGATGTAGGCGTAGCCGGCGATCGCGCCGTGCACATCGTTGGTGTGCAGGATCACGGTCTTGCCCGCCATCGTCGCTTCTTCGGTCATGACTTCGGGCTCTCTTGTAGTTGCCGTGTCCTCGATCGCAAAGCCGGTCACAGTTAGGCTGAGAACCATCGCCATTGCGAGCAGAACGGATAGGAACTTACGCATAGTGTTTTCCTCCTCAATTTTTTCACTCCGCTTTTTCTCTGTCCGCTCTTCGTGACACGCAGCTCCTTTTCACATCTCTCAGTTGGTCTGCGCGCCAAAAGTTTGCTTTTTGTACAAATAAAAGCGGAATGTGGTATGATTTTATTGTATCGTATGTCTGCTACTTTCTCAATACGGCATTGTTCCGAATTTGCGGCAAAAATCTTGGCGCTTCTCACATTTTTTCCAAACTCTATGGAAATCAGGTAAAAAGTATGCTATGCTTTTGCTAATTTGGAACGGTATTTTTTCAAAGGAGGGTTCTTCCATGAAAACACTGCTTCGAGGCGGCTATGTCGTCAGCGGCCGCGGCTGCCGCCGCGCCGACGTGCTCATCGACGGGGAAAAGGTCGAAATGCTTGGCCACATCCCGCCCGAGCTCGCCGCGCAGAGCGAGGTCGTCGACGTGACGGGCTGCATGCTCTTCCCCGGCTTTATCGACGCGCACACGCACTTCGATCTCGATGTGTGCAACACCACGACGGCCGACGACTTTGAAAGCGGCAGCAAAAGCGCCATCCGCGGCGGCACGACGACGGTCATCGACTTTGCCTGCCCCAATAAAGGGGAATCCCTTGCCTATGGGCTTGATCTCTGGCATAAAAAGGCCGACGGCAAGTGCTACTGCGACTACGGCTTCCATATGACCATCGACGACTGGAACGAGAGCATCGAGTCTGAGCTCGACGCGATGTTCGACGCCGGTATCACGTCTTTCAAGATGTACCTCACCTACCCCGCCATGATGATCGGCGACGGCGCGGTCTACCGCGCGCTGAAAGCGCTCAAGGTTCGCGGCGGCGTCGCGGGCGTCCACTGTGAGAACGCGGGCGTCATCGACGCGCGCATCGCCGAACTCAAGGCGAGCGGTTTGGGCGCGGACGTCGTATCGCACCCGATCTCCCGCCCCGACTATTTAGAGGCCGAGGCTGTTTCGCGTCTGCTGCGCATCGCGCAGGCGGCCGACGCGCCCGTCATCATCGTCCACACGACGAACCGTGCTTCTCTTGACGAGATCGCCGCGGCGCGCCGCCGCGGACAGACCGTGTATGTCGAGACCTGCCCGCAGTATTTGGCGCTCGACGACGGCGTTTACTACGATCCCGACTTTTCCTCCGCCGCGCGCTACGTCTGCGCGCCGCCCATCCGCTCGCAGGAGGACAGTGAAGCGCTCTGGAAGGCGCTGCGCCGCGGCGAGGTGCAGACCATCTCGACCGACCACTGCTCGTTCACGCTCGAGCAGAAGGACATGGGCCGCGACGACTTTACGAAGATCCCCGGCGGTCTTCCCGGCGTCGAAACGCGTGGCGAGGTCGTCTACACTGTGGCCATCAATGAAAACAAGCTCTCGCTCGGCGGCGTCTGCCGCGCGCTGAGCGAAAATCCCGCCAAGCTCTACGGTCTCTACCCCCGCAAGGGCGTCATCGCTGCGGGCAGCGACGCCGACATCGTCGTCTACGATCCCGGCGCGAGCCACGTGCTCCACGGCGCGGACATGCTCTCCAAGGCGGGCTACACGCCGTTCGAGGGCTTCCGCACGAATGGCGGCGTGTCGAAGGTCTACCTGCGCGGTCAGCTGCAGGTGGACGGCGGCAAGGTCGTCGGCGGCAAGATGGGCGAATACTTGAAGCGCGGCAAATGCGCACTGTGAGGTAAGATATGGATCTGAGGGAAATTTTATTTGCGCAGTTCCCTGCGTTTTTTCTGCTGAGTCTGCTGTTTTTGATCGCGCACCTGCGTGTGCGTAAGCACAGCGCCGTCAAGTCGGTGCTGTGGGTGCTGCTGTTCGGCGCGGCGCTGGCCGTGTCGATCCTGTTCTGCTTCCTCGGCATGCAGGCGAAGTACTGGACGGTCAAGACGCTCTTCGAGCTCAAGTTCTGGAGCTGGCTCGGCCTTGCGACCGTAGTGTTCGTGTTCGTGTTGCGGCTGGTGTTCAAGCTGCAAAATAAGCGCGCTCAGCACATGGTCGAAAAGGAGCGCGTCAAGGCGGAAAAGACCTGCGAGGAGGCCGTAAAGCAGGCGCGCGAGGAGGGTCGCGTCGAGGCCATGGCCGCCCAGCAGGCGCAGGAGACCGAAGCTGCCGCGGCAGAGCCCGCAGCGGATGAGTCTGCCTCCCCCGCTGCCGAGGAGACCGCACCAGCAGAGAACGAAGATCCTGAAAAGGCGGTCGAACGTTAAGTATGGAACAGACACAACCGCAGCGCATCGCGTATTTTGACGTACTGCGCATTCTGGCGACTTTCGCCGTCATCGTGCTGCATCTGTCCGCGCAGCACTGGGCCGACACGGATGTCTATTCAAGAGCCTGGCAAGCCTTCAACCTTTACGACAGTGCCGTCCGCTGGGCTGTTCCGGTTTTTGTGATGATCAGCGGCGCGCTGTTTCTCTCCGGCTCGCAGAGCATCGGGCACATTCTGAAAAAGAACGTGTCGCGCCTTGTCACAGCGTTCATCTTCTGGTCGGCGCTCTACGCCGTCTTCATGGTGAACTTCGAGGGATGCCCGACGAACCTTATTTTGCAACAGTTTCTCAACGGTCACTATCACATGTGGTTCCTCTTTATGATCGTGGGACTGTATCTGATCGTACCGTTTCTGCGCCCCATCGTGCGGGATGAAAAGCTCCTGCGCTATTTTCTACTGCTCACGCTCATCTTTACGTTCCTGCTGCCGCAGATCGCGTCGGCCGTGTCGCTTCTCTCGTGGCAGTACTGCGCTGAATTCAAGGCGCTCACGGGCAAATTCTATTATCATTTCACGCTCGGCTTCGTCCCCTACTTTGTGCTCGGTTACTATTTGGTCCGCAAGGAGTTTTCCTTGACCGCAAAGCGTGTGCTTTACGCGCTCGGTGTGCTCGGCTTCGTCCTCACGGTCGTGCTGACGTCGTTCGCCTCGCGTTTGCAGGGCGCGGCAACAGAGCTGTTCTACGGCTACGATTCGCTCAATGTACTGTTTGTCTGCGTGGGGCTGTTCGTCTTTGCCAAAGAGCATCTGAATTTCCCGAACTTAAGCGAAAAGTGTCACAGGTGCATTCGCGCGCTGTCGCGCTGGAGCTTCGGCGCGTACCTCGTACACCCGCTGTTCATCGAATCGTTCGACATTTTTCTGCACTTCAACACGCTGTCACTCAACGTGTTTTTCTCCGTTCCCCTGCTGACATTGATCATCGGCGCGCTGTCGTTCCTCGTCTCAGCGCTGCTTCACCAGATCCCATTTGTCAAAAAGTATTTTGTATGAAAAGAGCCCCGCGGATCATGCGATTCACGGGGCTCTTCTTTTTCTGTTACGCTTCGGTCCTGATACCGCGCTTGTCGAATTCCTCGACCAGCAGGTCAAGGTCGTTCGGCAGGCTCATCGGCTCGCCGCAGAACTTGATGGCGTTGGCCACGTCCTTGAGGCCGTTGCCCGTCACGACGGAGACGACCGTGTCGTTTTCGCCGAGCACGCCCTGCTCGCAGAGTTTTTTCACGCCCGCCGCGCCGGTGACGCCCGCGGGCTCGCCGAAGACGCCGCAGGTCGTGCCGAGCAGCTTTTGCGCCGCCATGATCTCCTCGTCCGTCACGTTCACGACGATGCCGTTCGACTCGCGGATCGCCATGAGCGCCTTGTCCGCGTTGCGCGGCACGCCGACGGCGATGGAGTCGGCCAGCGTGTTCTCCTCCATCGGCTCCCAGGGCTTGTTCTCCGCGATGGCGCGGTTGATGGGGTGGCAGCCCTCGGCCTGCGCGGAAATGAGGCGCGGGAGCTTGTCGATAAAGCCGATGGCGTACAGGTCCTTGAGGCCCTTCCACACGCCTGCGATGGTGCAGCCGTCGCCGACGGAGATGGCGAGATAATCCGGCATCTTCCAGTCGAGCTGCTCGGCGATCTCGATCGAAACGGTCTTCTTGCCCTCGGAGAGGTACGGGTTGATGGCCGCGTTGCGGTTGTACCAGCCCCACTTGTCGATGGCCTTTTTCGACAGCTCGAACGTCTCTTCATAGTTGCCTTTGACGGAGATCACGTTTGCGCCGAAGGTCATCAGCTGCGCGACCTTACCCTTGGGCGCGCGCTCTGGAACAAAGATGAAGGTCTTGAGGCCCGCGGCCGCGGCGTTGCCCGCAAGAGAGCTCGCGGCGTTGCCCGTGGACGAGCAGGCGATGATCTTCGCGCCCGCCTCCCCCGCCTTGGCGACCGCCATGGCGGACGCGCGGTCCTTGAGCGACGCCGTCGGGTTCTGTCCGTCGTCCTTGACCCAGAGCTTTTTGAGGCCGAGCTGCTTTGCAAGGCGCGGCTCTTCGTAGAGCGGGCTCCAGCCCACGCGCAGCGGCGTGTCGGGCGTTGTTTCCTCCACCGGCAGCAGCTCGCGGTAGCGCCACATTGTGTTCGGGCGGGACTTGAGCGTTTCCTTCGTCAGGTTCTTTTTGATGTAGTCGTAGTCATAGATGATGTCGAGAATGCCGCCGCACGAGCAGTTCGTGAGGTTCGCCGTGGCCTCGTATTCTTTCCCGCACTTGACGCAGCGGGCGCATTTGACGTTTTTTAACATAATAACTCCTTATTGTCCGCGCACTGCGCGGTGGGTTTTTGCAGCGTGAAAGCGCTGCTGCTTTTTGTCCCCCTATTCGCAGAGGGGCGCGAGACAAAGGGGGTATTCTCTTTCCAAAGAGAATACCCCCTTTGGAACCCCCAGAGAAAGGCAAGGGGTCTTACCCCTTGACCCCGCACATTGGCAGTTTTTATCTTGAAGAGCTGCACGCGCTGCGCAATCAGGTGCGGTGTACATGGCTTCGCCATGAACCCCTGCGTTTCGTGACAACTCTCAACCGCGCCTTACTATCGTGAGGCGCGAGTGACGGTA
>OLOS01000820.1_pt1 | contig 29673 bp, 21 predicted proteins | sample 1672631 | NCBI WGS metagenome assembly OLOS01 (sample SAMEA3136707, study PRJEB25190) | human gut metagenome | biome: human gut; feature: human-associated habitat; material: faeces | place: Austria | collected 2013 | reverse complement strand
CTCTGGTGAGCAAGCTCCCCAAGGCAAATATTTATAAATCTGCATGACTCTGAACTGTAACACGTTTCTTTATACAAGTGCCACTGTCTCACGGCAGATAGCCAGTTCTTCGTTTGTCGGGATAACAGCAACCTTAACCTTTGAATCCGGTGTGGAGATTACCATATCCTCGCCTCTCTTTGCATTTGCCTCTTCGTCCAGGGTAATTCCAAGGTATCCAAAATATTCACATACCGCACTGCGGACACGACCGACATTTTCACCGATACCTGCTGTGAACACAATGGCATCTGCACCATTCAGGACTGCCACATAAGAACCTACATATTTTGCAACACGGTAGCAGAATACATCAAATGCATTCTTCGCATATTCGTTACCGTTATCCATTGCCTCAGACAGATCACGGAAATCACTGGAAAGGTCTTTGGAAAGACCAAACAGTCCGGATTTCTTGTTCAGTACGTTCATAACGCCTGCAATATCCAGATTTTCTTTTTTCGCAAGGAACTCCATGATAGCCGGATCAATATCTCCGGAACGTGTTCCCATTACAAGTCCTTCAAGCGGGGTCAGTCCCATGGATGTATCTACACATTTTCCATTTTTTACTGCACTTATCGAAGCACCGTTGCCCAGATGGCAGACAATGATCTTGGAATTGTTGATATCAAGTCCCAGGAACTCGGCAGCATGTTTGGAAACGAAGCTGTGGGATGTTCCGTGGAAACCGTATCTTCTCACTTTATATTTTTCATAATACTCGTACGGAAGTCCATACAGGTATGCTTTTGCAGGCATCGTCTGATGGAAAGCAGTATCAAACACTGCCACCATCGGAACACCGGGCATCAGTTCCTTGCAGGCATTGATACCGATCAGATTTGCCGGGTTATGCAGCGGTGCCAGATCATTGCATTCTGCAACGGCTGCCAGCATTTCATCTGTAATCACTGCGGAAGAAGCGAAACTTTCTCCGCCATGTACGATACGATGTCCTACAGCATTTACTTCTGTCAGACTGCCGATCGCGCCTGTCTTATCATTTACAAGTGCATCCAGAACCATCTGAATCGCTTCTTTATGTGTCGGCATCGGTGCTTCTGTGATCTCCTTATCGCATCCCGCTTTCTGATATACCAGTCTTCCGTCGATTCCGATTCTTTCACAGAGACCTTTTGCCAGCACTTCCTCTGACTCAGAATTGATTAACTGATATTTCAGTGAAGAGCTTCCGCAGTTGATAACTAAAACATTCATCTTATTTTCCTCCTAAATAGAATGATGTTAAGGTCAAAAGCGTTTGACCCTGGCATCATAGAATTACTTCTTAATAAGCAATACTCCGTTTACTCCGCCTGGCACTGTACAGCTGTAATGGCAACAACACCTACGATATCCTCAGAAGAACATCCGCGGGACAGGTCATTGACAGGCTTTGCAATACCCTGGGTAACAGGTCCGTATGCCTCTGCCTTTGCCAGTCTCTGTACCAGCTTGTATCCGATATTTCCTGCATCCAGATCCGGGAAAACAAGGACGTTTGCCTTACCTGCAACCGGACTGTTCGGAGCCTTGGAAGCTCCTACGCTCGGAACGATGGCTGCGTCTAACTGAAACTCACCATCCAGCTTCAGTTCCGGACACTCTGCTTTTGCGATCCTTGTAGCTTCTACCACCTTGTCAACATCCGCATGCTTTGCACTTCCCATCGTAGAGTGTGACAGCATAGCTACAACCGGCTCTTCCTCTACCAGCAGCTGGAAAGAATCTGCAGAGGATTTCGCGATGGCTGCCAGTTCTTCCGGTGTCGGGTTCTGATTCAGGCCGGAATCTGCGAATACGAAAGTTCCGTTTGCACCGTACTCACAGTCAGGAACTACCATCAGGAAGAATGCAGATACCAGCTTCGTTCCCGGCTTTGTCTTCAGGATCTGCAGACACGGTCTTAATGTATCTGCTGTAGAGTGACATGCACCGGAAACCATTCCGTCTGCATCGCCCATCTTTACCATCATAACACCATAGTACAGATACTGGTTCAGGAGAATTTCCTTTGCCTGCTCCGGTGTCATGCCTTTTTTCTGTCTCAGCTCTACTAATTTATCAATATAGGCTGCTGTTTTTTCACTTGTCGCAGGATCTACGATCTTAGCCCCTGAAATATCAAGTCCCTCGCTGCCTTTCTTAATCTGCTCTTCACTTCCTACCAGGACGATATCAGCGATCCCCTCTTTCAGGATCTGCGCAGTAGCTTCATATGTTCTGCGGTCCTCTGTCTCCGGTAATACGATTGTTTTCTTATTTGCTTTTGCTCTTGCTTTAATTACGTCAATAAATCCCATGATTTCTGACTCCTTTCGTGAATTTTGTTGTTTTTATTATATCGCTGACCGGCTGGAATTTCAACTGCTTATAATGTATATTTTGGTAAACAAGTCTACTTTTGTCAGTATACAAAAATGACTTTTGCGGTTATAATTATGATAAAAGAAAAAAAGGAGCATCCCATGAAAACTGTCGGACTGATCACTGAATACAACCCCTTCCACAATGGACATGCATGGCATATGCAGGAAGCAAAGCGTCTTACCGGTGCTGATTTCTGCGTTGTTGTCATGAGCGGAGATTTCGTACAGCGCGGGGCTCCTGCGATCCTTAACAAGTATTCGAGGACAGAAATGGCACTCGCCTGCGGAGCCGATCTTGTACTCGAGCTTCCTGTAACTTACGCACTTGGCAGTGCAGAATATTTTGCTTCCGGTGCTGTCTCACTGCTGGATGAGCTCGGAATTGTGGACACACTTTGTTTCGGGAGCGAATGCGGAGATATCGACACAATGTTGCAAATCGCCCGTATTCTGAATGAGGAGCCCAAAGAATACCGGAACCTCCTGAAAGAAAATCTGAAAAGCGGCAAATCCTTTCCTCTGGCCCGGGCCGAAGCCCTTAGCGAATATTCCGGCCACAGCCGCAAATGTGATGATTCCATCCTGCAGGAGCCGAATAACATTCTGGGAATTGAATATTTAAAAGCACTTTTCCGTCTGAAAAGCCGCATTTGTCCCGTAACAATCATGCGGACCGGAGGTGCTTATCACTCGGACTCACTAAACGAAACCATGAGTTCTGCCACGGCCATCCGAAAGATTCTCTGTGCGCCATGGCATCTTCTCCGTTCCCTGCCGGAACCTGCTCATCTTCTGACCTCACTTGAAAATGAGATGCCTGATTCTTGTTTCGAAATACTGAAACAGAACTTTGGGAAATCCTGCCCTGTACAAAGCAGCGATTTTTCACTTCCGCTCCATTACAGGCTCCTGTCCGTTTCCTCTCCAGAAGAACTTTCATCCTATCAGGATGTATCCTCAGAGCTTGCAGACCGTATCTTCCATCTGATCCCGTCCTTCGTAAATCTGGATCAGTTCGCTGCACTTGTGAAATCAAAACAATACACAGAAAGCCGCATCCGGCGCTGCCTGTACCATATCCTTCTCGATATCCGCTCTCAGGATACGGAGCAGCGAAAACAACAGGGCTGGAATGGATATGCCAGAGTATTGGGGTTTCGAAAGGAAAGCAGCGTTCTCCTGGGAGAGATAAAAAGAAAAAGCTCCCTGCCCCTTGTCACAAAGCTTGCCAATGCAAAACAGCAGCTTGACGCGGAGCAGATGAGCTTCCTGAAAAGAGATATTTTTGCTTCAGAGATTTATCAGAGTATCGTCACATCCAAATTCGAACAGGGCTCATATAACGAATACCGGCAGCCTGTCATTGTTTACACGAATTCGTAACTGTTCAGAGCCCATTCGCAAAACCGCCTCTACGAGGCTCTGAACAGTTACACTAATTCTTAAAACTGTGGATCGGTGCCGGAATCCTTCCTGTACGATTCACAAATGCATCGCACGCAAACCGGTTCACAGGCATGATCGGTGCATAACCGAGAAGTCCGCCAAACTGTACGATCTCACCCACATCTTTTCCGATGACCGGAATCAGCCGGACTGCCGTTGTCTTCTGGTTGACCATACCAATCGCCATCTCATCTGCAATGATTCCTGATATCGTAGATGCCTTTGTTGCCCCCGGAATTGCGATCATGTCCAGTCCAACGGAGCATACACAGGTCATCGCCTCCAGCTTCTCCAGCGTCAGTGCCCCTGCCTGTACCGCATCGATCATTCCCTGATCCTCACTGACGGGAATAAAGGCACCGCTTAAGCCGCCCACATAGGAGGACGCCATAACGCCTCCCTTTTTCACCTGGTCATTTAAAAGAGCCAGTGCGGCTGTCGTTCCCGGTGCACCTGCATGCTCCAGGCCGATCTCACAGAGAATATCCGCTACACTGTCTCCGATGGCCGGAGTCGGTGCCAGTGACAGATCGATGATGCCAAATGGAATATCCAGACGTCTGGAAGCCTCCTGCGCTACCAGCTGCCCTACGCGTGTTACCTTAAATGCCGTCTTCTTGATAGTCTCACAGAGCACTTCAAAGCTCTCACCGCGTACCTGCTCCAGTGCCGTCTTTACCACCCCCGGTCCGCTGACTCCCACGTTAATGACTGCATCTGCCTCTGTCACGCCATGGAAAGCACCTGCCATGAACGGATTGTCGTCCGGTGCATTACAGAACACTACCAGTTTGGCACATCCCAGAGAATCGTTTTCCTTTGTAAGCTCCGCCGTTTCCCGGATCACCTCTCCCATCAGGCGTACCGCATCCATATTGATGCCGCACTTTGTAGAGCCCACATTCACAGAACTGCAGACACGTTCCGTCTGAGCCAGCGCCTGTGGGATTGACCGGATCAGGTACTCGTCACTCTTTGTCATTCCCTTGGAAACCAGTGCGGAATATCCTCCGATAAAGTTCACGCCCACCTCGTGTGCCGCCCGGTCCAGTGTCTTTGCAATCGTGACAAAATCCTCCGGTGACTTGCAGGCAGTGCCTCCCACCAGGGCAACCGGCGTCACAGAAATCCTTTTATTTACGATTGGAATTCCATACTTTTGCTCGATCTTTTTTCCGACAGCAACCAGATCCTTCGCTACGGTTGTGATTTTCTGATAAATATTGTGATTCACCTTATCCAGGTCAGAATCCACACAATCTAACAGGCTGATTCCCAGCGTAATCGTTCGAACATCCAGATTTTCCTGAGTAATCATCTTATTCGTCTCATTTACTTCAAACATGTTTATCATGATGACATTTCCTCCAGTCCTTCTCAGATGCGGTGCATTTTATTAAAAATATCTTCGTGCTGACAACGGATCGTCACACCGATTTCTTTACCGAGCCTGTCCAGGTCTTTCGCCATCTCACCCAGATCTTTTGCTGCATGATTCGTATCCGTAATCATCATCATATTAAAAAATCCCTGCACGATCGTCTGTGAAATATCCAGAATATTGACATTATTCTCTGCCAGATATGTACAAACCTTCGCAATGATTCCCACTGTGTCCTGTCCTACCACTGTAATAATCGTTCTCTTCATTTTCTTCTCCTTTTATATCGTTACAAGTGCTGATACCTCGTCCCGTTTTGCTACGCTGATAAAAAAATCTTTCGCTTTATAGGGATTATCCCCCAGTGTCACTTCCTGGCAGACCGTCTCGAACGCCAGCTCCTCATAATTGTTTTCCCTGCTTAAATGGCCCAGCATGACCGCTTTCATCCCGTCATGCAGGATCTCGCACAGAAGTCTGCCTGCATTTTCATTCGAAAGATGCCCCTGCTTTCCAAGTATCCTCTGCTTCAGGTAATACGGGTAAGGTCCCACCTGGAGCATACGGATATCGTGATTTGCCTCCATCAACACGGCGTCGAGACCACGCAGATGCCCGATCGTATAATCCGAATATACCCCCAGGTCTGTAACAATTCCTACCGACTGGTTTTTATGATTCATTCGGTATGCCACAGGCTCCTGTGCATCGTGGGATATGGAAAACGGCAGGATCTCCATATCTCCGATCATAAACGTTTCATCGGGTGTAATTTCATGATACAGCGAATCGTCAATCTTTCCAGGTTCGCTCTTTTCCTTTATTCTTTTTATCGTTCCTCCGGTCGCATAAATCGGGATATGATGCTTCCTGGCCACTACGCCCAGCCCTTTGATATGGTCGGAATGCTCATGAGTGATCAGGATCCCGTCAATTTCAGCTGTTTTTCTGTCTATGGAATTCAGTCCTGCCTCAATCCGCTTTCCACTGATCCCCGCATCCACCAGAACGGAGGTATTTCCGGAACCCACATAAATACAATTTCCACTGCTCCCGCTCGCTATACTACAAAAATCCATGTTCCACCAGCCCTCTGTCAATTTGCTCAAATGTATTTTCTACAAAATCACTGCTGTTGTCAACCACAAATTGACAATGTTCGAAAAACAGTTCATCCGGAAGCTGTTTCTGCATCACTGCTTCTGTCTTTTCTTCTGAATATCCGCGTGACAGCATCAGACGTTTTTTCCGTACATCCTTATCTGTATGAACATACCAGATTTCATCGCAGATCTCATCATAATGGTCTTCGATAAGAAGTGCCGCTTCAATCACTACGAAAGGAACCCTCTTTTCCTTACGCTCTCTCTGGATTTCTCCTTCAATATATTTCTTTACCGCCGGATGCACGATCCGGTTAAGCTTCTTAAGGTCTTCCGGCTCTCTGAATACTCTGTCTCCCAGCCTGCCCCTGTGTATGTGCCCGTTCTCCTGCAAAATGGAGTTCCCGAAAACGGCAACGATCGAATCATAGCATTCCTGCCCCGGTTCCTCCAGAAGATGCGCCACTTGATCTGCCTGGATGACTCTCGCATGATACTTTTTTAAAAGATAGGTGAGAACCGTACTTTTTCCGGCTCCCACACCTCCCGTAATACCCAGAATCTTCATTTATTTCGCCTCGTACCAGTTCTTTCCGGTATGCATGTCAATTTCCAGTTTCACAGAAAGCTTCGCTGCCCCCTGCATCTCTTCAAGAAGAATCTTCTTTACTTCATCCACTTCTGATTCTTCAGCCTCGATCAGCAGCTCATCGTGAATCTGCAGGATCAGACGGGACTTAAGCCCTTCTTTCTTAATCCTCTCATTCACATGAATCATGGCAATCTTTATGATATCAGCTGCGGTCCCCTGAATCGGAGCATTCATTGCCACGCGCTCACCAAAAGAACGCTGCATAAAATTACTGGACTTCAGTTCCGGCATGGGGCGTCTGCGCCCGAACATCGTCGTAACATATCCATCCTTTCTGGCATTTTCCACGGTATCATCCAGAAACTTTTTAATCCCGGGATAGGTTTCAAAATATTTCTCTATATACTGTGCAGCCTCCTTTCTGGTAATACTCAGATCCTGGCTCAGTCCGAAGGAACTGATTCCGTAAACAATGCCGAAATTGACCGCCTTTGCATTTCGTCTCTGCAGATCTGTCACTTCATCGAACGGAATATGAAAGACCTGAGAAGCTGTGATCCTGTGAATGTCCTGGGCCTGGGCATAAGCATTGATCAGTGTTTCATCCCCGGAAATTGCCGCAAGCACACGCAGTTCAATCTGTGAATAGTCAGCATCCACAAATACATAACCTTCCTTCGGTATGAAAACCTTCCTGATCAGACGGCCCAGCTCCATCCGGATCGGAATATTCTGGAGATTCGGCTCTGTACTGCTGATTCTTCCTGTGGCTGTAATCGTCTGATTAAAGGTACTGTGGATCCTGCCGTCTGACCCGATATAATTTGCCAGTCCGTCTGCATAAGTAGACTTCAGCTTTGTCAGCTGGCGGTATTCCAATATCCTTGAGACGATCGGATATTCTCCCGCAAGCTTCTCCAGTACATCTGCCGCCGTGGAGTATCCTGTTTTTGTCTTTTTCCCATATGGAAGTTCCAGCTTTTCAAACAGGATCACCCCGAGCTGCTTCGGAGAATTGATGTTGAATTTTTCTCCGGCCAATGTATAGATTTCCGTTTCCAGCTCAAGAATACGTCCTGCGAGCTGCTCACCATATTGCTTCAATGCATCCGCTTCCACACGGATGCCTTCACACTCCATATCAAAAAGTGTATATACGAGAGGCATTTCAATTTCCCGGAACAACCGCTCCATCCCGCTGTCCATCAGCTTTTTCTTTAAAGGCTCCCGGGCCGCCCAGGCTACATATCCCATGTAGCAGGCACAGCTTATCACAGCCTCCTCATCCCCGGCATGTTCGAATCCCTTCTTTCCCAGCAGCTCTGTCTGTGACGGTATGATCATGCCCAGGTGCTCTTTCGCTACATCTTCATAAGTGTAGGCATCCTTTAAAGGATTCAGCAGATAAGCCGCGATCGCCAGATCACTTACCTTCTCCCTGACTGGTACAGTAAGGAAACGAAGCTGTGGCTTCAGATTCAGGGTAGCAGCTTCCACTCCTGCTTCCAGAAGCTTTTCCAGCTTTCCGGTCAGATACACATCGCTTATGAAACCCTCCGCCGGAATATAATAAATTTCTTTTTCACCAAAGCATAAAGAACACCCGAAAACCTTATTCTTACCGGTAAGCAGTTCAAATCCCACATGTTCTGACTTTGAAGCCCTGTCAAAAACTTCTTCTGTTTCTGCCAGCTCTGATACTTTTCGAAACGATTCTGTCACCGGATTCTCAGGACTCTGACACTGAAATCTTGATAAGATATTTTTAAATTCCAGCTTTTTACACAGCTCGAATGCTGCTTCTGTATATAATTCCCCGATTCTGGCACGTTCCAGTTCAAACGTGACCGGACTGTCTGTATTGATGGTTGCCAGTGTTTTCGACAACTGCGCCAGATCATAATGGTTCATGAGAGATTCTTTTGCTTTATTTGGTTTGATCTCCTCAACATGAGCATAGGCATTTTCAATAGAACCATAAGCGGAAATGATCTTTGCCGCTGTTTTTTCTCCAACCCCGGGAATCCCCGGGATATTATCGGACGCATCCCCCATCAAAGCCTTCAGATCAATAATCTGCAGCGGTGTCACCTGATACTTTTCCTTCACCTGTTCTGTATTATAATCCTCAATCTCCGTTCCTCCCCGCTTTGTTTTTGGAATTCTGATCCTGATATGATCCGTTGCAAGCTGCAGAAGATCCCGGTCGCCGGATATCACGGATACATCCAGCCCCTCTTTCTCCATCCTTTTTGCTATCGTTCCAAGCAGATCATCCGCTTCATATCCTTCCAGCATTAAAAGCGGAATCCCCATAGCTGTCAGCAGTTCCTTGATGACCGGAACCTGCTGATGCAGCTCAGGAGGCATTGGTTTTCTGGTTCCCTTGTATTCTGCATACATTTTGTGGCGAAAGGTTGGCGCTTTCAAATCGAACGCTACTGCCAGATACTCTGCTTTTTCTTCATCAAGAATCCTGAACATAATATTTAAAAAGCCATATACTGCATTCGTATGCAGTCCTTCAGAATTGGTAAGATCCGGAACACCATAAAATGCACGGTTCAGTATACTATGTCCATCAATCAGTACTATTTTCTCGCTCATTCTTCTCTCCATTTGCCTTACTGTTATTTGTTTTCATTTCTCCGGCTGACTGTCCGGCTGCTTTCTTTTCTGATTCCAGTGCCTTCGCCGGTCCGCCTTTGCCAAGGTCTTCTGATTTTACCGGAACCGGTTCACTCTCCTGCCCATAAAGGATCTGATGGGCAAAGGTCTCCCGTATATTTCCGGAAGACCAGAGCTGAACCCGGGTAAAAAGCACCAGTGCCAGCAGAAGCTCTGCCGCTATCATTACTGCATAACTGCATATACGAAAAATCCTGTAGCCCTTTATTTTTCGTTCTGTTGCTTCCAGATCATCCTCCAGCATCTTTTTTATATTATATGAAACATCCTGCTCTTCATCCAGCTTTTGCAATGCAAAGTGAACCATGAAGTAAATCTCCAGTTCCTCATGACATTCCTGGCAATGCATAATATGCTCAACAAATTCCTCAATCTCTTTATCTTCCAGCTGCCGGTTAATATAGGATGTTACCAGGCTCTGTGCTTTTTTACAATCCATTTTTCAGCCCTCATCGTTTCGCACTTTCTTTCATCACTCTTTAAGAAGTATAGCACACTTTAGAATTCATAACAATATAAAAGAACACACAGCCTAAATGACTGTGTGTTCTTTGTTACTGTTCACTCTGAGAACAGTAACACGACGTGTGTAAAGCAACTGCTCTACGATTCTGATACCAAATCTGTTATTATTTTACTACTTTAAATCCCGATGTTCCTTTCCCTTTGAAAAGTTTTGCATAAGCTTTCGCTTTTGCCTTCGGAACCTTAATCTTCAGGCTCTTAATCTGTGATAAGGAATGCTTCGACACTTTCGTAAGCTTTGTCCCTTTCACTATCATGGTACGAAGTTTCTTATCACCACAGAATGCATGTTTTCCAATCGTCTTTACTTGCCTGCCAAGGGTAACAGATTTCAGACCGGTACATTTTTCGAATGCAGAATCACCGATTGACGTAACATTATTTCCAATGATAACCTTTGCAACCTTACTCTTTTTATACAGAGCCTTCCTGGCAATAGCGGTCACCTTATACACAGCATCCCCAAGTTTCACCGTATCCGGTATCTTTACCGATTTCTGTTTATTGCCTGTGTAACCCATATACTGAACAGTTCCGCCCGCCGCAGAAGTAGTCAGGACAAGATAATCCTCCCCGTTTACCGTATAAGTCTTTCCTTTGACAATCGCTGTTTTGTTGTCCGGTTCCGGTTTTTCAGGCGTTCCCGTACCTGATGCTTTCTGCAATGCAGCATATGCTGCTTCCAGTGTCTTCAACGCATCGTTTACGGCTGCCTGAGCCGCTCCTGCATCTGACAGAACGGTCTTTGCTGCTGAAAGCGCATTCTGGAAGTTTTTCCAGCTCTCTGCTGTATATCTGCTATCCGAATTGGTTACTGCACTATACAGGTTACATTTATTGGTAAGCTCTGTACGGTCTACCGTAACCTTCGTCTCAGTCAGTGCATTATGTGCAGCATTTAAAGCTTGTAATGCTCTGCCTATCGCATCCTTGTCTGCTGTCTTATCATCCAGAACTGCCTTTGCTGCTTTAAGTGCTTCCTGGAAGTTTTCCCAGCTCTCTGCTGTGTACTTGTTATCTGTATTATTTACTATTACATATTCATTGTATGTATTTGTAAGCTCTGCGAGATCCTCCGGATCTACCGGGTCTATCGGGTCTATCGGATCCAGTCCCCAGCTTCCGTTTGCCGTGCTCCTTGGTACAGCTTTTTCCAGAATCTCTGCCGTGATCTTACTGTAATTCATAATCTCAAAATCACTTGCATTCTGGTCTGTATCGATAAATCCGATCCTTCGTACTGCCTTGTTTTTTGAAATGATAGTGTCACCTGCCGGATCCGTCAGTGCTGTTCCCTCGATTTCTCCTTCATTGACTGATATGCCATCCACCTGCTGCGTACCATTCAGGAGTACCACCTTGTATTGCTTGTTGCTGATTGCCAGATTCCATTCTTCATCATACTTCTCGATCGTATAGATAACACTTCCGCTCTTTCCCTGTGCACAACGAATCAGGTAAGAAGTGTGGGCTGGAATCTCGCCGGTAAGATTTTGTGACTCCACAATATCCTTTGATGTATAGGAAATGCTGTAACCGCTCAGATTCACTGCTTTTGCTGTCGGATTGTATAATTCGATAAAGCTGTGTGATACTGCTCCATCTTTATCAGCGCATCCATATACCTGATTAATGATCAGGTGCTCCGTCTGAACCGGTACCGTCTTTACCTGCTCTGTCTTTGTGCTTTCGATACTTCCCGTCTCCACGGTACTCGATACTTTAACAGAAATCTTTTTCCCTTCATATTTTTTATCCAGAATCAGGAATAATCCCGTTTCACCTTCAATGACGACGCCATCAGCAAGCCACTGGCACATAAGCGTACCTGTATTGTTCGTCGTTTCATCTGCATACAAAACAGCACCTACGATTGCATTTCCCCGGATGGATACATTTCCGCTAAGTTCTTCAGGTTCTTCAGGTCCCGGTTCCTCCGTTCCCCATGCTCCATCCTTCAGGCTTCTCGGATAATTATCCGAAGAACTTGTACGGTAATCAATCACTTTAAAGTCTGACTGATTGTTATTGGTATCTGCAAACTGATCGCGCCGGATCGATTTCTGTTTGCTGATCGTTCCGTCTGCAAGAGCGAGTCCCTCTACATTTCCTTCATTCACAGATACAGCATCTGCTGTCGCTGTTCCATTGTAAAGAGTAATCCTGTACCTCTTATTATCGATCGTCTGCTCCCACTCCTGATCATATTCCGCTATCGTACATTTAATCAGTTCAGGTGTAGAATCATCCTGTGCCTCACAACGAATCAGATACGAATGGTGTGCCGGAATTCTTCCTTCCAGGGTCAGCTTCACTTCCTCAGCTGACGTGCCGTTTGCTCCATTAGACAGATATCCAAGAGCATATCCTGTCAGATCCATTTCGTTCTCTGTTGGATTATAAAGCTCAATAAAGCTGTGAGATACCGGAGTCCCGTCATTTGCTCCGCCTCCATAAATCTGATTGATGATAAGATGATCATTCTTCACTTCTACTTCGACCACAGCATCTGTAGCGGCACTTGTGATGCTTCCGGCTTCCACAGAACTGCTTACTCTGACAGAAATCCGCTTTCCTGCCAGTTCCTTTGTCAGTGCCAGTTCACGGGAAACAGCACCTTCAATCGCGGTCCCGTCTGCCAGCCACTGGTAGGACAGAACACCTGTATTGTTACTGTCCGTAACATTTGCTGTCAATACCTTTCCTGTCTTTGCCTCACCTGTGATCGTGACAGTTCCCGTCAGATTCTCTACCTGCACTTCCTTACTGAATACCTGATAATTACAGATATTTCCGCTGTTGTACAGTTCTCCGTTTGCATTCAATCCCCTTACCTGAACAACATTCATTGCTTCACTGCTGCCCGTCAGATAAGAATCACTTGCTGCCAAAACTGCCGTTTGTCCTGAAACATCCGCCGTTCCTGCCAGGATACCATTAACATAGAAGCCTACCTTCTTTATGTTACTGTCAGTTACCGTTGCTGTATAGGTTGTCGTTTTTTCACCGGATGTATCTGCCGTAACAGAAATACTTCCGGATGCCTTATATTTTCCAAGAGAATTCAACAGCTGATCCACAGATGTAAACTGCTGATCCATCCAGCTCAGCCTGTTACTCAGGAAGGTTCTGAGACGTTCCGCAGCGTTATTAAACTCTGCATCCCGGTTACGCCAATCCCTTAAGTAATGTGCATCATAATTTGCCGCTGCCGATTCAGCCAGATACTCCTTATTTGTATCTATGATACCGCCGCTCTTTACGATATCTTCAAAGTTCGCTCTGTTTGCCTTATAGCATTCATATGCCTTTACTACAAAATAAGGATCTCCGATCAAATATTTGTACCACTGCTCTGCCTGTGCATTCGAACTGCGCGCATTCGTCATCCAGACACTGTAGTTCCCTGTTTCCCCGGCGCTGACCAGACTGTTGGAAGTCCAGTCCATATCCCATACCGGTCCGATATAGAGCTTTTCTCCCAGATCCTTATACATGTAAGTACTTTTCTTCATCGTCTCCGTATTCCAGAAGAACTCATTAAGTACAAAGTAGTTTACCAGCGAATCCATGTCTACCAGATCCGTATAATGTCTGGATTCACTATTGTAGATGGTATAGAAATCACCGGAATGTACACTGTCTTCCACCGCCTGGATATAATTCTGTGCTGACTGCATCAGCTGCGCATTTGTATTAGCAAACTCAGGTCTTTTGAACATGATCGGCTGGTTATAATCCGTCCTGAACCTTGACACCTCATCAAAATACTCGTCCAGCTCAAAAAGAAAACCGCCGGAAAGATCCGCATTTCCATACGCATCCTTTGGAATCACACTCTCATAATCGGATCTCGGATAGGTGTTGCCTGCAAGAGGCGTACCTGCTGTAAAGCTGATGCTTTCTGCAGTGATCCATTCCATATTCTGAGTCAGATATTCCTCAAGCCAATCCTGTTGATCACTTGTCAGTCCATATGCTTTTTTAATTGCTTTTGCCACATCCTCTGCACAATCCTCCCAGTCAAAGACATCTACGCGGCTTGGCTCTATTCTCACATTTCCTACCAGCTGATAATTTCCTGCATATACACCATTTAATACCACTTCTACATGAGTAGATTTCAGATATCTCATTCCCATCGTTCCTGACAGGTCATAGGATATTGTGTTTCTCATCAGAGATTCATCCATATAATTTGCCAGAAGGGCCCAGTGCTTACTCTCTCCAAAACCGAGCAGATCTGTTTTCTTATCCAGTTTCAGCTTATATGGCAGCTTACTGTAACTTGTGTTCCACGTACTGTTTCCACGTCCTCTGATGGAAATCCCTCCGTCATACAACGTTGTTTTTGTACTGTTATAGGTTTTATTTCCCTGAATGTGCATAGAAGCACCCTTATATTCCGTCTTACTTGTAATACCGTATCCATCGTTTGTATCAATGTACACAACTGGAAGCTTACTGAAATAGAAAGAATAAGTGATTGTATTCTCCGCGCCTGACAGTCTCGCCCTGACAGTAATAAATTTATTCAGGTCGCCTGTTTTCGGTGTATATACTGCACTGTTTGATACTGTAGTTCCATCAATCTCCCATTCATAGGTAAAAGAAGCATCTTCAGGTGCGCCCTCTACCATAGCCTGTACCTCTGTACCGGGTTCTGCATACTCCTGACTCATCTTCAGGGACAGATGGGACATTACCACGATCGGAACTTCCTTTGTCCTGCCTCCGCTCGTAACTGCAGTCAGTGTTACAGAAGTATCCACCAGAACAGGCTGTACCTCAGCAGTACTTCCACTTATAATAATCACATCTGTATTCCCGCTGGTCCATGTAATGGTTTCTGTTCCATTCTCACCCTCAAAAGACAATGGAAGCGTAAAATTCTGTGTAACAGATGATGCACGGTCTCCTTCCGCAAATATCGGTGATGGAATAGGAATGACTATTTTCCCTTCTGTCACAACCGGCATGATCTGACCTGTTTTGGATATCATCCAGTATTCGGATCCCAGCGTATCTTTAACGCTCTCACTGGCCAGATCAGATTCAGAAAGTGAAGTAACCGCCGTAGTTCCCTTTCCGGTTGTATCCAAAAAGTAACAGTTCTCAATATTCTTTGTACTTGAGGGCGAAGCATTATTCAGAACGTCAATGCCATTGATTGCATAACCCTGCTGACCATTACTGGTAACTGTGCCCACATTCAGACAGGAGGACAGTGCACCAATGGTTGCTGCCTGATGGATTCTTCCAAGAATACCACCGCATCTGGAAAGTGTTCCCGGGTTTCCATTCAGCGTTACCGTCGCTGCATTGTACAGATTTGTCAGCTGTACTGCCTGGCTGTTGTTTCTGGTCTGCCCCGCGATTCCACCCATACCTACCAGGTCGCACCATCCTGACGATACACTGGCGGAAACATTTCCACTGATAACAGCAATATTATCCACTTTTGCATAGCCGTTTACATCGGCTGCCAGTGTTCCGATACTGTCCCCGCCACCCAGCGTATGTGAAATCGACACATTTGAAAATACGATGTTTTTCACTTCTGCATAATCATTCGCATCATCACTTCCAATCATTGCAAACAGACCGCTCTGATTCTTACTATAACCTGACTGACTGCCGTCGGCCTGAATCGTCAGTCCGTCAATCACATGTCCCTGTCCGTCAAAGGTGCCATTAAACACCCTGTCTCCTGTAACCAGGCAGTACTCCGGTCCACCGGCACCGCCGATCGGTGTCCAGGGGGTACCGGACAGGTCAATATCTTTCGTAAGGATATAATCTCCATTCATCGGATGTGCCGCATCCTTTCCGATCAGTGCCAGATCCGATGCGCTGGCAATTTCAATCTGGCTGCCGGCAGCTTTCGCGGTCGTCCCTTCCGCCGGTACCCAGCTGATTCCGGACAAACAGACTGCCAGGGACAAGAACATCGTAAATCCCCGTTTCACACAACTTTGTTGTTTCTTTCCTTTCATAATTTTCCTCCATTCTGTGTTTCGTCAACAAACAATTCTCTCCTTTGTTGCTATTGTACCACTTATTTTTTATTTTGTCCTGTTTTTTCTATATATTTCACAATTATTTTTTCTTCAAAAGCAGACTCTCATAAAACACTTTTGATAATCCGACAAGGTATTCCGTATCCTTCGCTCCTGCCGTTTCCCATGATGAATGCATTGCCCATTGTGGAAGTCCGATATCAACGGTATCGACAGCGACCTGGGAGCTTGAAATATTTCCAAGTGTGGATCCGCCCTGCATATCGGAACGATTCGTGAACGCCTGCACCGGGACATCTGCCTTTTTACAGAGGAGTTTTATAACAGCTGCCGATCTTCCATCTGTCGTATATTTCTGATTTGCATGGTATTTGATAACGATTCCTCCATTCAGATAAGGGCGGTTGGTAGGATCCGCCTTCTCCGGATGATTGGGATGCACTGCATGGGCATTGTCTGCGGAAATCATAAAACTTTCCGCCAGCATACACAGCTCCTCTTCCTCCGACTTTCCAAGATGTACCGCAATCCGGTGCAGTGTATCCTTCAGAAATCCGGACGCGGCTCCCTGTTTTGTCTGACTTCCTGCCTCCTCATTATCAAACACTGCATACACCTGAATGCTTTTTCCTCCTTCTGCAGCAAGAAACCCTTCCAGTGCTCCAAAGGCACACTGAAGATCATCCAGTTTCGGTCCTGCAATGTATTCCTCTTCAGCTCCCCAGAAGGTTCCCGGCATCCGGTTATACAAAAACAGATCCGTTCCAAGGATGTCTTCCTCTTTTACACCTGCATACTCAGCAACCATGGAAAGAAATGATTTCTTTCCAGATGCCGCACCATAGACCGGAAGCATGTCTGTCTGCGGATTATAGCTGTGTCCATTGTTCTGTTCTCTGTCCATATGAATCGCAAGATTGGGAATCATCAGAAGATTTTTATCAATATCCACCAGTTTTTCACGTATTTTATCATTCTCTGACACAAAAATACGTCCTGCCACCGATAGGGGACGGTCCATCCATGTGGAACAGATCATTCCTCCGTATTTTTCCACATTTAACTTCATATATTGTTTTTCTGTCTCCATTTCCGGATGCTCCTTGATTTTAAACGTCGGTGAATCGCTGTGGCTGGCAATAATCTGGAAATTTCCTGCGCCTTCAGGCAGACGGAAAGCAACAAGAGACGAAGAATTTCTTGTAACATAATAACTATTTCCCTCTGAAACCTTCCACTTCTCCCCTTCCTGCAGGGCGATAAATCCCTTTTTCTGCAGACGTTCCTCTATATTTCTGATTACATGATAACAGCTTGGACTCTTTTCAATGAATGCAAGCAATTGTCTGGATACTTCTTTATACATCTTTATTCTCCTTTTCTTAATTCCCGCTCTGACATGTCGCTCTTCTGTCAGTCACATATTATGAGCCAAGGGACAAATATCTTCTCTTTTCTGTGCAGCACGAAATGCAACACAGAAACAGAAAACCCCTGATCTCTCAGGGGTTTTGAAGTGCCGCTGGCCGGACTCGAACCGGCACGGTTGTTCACCGCTTGATTTTGAGTCAAGTGCGTCTGCCAATTCCGCCACAGCGGCTCACTTATTGCATTGGAAACAGCTTTCTGTCTCAATCGGGACTTATTCTATCATATCCTCTGACATTATGCAAGCGTTTTTTAACCTCTTCAACATAAAACGTAACTGTTCACTCCGTAACCGGTAATACTGATTGCACAATTTGCCTTCATCCTATATAATGAACCAAGGGACAAATGGACATAAAATACATGCTTGCATGTATTTTATGTCCATAGGACCCGTTAAACATGAGAAAACAGCCATTTTTCCAAATTAAATGAGCGGATTTCGAATGTTCTTCGGATTTTGGGAGCAAGGGAGCGCAGTAAAATCCGGAGGCATCATAGGATCAAATGCAATTTTGACTTCATGAAACAAGTATCAAAGGGGAACTGCCATGATTTTGAATGTAAAGAATCTGACCCATGGTTTTGGGGACAGAGCGATTTTTGACAATGTTTCCTTCCGGCTTCTAAAGGGCGAACATATCGGACTGATCGGTGCCAATGGTGAAGGAAAATCCACTTTTATGAATATCATAACGGGAAAGCTGATGCCTGATGAAGGAACCGTAGAATGGGCAAAACATGTACGTGTCGGCTATCTCGACCAGCACTCTGTACTGGAAAAAGGAATGACGATCCGTGATGTCCTCCGTTCTGCTTTCCAGTTTCTGTTCGAAATGGAAGCAGAGATGAACCAGATGTATGAAAAGATGGGAGAAGCCTCCCCGGAGGAGATGGAAAAACTGCTGGCTGAGACCGGTACCCTCCAGGAGCTTCTGGAGCAGCATGATTTCTATATGATCGATGCAAAAGTTGAAGAAATCGGTCATGCCCTCGGACTGGATGAGCTGGGACTTAACCGGGATGTCACAGATCTGTCCGGAGGACAGCGTACCCGTGTACTGATCGGCAAGCTGCTTCTGGAGAAACCGGATATCCTGCTGCTGGACGAGCCCACCAACTATCTGGATGAACAGCATATCGAATGGCTCAAACGCTACCTGAATGACTATGAGAATGCATTTATCCTGATCTCTCACGACATTCCATTCCTGAACAGTGTGATCAATCTGATCTACCATATGGAAGATCAGAAGCTGGAGCGCTACCCCGGTGATTATGACAAATTTCAGGAAATCCGCGCCATGAAACGTGCTCAGCTGGAAGCTGCCTACAACCGACAGCAGCAGGAAATCAGTGAATTGAAGGATTTTGTCGCAAGAAACAAGGCACGTGTTGCCACCCGGAACATGGCGATGGCACGTCAGAAGAAACTGGATAAAATGGATCTGATCGAGCTTTCAAAGGAAAAGCCGAAACCGGAATTTTCCTTTAAAACCGCCCGTGCCTCCGGTAAAATGATCTTTGAAACCAGTGATCTGGTCATCGGATATGAGGAAGCTCTGACCCGCCCTCTGAATATCCGTATGGAACGGGGTGAACGCATAGCCCTTACGGGAGCCAACGGTATTGGAAAGACCACGCTCTTAAAAAGTATCCTCGGTCTGGTGAAGCCTTATTCCGGTTCTGTACAGTTGGGAGATTATCAGCACATTGGTTATTTTGAGCAGGAAAGTGATACAAAGAACACTTACACATGCATTGAAGAAATCTGGAATGTGTTTCCATCCTTTACACAGTTCGAGGTTCGCTCTGCCCTCGCAAAATGCGGTCTGACCACAAAGCACATCGAGAGTCAGGTCCGCGTCTTAAGCGGCGGGGAACAGGCAAAGGTCCGCCTGTGTAAGATTCTGAATACGGAAACCAATATCCTGCTGCTGGACGAACCCACCAATCATCTGGATGTAGACGCAAAAGAAGAACTGAAACGTGCGCTCCTGGAATACAGAGGCAGCATCCTTCTGATCTGCCATGAACCGGATTTCTATCAGGATGTGGTAACAAAGGTCTGGAACTGCCAGGAGTGGTCTTTAAAGCTGTGAAGAAACAGCCCGGCAGCACATACCTGCCGGACTGTCATTAAAACTGCATTTCATACAGATTTGCATATACACCGCCTTTTGCCAGCAGTTCTTTATGCGTCCCTTCCTCCGCAATACCATCCTCCGTCAGCACCAGGATCCTCTGGGCATTCCGGATGGTTGAAAGGCGGTGGGCAATAACGAAGGTCGTGCGGTTCTTCGCCAGCTTTTCCAGTGAATGCTGCACGATCTTTTCACTCTCATTATCCAGTGCGGAAGTGGCTTCATCGAAAATCAACACCGGAGGATTTTTCAGGAATACACGGGCAATAGAAAGTCTCTGCTTCTGCCCTCCTGACAGCTTCACACCACGCTGTCCGATATCCGTCAGATATCCATCCGGCAGATTCTTAATGAACTCATGGGCATTCGCCGCTTTTGCAGCTGCCACAACTTCCTCATCCGAGGCATCCGGCTTTCCATATCGGATATTATCCATGACATTTCCTGCAAACAGGTACACATCCTGCTGCACGATTCCAATCTGTCTCCTTAAGTCCTTCAGCCGGATATCCCGGATATCTCTTCCATCCAGCCTGACACTCCCCTCCGTTACATCATAAAAACGCGGGATCAGGGAACAAAGGGTGGTTTTCCCGGCTCCACTGCTTCCCACCAGAGCTACATATTCTCCCTTTTTCACTTCCAGATTCACATTTCCAAGCACATTTTCCGTATGCTCCCCATAGCGGAAACTCACATGGTCGAAGGTAATCTCCCCCTCCGCTTTCTTCAGAGATACCGCATCCGGACGATCAGCGATATCGGGAGCAATACTTAAGATTTCCCGAAAACGCTCATATCCGCTGTACCCGTTCTGAAACTGCTCGGTGAAATTCACAAGTTTCTTCACCGGCTCGGTAAAATTATTGATATATAGAAGAAAGGTAACCAGGTCTGCGGCGCTCAGTTCCCCCAGTGTCATCAGATAGGCACCGAACACCAGTGAGGCGACTGTTATCAATGTGGAGAATGCACCCATGCAGGAATTGTAGGTTCCCATAAATCTGTAGGTACGCTTCTTGGAATCCACAAAACGATCGTTCCCCTCATTAAACTTATCCATTTCTATATCTTCATTCCCGAAGGATTTGACTACACGGATTCCCGACAGGCTGTCCTCAATCTGGCTGTTGATATCCGCGATCCTCGCGCGGTTATCGCGAAAAGCGCTTCTCATCTTACCATTGTAGCTGACTGCAAAGATCAGCATGACAAGGACGATGCCAAGCGCAGCCAAAGACAGCTTCCAGTTGATCACAAACAGAATGATAAAGGCTCCCACAAGCTTGATCAGCGAAATGACGATATCCTCCGGACCATGGTGTAAAAGCTCTGTGATGTCAAACAGATCACTTGTCACACGCGAGAGAAGATGCCCGACCTTCTGGTTATCGTAAAAAGCAAAAGACAGCTTCTGATAATGTTCAAAGATCTCATTTCGCATATCATGTTCGATCTTTGCCCCCATCACATGCCCGTAATTACCGATAAAATAGTTGCAGTAACACTCCATAGCCACCATGGCCACCATCAGTGCACCCAGCCGGAAGATCATGCCCGTAGCTTTCTCAACCGGGAGATTTACCACTGTTCCAGTGATATAGTGAACCAGCAGCGGCAGAATTAACGTTACAGCCGCTCCCAACATGGCAAAAAACATATCTGCCAGGAAAAGGCTTTTATATGACTTGTAATATGATGTCAGTTTTTTCTGTTTATGTTCCATTTCTCTTTTCCTTTCCCGGGTTTCTTTTTTCGGCAGACAAACCGAAACAGCCCGTTGCCGTTTCATAGTAGCACAAATATATGAATTTTGCACCCTGTTTTTGACAAAGCATAAAAACGAAATCGCCTCTCCTGGGCTTTCCTTTTACACATGCCGGGCTCTCGCCCGAGTACGGCAGCTTTCATCTCTAACTTGCAATTGCACAATCTGCTTCCATCCTTTATAATTGTTTGTAACTGTTCAGAGCCATGCAGATTTATAAATATTTGCCGTGGGGAGCCCTCTCACCTTAGGCAAATTTTATAAATCTATAGGGCGAGAGCCCGTCATGAGCAAAAGAAAAGCCTCGAAGAGGCGGTTTTGCGAATGGGCTCTGAACAGTTATATAACAGAGCCATGCAGATTTATAAATATTTGCCGTGGGCTCTGAACAGTTACCTAAGACTGTGCCGATTTGTTACATTCGAAAGGATTCCACAGATCATGAAAAAAGACGGCTACTACTCCTCCGGTGAGTTTGCACGCATGGCACATGTAACTCTGCGGACCATCCGGTATTATGATAAACAGGATATCTTAAAACCCTCTCTGGTCACAGAATCCGGTGCACGATTCTATACAGACGAGGATCTGGCCAGGCTCCAGCAGATCCTTCTGCTGAAGTTTCTGGGCTTTTCCCTGGATGATATCCGGGAGATGACCATTGATGATTCCGACTATCACTTTATGCTGAACTCCCTGAATCTTCAGCTGAAACTGGTGCAGGACCGTATTGAACAGATGCAGCTTGTAGAAAAAGCAATCCAGGACACAGCAGATGCGATCCACTCTGAACATTCGATTGACTGGAGCCAGATGCTGAACCTGATTCATCTGACAGGCATGGAAAAGAGCCTGAAGAACCAGTATCAGAATGCTTCTAATATTTCCGCCCGGATCAACCTGCACCGGCTCTATTCTCAGAATCCCCAGGGATGGTTTCCCTGGATCTATGAGCAGTGTGGCATCCGTTCCGGCATGAAGATTCTGGAAATCGGATGTGGGGACGGAACGCTGTGGACCAGTTCTCTGTCACGACTTCCACACAGGATAGACATCACTCTGTCGGACATCTCTGACGGGATGCTGCGTGATGCCAGGCGTGCCATTGGTTTAGAGGACTCACGCTTTTCCTTTAAGGTTTTTGACTGCCATCAGCTCCCCTGTCCTTCGGACAGCTTTGATCTCGTAATTGCCAACCATGTACTGTTCTACTGCGAGGACATCCCGCAGGTCTGCCGTGAGGTACAAAGAGTCTTAAAACCTGGCGGAAGATTTCTCTGCAGTACCTACGGAAAAAATCATATGAAAGAGGTCAACCAGCTGGTGCAGGGTTTTGACAACAGGATCGTCCTCTCTGCAGATCGATTATATGAGAGATTTGGCAGAGAAAACGGCAGAAAAATCCTGCTGCCATATTTTTCACAGATTAGCTGGAATTCTTATGAGGATTCCCTTCTGGTGCCCGAACCGGAGCCTCTGATTTCTTACATCCTCTCCTGCCACGGCAACCAGAACCAGTATCTCCTGAACCGGTATACGGAATTTCGCAGCTTTGTTAAGAAGAAGACAGCAGACGGATTTCGCATTTCCAAGGATGCCGGTATCTTTCTTGCCAGAAACGGAAGGGTTGTCAGCTGACTGTTCTGCCGGCAATCCTTCCGTTTTTCTTTTGGTAATAATTCACAAAGTTTCAATTTTTTCAAAATCCCCCTTGAAGGTAACCTAACGTCATCTTTTATACTATATCTATGCAACTACGATTTGACAGTACTGTAATCAGAAAATGAAATCTCGAAATCATATCGCTGCCCTTTCCCATTTTCGAAAGCAGGCAGCACCCTGACAAAGAAAAGGAGATTTACTATGAAGGGAATTATTTTAGCAGGAGGTTCCGGCACACGCCTCTATCCTCTGACCATGGTGACATCAAAGCAGCTGCTTCCTATTTATGACAAACCCATGATCTATTACCCCATGTCAGTCCTGATGAATGCAGGGATCCGTGAAATCCTGATCATTTCCACTCCGCAGGATACACCGCGTTTTCAGGAGCTGTTAGGAGACGGCCATCAGTTTGGTGTCAGTCTTTCCTATGCGGTACAGCCAAGTCCGGACGGACTGGCACAGGCATTCATTATCGGGGCAGACTTTATTGGTGATGACACTGCAGCCATGGTGCTCGGAGACAATATCTTCTCCGGTCACGGACTGAAGAAACGTCTGAAAGCCGCTGTGGAAAATGCCGAATCCGGCAGGGGTGCCACCGTTTTTGGATACTATGTTGATGATCCGGAGCGTTTTGGAATCGTGGAATTTAATGAGGAAGGCAAAGCAGTTTCCATCGAAGAGAAACCGGAACACCCAAAGAGCAATTACTGCGTCACCGGCCTGTATTTTTATGACAACAAAGTGGTAGAATATGCAAAGAACTTAAAACCCAGTGCCCGCGGCGAACTGGAGATCACAGACTTGAACCGCATCTATCTGGAAAATGACAGCCTGAATGTGGAGCTTCTGGGACAGGGCTTTACCTGGCTGGATACCGGTACACACGAAAGTCTGGTGGATGCCACGAATTTTGTCAAGACGGTAGAGACACATCAGCACCGAAAAATTGCCTGTCTGGAAGAAATTGCCTATCTGAACGGCTGGATCACCCGTGAGGATGTCATGAAAGTCTATGAGGTACTGAAAAAAAACCAGTACGGGCAGTATTTGAAAGACGTACTGGACGGCAAATATCTGGATGTCCTGCACTGATCCTGTAAAGACTGCTTTTGCGTTCACTATCAGAGCCATACAGATCTAAATAACAGAGGATGCGGTTTTGCGGATGAGCTCGGAACAGCTGCAGGAAATAATCAAAAACAATTCATAAAGGAGAAATGATCATGAATATTATCGTTACCGGCGGTGCCGGATTTATTGGAAGTAATTTTATTTTTCATATGCTGGGTAAATACCCGGATTACCGGATCGTCTGCCTTGACTGTCTGACTTATGCCGGAAACCTGTCCACTCTGGCTCCTGTCATGGATAACCCGAATTTCCGCTTTGTGAAGGAAAGCATCACGGACCGGGAAGCTGTGTATCAATTATTTGAAGAAGAACACCCGGACATGGTGGTGAATTTCGCCGCTGAGAGCCATGTAGACCGTTCCATCGAGAATCCGGAAGTGTTCCTTGATACGAATATCAAGGGTACTGCAGTTCTAATGGATGCCTGCCGCAAATACGGCATCAAACGATATCATCAGGTTTCCACCGACGAAGTGTACGGTGATCTTCCTCTTGACCGCCCGGATCTGTTCTTCACAGAGGAGACCCCCATCCACACCAGCAGCCCGTACAGTTCCTCAAAAGCAGGTGCAGACCTTCTTGTCCTTGCTTACCACAGAACCTATGGCCTGCCTGTTTCCATCAGCCGCTGCTCCAACAACTACGGTCCTTACCACTTCCCGGAGAAACTGATCCCTCTGATGATCGCCAATGCATTGAATGACAAACCTCTCCCGGTTTACGGAAAAGGCGAAAATGTCCGTGACTGGCTCTACGTAGAGGATCACTGCAAAGCCATAGATCTGATCATCCACAAAGGACGGGTAGGCGAAGTCTACAACGTTGGCGGACATAACGAAATGCAGAATATTGATATTGTAAAGCTGATCTGCAAGGAGCTTGACAAGCCGGAAAGCCTGATCACCTATGTGGCAGACCGGAAGGGACACGATATGCGCTATGCCATTGATCCCACCAAGATCCACAACGAGCTGGGATGGCTGCCTGAAACAAAGTTCCAGGATGGCATCAAAAAAACAATTCAGTGGTACCTGGACAATAAGGAGTGGTGGGAAACCATTATCTCCGGTGAGTACCAGAACTATTACGAAAAAATGTACGGAAACCGCTAAGTGTTCCTGTTTTTTGAAAAACACATGATATCTGCCGGAGACAGAATAGCTCAGACTCTTCTTCTGTGCAGACGCTTTACTGCTATCACAGCTTCTGTAACAGGAAGCATCGTTTTATAAACAAGGAGGATTTCCGCAAAATGAAAGTATTCGTAACAGGTGTCAGAGGACAGCTCGGATATGATGTGGTCAATGAACTGAAAAAGAGAAATCATACCGCTATCGGTGTAGATATCGAAGAAATGGATATCACCGATAAAGCTTCTGTTGACAGAGTCATCCGAGAAGCCGGGCCGGATGCTGTTATCCACTGTGCCGCATGGACGGCTGTCGATGCCGCTGAGGATGATGATAATAAAGAAAAAGTTCATCTGGTCAATGCTGTAGGCACTGAAAATATTGCAAATGTATGTAAAGAACTGAATATTAAAATGATGTATATCTCTACAGATTATGTCTTTGACGGCCAGGGCACAGCTCCCTGGCAGCCGGACTGCAGGGATTACAGACCGCTGAATGTCTATGGACAGACAAAGCTCGAAGGGGAACTGTCCGTATCCGGCATGCTCTCTAAATATTTTATTGTCCGCATTGCCTGGGTATTTGGCAAAAACGGAAAGAACTTTATCCGTACGATGCTGAACGTGGGCAAAAAACACAAGGAGCTTCGTGTGGTAAAGGACCAGATTGGTACACCAACCTACACCTTTGACCTGGCAAGACTGCTGGTGGATATGATTGAAACCGAAAAATACGGCTATTACCATGCCACAAACGAAGGTGGATACATCAGCTGGTATGACTTTACAAAAGAGATCTTTCGTCAGGCAGCAGAAGCCGGTCATTCCGAGTATGCAGATATCACGGTACATCCGGTGACCACGGAGGAGTACGGCATCTCTAAAGCGGCAAGACCCTTTAACAGCCGCCTGGACAAAAGCAAGCTGATAGAGAACGGCTTTACTCCGCTTCCTGACTGGAAGGACGCATTAAATCGTTATCTTAAGGAATTTAATTTTGAGGAGTGATCATATGGGACAGATTCAAGTAGAAAAGAACGCAGGCGGCATTGAGGGACTTTGTGTCATTACCCCCGCCGTCCACGGAGACTCCAGAGGCTATTTCATGGAGACATATAACCAAAAGGATATGGAAGAAGCCGGACTTACCATGAAATTCGTACAGGATAACCAGTCCTGCTCCACCAAAGGCGTGCTGCGAGGACTTCATTTCCAGAAAGAGTTTCCTCAGGGAAAGCTTGTGCGTGTAATCAGAGGCTCTGTATTCGATGTGGCCGTTGATCTTAGAAGCAACAGTAAAACCTACGGAAAATGGTTTGGCATCGAACTGACAGAAGAGAATAAGAAACAGTTCTATATCCCTCAGGGCTTTGCACACGGCTTTCTTGTGCTCTCAGATATCGCGGAATTCTGCTACAAATGCACAGACTTCTATCATCCCGGCGATGAAGGCGGCCTTGCCTGGAACGATCCGGAAATCGGCATCACCTGGCCGCAGCTTACCGGCAATTATCAGGGAACAGCTTCTGCAAAGGGATATCAGTTAGAAGATGGAACTGCCCTGAATCTAAGTGACAAAGATCAGCTCTGGGTTGGTCTGAAGGATACCTTTAAATTCTAAAATATTCCCCCGTTTCGCACATTTGAAGCGGGGGAGTTTTATCTTCATTCATACTTTGTCAACCATCTCTCATACTCACAAAGAACACCTCAAACTGACCAGCGTGTAAATAGCTGCTCCTTTCACATTTTCACACAATTGACATAGTATATAGAGACGATAGCAGAAAGGAGATATTTATGGAAAATCAGAATCAATCACGTCACTGCAACTACGACAAACAGAAACATGTCCATGAAATTACCGGCAGCACTGCTATCGTAAGAGAATGCAGAGACTGCCATAATCATCGCTTCTGTACGGTTACAGGCGAGGCCATTGAAATGGGTAACTGCCATTTTCATGAAGTAAAATTCCGCACAGATTTCTCAGATGGTCATTATCATGAGTTCTGCGGTAAGACTTCACTGGCGATTGATGTGGGCGGTGGAAAGCATGTACACTTTATTAAAGATTGTACCAAGTGCAAAGACGGACACAAGCACGAGTTCCAGGCTGCCACACTGATCGAAAGCCCGACAGATTTCAAGTGTGAAGATTAGGATATCTCTGTCTTAAGAGTAAGTTCCCTGTTGTGATACGTTCCGAAAAAATGCCGCAAACCCTTTAGTTTGCGGCATTTCCTGACATTTCACATATATAATTCTTAGAACTTGCCTTCCTTAGCAGCTTCTTCAATGCTAACTGCAACTGCAACAGTCATACCAACCATCGGGTTGTTACCTGCACCGATCAGACCCATCATCTCTACGTGAGCAGGTACAGAAGAGGAACCTGCGAACTGTGCATCGGAATGCATACGGCCCAGTGTATCTGTCATACCGTAGGAAGCAGGACCTGCTGCCATATTATCCGGATGCAGTGTACGTCCTGTACCACCGCCTGATGCTACAGAGAAGTATTTCTTGCCCTTCTCGTTGCACTCTTTCTTGTAGGTACCTGCTACCGGATGCTGGAATCTCGTAGGATTGGTGGAGTTACCTGTAATGGAAACATCAACGCCCTCTTTCCACATGATTGCAACACCTTCCGGAACACTGTTTGCACCATAGCAGTTTACTTTTGCACGAAGTCCTTCTGAATAAGACTTACGGAATACTTCTTTTACTTCGTTTGTATAAGGATCATACTCTGTCTCAACGTAAGTAAATCCATTAATTCTTGCGATGATCTGAGCAGCATCCTTTCCAAGACCATTCAGGATGACACGCAGTGGTTTCTGACGAACTTTGTTTGCCTTCTCAGCAATACCGATTGCACCTTCTGCTGCTGCAAAGGACTCATGACCTGCCAGGAATGCGAAACACTCTGTCTCTTCTTCCAGAAGCATTTTACCCAGATTACCATGTCCGAGACCAACCTTACGTGTATCTGCTACAGAACCCGGAATACAGAAAGCCTGAAGTCCTTCACCGATCGCTGCTGCAGCGTCTGCAGCCTTCTTGCAGCCTTTCTTGATAGCGATCGCTGCACCTACAATGTATGCCCAGCATGCATTCTCAAAACAGATTGGCTGGATGCCTTTGATCTGATCATAAACGTTCAGACCTGCATCCTTTGTGATTTTCTCAGCTTCTTCGATGGAAGCGATTCCATAACTATTTAAAACAGAATTGATTTTGTCAATTCGTCTTTCATATGATTCAAATAAAGCCATTTCCCGTTACCTCCTCTTCAATTATTCTTTTCTCGGGTCAATAATCTTAACAGCATCTGCTACACGACCATACTGTCCTTTTGCTTTTTCCCATGCAGTATTCGGATCATCACCCTTCTTAATGAAGTCTGTCATCTTTCCAAGAGATACGAACTGATAACCGATGATCTGATCTTCTGCATCCAGAGCGATGCCGGTTACATAACCTTCTGCCATTTCCAGATAACGAGGACCTTTCTTTAATGTACCGTACATGGTACCAACCTGTGAGCGAAGACCTTTTCCAAGATCCTCCAGACCTGCTCCTACAGGCAGACCATCCTCTGAGAAAGCACTCTGTGTTCTTCCATATACGATCTGAAGGAACAGCTCTCTCATAGCCGTGTTAATCGCATCACATACCAGGTCAGTATTCAGAGCCTCCATAACAGTCAGTCCCGGTAAAATTTCAGAAGCCATAGCCGCAGAATGTGTCATACCGGAACATCCGATCGTCTCTACCAGAGCCTCCTGAATGATACCTTCCTTAACATTCAGAGTAAGCTTACATGCACCCTGCTGCGGAGCACACCAGCCCACACCATGTGTCAGACCGGAAATATCTTTTACTTCTTTTGCCTGTACCCATTTTGCTTCTTCTGGGATTGGAGCAGCGCCATGATGAACGCCCTGTGCCACTGGACACATTTCTTCTACTTCACGTGAATAAATCATTTTAAGACTCCTTTCAAATATAAATAGCTTTCATATGTATACACCAGGTATGGGTAATACCCTATGCCATATATATTCATATTCTCTCACAAATTACGAAAATAGTCTAGTGTTTTTTTCTGTAAGGAACGGTCCTGGATTACTGGTCACACGCCAGCCAGTTCGAGGTGTTTTTTGTGAGTGTAGCGCAGCGAAAGTCACAGAAAACCCGAGAGTAGCAGCGCGATATGATGCAGAATGCATC
>OLOS01000817.1_pt1 | contig 29746 bp, 25 predicted proteins | sample 1672631 | NCBI WGS metagenome assembly OLOS01 (sample SAMEA3136707, study PRJEB25190) | human gut metagenome | biome: human gut; feature: human-associated habitat; material: faeces | place: Austria | collected 2013 | reverse complement strand
GGCTGAGCCAGGCGGAGCGCGAACGGCTGGCCAGGGGGCTGTCCCTGACGGCGGACTAACCACCACAGTATACCCCAAAATTTACATATACACGGAGGAGAACATCATGTACAGCAACAAGGTTCACATTATGGATCACCCGCTGGTGGCGCACAAGCTGACCATCATGCGGGACGAGAACACCAGCGTCAAGGATTTCCGGGAGCTGGTTTCTGAGATCGGTATGCTCATCACCTATGAGGCGACCCGTGACCTGCCCCTGACCACCAAGCACATCAAGACCCCTCTCTGCGAGATGGACGCGCCCACGCTGGCGGGCCGCAAGTTCGTGGTGGTGCCTATCCTCCGTGCCGGGCTTGGTCTGGTGGACGGTGTGCTTCGCATGGTGCCCTCCGCCCGTGTGGGTCATATCGGTATGTACCGCGACGAGGAGACGCTGGAGCCGCATCCCTACTTCTGCAAAATGCCCAAGGACGTGGCGGAGCGTGACGTGCTCATCGTGGATCCCATGCTGGCCACCGGCGGCTCCGCTGCCGAGGCCATCGACGAGATGAAGAAGCGCGGCTGCAAGCACATCAAGCTGATGGTGCTGGTGGCGGCTCCCGAGGGCATCGCCCACCTGCAAAAGCTGCACCCCGACGTGGACATCTACGCCGGTGCGCTGGACGACCACCTGAACGAGCGGGGCTACATCGTCCCCGGTCTGGGCGACGCCGGCGACCGCATCTTCGGCACCAAGTAAATCCCGCAGGTCCCGCCGCAAAGCGGGACCTGCTTTTTGTTGTATTTTCCCGCGCTTTGTGGTACAATACGTGAATCGAAAAACGCCCCGGAGAAAGGAACACCGCCATGAAACAGCCGCCCAAGAAGCCGCGCCGCGTCCGCGCCGAGCTGAAATCCACCATCCGCCGCCAGCCGTCGGTTTTCACCGTCTATATGATCCTGCGCCTTATCGTGCTGGCAACGCTGGTGTCCTCCATCCTCCGCGGAGAATACGAAAGCGCGTTCATCTGCCTTCTGGTGCTGGTGCTGTTCATGCTGCCCTTCTTCATCCAGCAGAACTTCGGCATCGAGCTGCCGTCCACCTTGGAGATCATCATTCTCCTGTTCATCTTCGCCGCGGAGATACTGGGCGAGCTGAAATGCTACTTCATCACCTACCACCACTGGGACACCATGCTCCACACCACCACCGGCTTTCTCTGCGCCGCCACGGGCTTCGCCCTTATCGACATCCTCAACCGCAACAGCCGCATCAAATTCCAGCTGTCCCCCATCTACGTGGCTCTGGCGGCGTTCTGCTTCTCCATGACTGTGGGCGTCCTGTGGGAGTTCTTCGAGTTCGGCATGGACAGGCTCTTCCACATGGATATGCAGAAGGACACCGTCGTTAGCTCCATCACCTCCGTCATGCTGGACCCCACCAACAGCAATATCCCCGTCACCATCGACAACATCACCTCCGTGCAGGTGAACGGGCAGGACTTGGGCTTCGGCGGCTATCTGGACGTCGGTCTGTACGACACCATGAAGGATCTGTTCGTGAACTTCATCGGCGCGGTGGTGTTCAGCACCATCGGCTACTTCTATATCAAGCAGCGCGGCAAGGGCAAGCTGGCGCGGGCGTTCATCCCCACCATCACCGAGGAGGACGCGTCGGAGCAGAACGCTCCTAAGCCGGAGGCGGAAAAGCCCGCCGGCGGGGAATAAAGCCACCCTACAGCAGCACACGGGCACAGCCGGTCAACGACCGCTGTGCCCGTGTTTTTATGCTCTTTTCCGCGCCGTCACTGGTTGCGCCGGTTCGCCCACGTGATCTCGTTGTTCTTGTAGAAATCCGGCACATCGGAATCCGAGGAGCCGTGGATGGGCTTGTTCCCGGTCAGCGTGTCGATAATATCCCGCACGAACTTCGAGAGCAGGCTGGTGTCATCGTCGTCCTCGGCGTCGATGGTCATGCTGAACTGCACGCTTCCGCCCACAATGGCGTCCACACACTCCGGGTCGTCGCCCTCCATCCAGATGACGATGGTGTACTTATCCACGTTGCCCACCAGGAAGTTCTCCTCCGTGAAGGTGCAGACGGTGTTCCGCGTCTCGAAGTTCACGCAGCCCTCCTCCGGCGTGCCGTCCGCCGACGGCTCGGCGTAGGTGGTACGCACGCCGTTGCGCCACACCGCCAAGCGCACGGCGTCCTCCGCGCCCTTGGCGCAGGAATCCATGCGGATCCGCGCATAGTAGGACACGTCCTCCTTGCCGGCGTTGCGAATGTAGTAGGTGTACGCCATGTAGTTCTTGCCGTTGTGGTTGCCGTCTATGTCGTCGATGTCCTCCGGCAGCTCACTGCCGGAGATATTGGTGGCGTCCACCACCGCCTCCGCCACCAGCCGTGCCGTCGCCTCCGTAAAGTCCCCGTCTGCGGCGATGGATATGCCCTTGCGGTACATCTCCAGCCGGTTGAGGTTGATGGTGAAGTTGCCCATCTTCTCCTGCATGAAGGCGAGGATAAACAGTGCCGCCAGAGCCAGCAGCAACGCCAGCAGCAGCAGATGCAGCCTGTTCAGCCGCAGCAACGCCGCGCCGAACCGTCTGGCGCGCCGCTGCGGCAGGTACAGGCTCACCACCGCGTCGGTGTCCACGTCCTCCCCCGCGTCCTCCAGCGCGCGCCGGATCTCCTCCACGCGGACGACCTTCCGCTCCCGGCGGCTCCTGCCCCGCTTTTGCAGCAGTGACTGTCTCCGCCCCCCTGTATCGGCGGCCGTCTCTGTCTCCCCACCGGCGGCGGACACGCCCTCCATCCCCAGAGGATCCACGGGAACCTCCGTCTCGCCGCTATTTTTGTTTTTATCCCAAATACGCATAGCCCCGCTCCGTCACTGCCATTTACATGGCGTACTTTCTTCTCACGTTGTCCACATAGCGGATATAGGACTCCCGCTCCCCGGTGGTGGCGAACCGCAGCTGCAAGCCGCACAGCATCCGGAAGGGACTGCCCTTGGGAGCCTCGCGCTCCCAGCAGACGACACCCACCACGTCCCGCTGCTCCCTGCCGTCCGGCGAGGTGCCTATCCGCGGCAGCGTCAGCTGGCAGATCTCCCCCACCTGGAACCGGTGGCTCAGATAGACCGCCACACCGCCGTTGGATATATCCAGCGTCAGCCCCTCGTCCCGCGTCACCGTGCCCTCGCTGTTCACCGGCCACGTATCCTGCTTGTACTGCACGTGGAGCGCGATCTTGAAACGCTCGTCCGCACGCTGCACGAACTGCCGCAGCTCCGACACGCGGCGTATTTTCCAGTACCGCCGTATGCCCTCCTGCACCAGATCGTCGGCGTACCCCGCCACGATGCACGCGCCGCTGCCGCTGCCGAAGCGCAGCAGCAGACGCAGGGATTCGTCCAGCTCCATCGGCTTTCCCCCCTGCATGGGCACGGAGATCAAAAAGGCGGAGTCGTCCAACGCTTTGTAGAAGGTGGAGATCAAATTAAACTCCGGCTCCCCGCCCGCCTGCACGTCGCAGGCAAGCTGCACCTTCGTTCCGCTTTTCACTTTCAGCCGTTCCGCCATAAAAATCTCCCTTCGGTCTTATCCGCCGTTCTCATTCTCCCGGTAGAGGGCGCGCATCTTCTCCTCGCAGCCCTTCAAGCTCTCCAAAAGGCAGGGGTTGAACGCGCCGCACTCACCGCCGAGTATCATCCGCAACGCCTCGTCCGAGACGTACCGCCGCTTGTAGCACCGCTCGCTCACCAGCGCGTCGTAGGCGTCCGCCAGTGCGATGACCTGCACGCCGATGGCGATCTCGTCGCCCTTTAGCCCCTCCGGATAGCCCTTGCCGTCGTACCGCTCGTGGTGGTGGAGCACCACGTCCCGGATGCACGCCTTCAGCTCCTTCTGGTCGGGCATGTGCAGCCTGTCGATGATCGCCGCGCCGTCAATGGTGTGCCGCTTCATGATCTCGAACTCCTCCGGGGTGAAGCTGCCCTTCTTGTTGAGGATGTAATCCGGCACGGTGATCTTGCCTATGTCGTGCATGGTGGCGGCGCGGACGTACATACCGATCTGCCGGTTCGTCAGCCCGTACTGCGGACTGCGCTGCTGCACATCCCGCAGCAGGATCTCCGTCAGCCGCCGTATGTTCATAATGTGATCCCCGCTCTCCACGTTCCGGAACTCCACCAGTCCCGCCAGCGTGTCCAGCATCCGCCCGTTGTACTCCGCAATGTTGCTCAGCCGCTTGTTCTCGTACTCCGTCTCACGCGCCATGTGCCCCTCGGTGTCGTCTCTGCGCCAGCGCATGAACAGACCGGGGCGGTTCCCCATCGGCACGATGGTCTCCATGTACCACCGATAGTCCACGTCGTCCATCTCCCGCACCTGCGCCTCAAATTCATAGGCACCCTGCGCCGTCTTGCGCTGCAAATAGCCCTTTTCCAGCCATTTGAGATACAGCTCCTGCGCCTCCGGAGCCACGCGTCCCGCGGCGATGCGCTTGTGGATATAGTCCGCCAGCCTCTGGGGCTTCTCCTCCCGGCGGAAGCCTGTCTCATCCTGCACCACGCGGAATATCAGCCCCTGGTTCAGATTCAGCTGGAACATCTCGATATTAAAGGAGGCCAGCATCCCGGCGACCTCCGCCGCGATCTCCGCGCTCCGGGTACGGCGCACCGTCTCCTCCTCCACGTCCTCCATTCGCCCCACGAGCCACGTGACCTCCCCGTTTTCCACGAGGGGCGCGGTGGTCATGCGGTAGTGGCGGAAGGGCGCGCCGTAGGTGCCGCTCCTGCGGCACAGCACGATGCCGCTCTCGACGCCCCGCCCGCAGTCGCTGCGGAACAGCCGCTGTACCTCCCGGGTGCTCTCGTGGGAGAGTACACGGTCTGTGGCGGTAGGCAGCCGCGATAGGAAATTCTTCGTCACCCGGTCGCCCTCACTGCTGCCCCGCAGCCGGTGAAGGTACACCACATCCTCCGCCACGTTGTATTCAAAGTCCATGCCGTCGGCGGCTCTGTCCAGATCCCGGACGCGGAGGGCTTCCCAGTCGATCTCCCCCTCCTCCGTCCGCGGAGCGGCGGCGGGCTTCCTGTCCTGCCCCCTGTCCAGATCGCCCTGCACCTGCCGCACCGACAGGACGCAGACGCGGTTCTGCAGATCCACCTGCATGACCCATTCCGCCCGGAACTCATACCAGCACAGGGGACGCTCCCGCCCCTCGCTGTCCTCCACGCCCAGCTCATACGCGCTGAAAATACCGCGCAGGCTGGTGCTTCCGCTCTCCATGGCTCTGCCGATGCTCTCGGCAGAGAACATACGGGTGAATGTCTCCCGCTCCCCCTCCGGAAGCTCATCGGCAAGGTGCGCCAAAAGCGCACTGTAATACCCCCGGATGGGCAGCGGCTCCCGGGCAAACGTGTCCTCCCCGGACTCGATCTGATAGACCCCCGCCGTGACATTCACGGAGAACACCCAGCGGTACAGCCTCTGGAACAGCGCAGCCATGCGCCCGGAGGTCAGGGATGCCCGCTGCACCGTGCGCCGGGGCGTCTCCTGCACCGCGGGAATTTCCGCGGCAGTCTCCCCCGCCTTCTTTTTCCGGAATATCGACATCTCTTTCCTCCCTCAAGCCCTGCGGGCAAGCCTCTTCCCGGTCACTCCGCTTTCTGCTCCCCGCTCTCCCGCTGCTTCTTCATTCGCTCGGCAAGAGCCGCCAGCTCCCGCCGTTCCTCCTCCTGCGCCGCCTCCTTGGCAAGACGCACCGTGCGGACGAGATTCGTCAGCAGTATGGCAAGCAGGGGCACCAGTATCAGCGGTATGAACACCAGCGGATTGGCAGCCAGCCGCGACAGCTTGCCCAGCAGCGCGGACACCAGCACCACCTTGCCCAGCACCTCGTCCCCCCGGACGCCGTACTTGTCCTCGATCACGTTGGCGTCGCCCTTGGTGGTAAAGACGTACTGTCCCCCCTCCTCCGCCACCGCCGTCACCCGATGGGTGTTGACGGCACCGCGCAGCTCCGGATCCGGCGAGTAGAAGGAGATAATGTCCCCCACCTCTATCTTGTCCGGTGCCACCCATTTTATGACGATCAGATCGTCCTCCTGCATCTCCGGGCGCATACTCCCGGAGACGACCCGGAACGCCGAGAACCCCAGCACGTTGGGCGTATCGCCCCGCCGCGTCAGCACCACGCTCAGCAGCACAAACAGCGCAAGGGCGATGATCACCACGGATAGTATATTGATGATTTGAAGAAATACTTTCTTTGCCATTTTGCCTCTTTACTTATCGCTCCTCGCGGCGTCCTCCGCCAAAGGCGGAGCGCAGCCGTCCCGCCAGCGTGTTCGCCGACGCACGGCGTTCCGCCGCCGCTCTTGCCGCCGACTCCGCCGCCAGCTTCTCCGCCGTCTCCCGGGCGGTCTGCTCCGCCGCTTCTCTTGCGGCGCGCTCCGCCTCCAGCGCGGCGCGTTCCGCTGCCAACACCTCCTGCGCCGCCTTGAGACGCTTCCCAGCGTCCTCTATCGCCTGCTCCATGCTGCGGTGCTTCGCCAGTACCCTCCGGCTCTCCGCCAGCGCGGTCTTCCGCTCCTCACGCGCTCTCTGCGCGTCCTCCGCGGCACGCTGCGCCTGCCGCTCCGCCTTTTCCCGCGCCTTCTCCGCTTCCTGCATGGCGTTGCGGCTCTCTCTTGCGCCTTGCTCCGCCGCAGCGCGGCGTTCCTCCGCCCGCAGCCGCAGCTTTTCCGCTGCCGCCGCCGCGTTCTCCGCCTTATTCCGCAGCTTCTCCGCCTCGGCGCGCGTCTGCTTCGCCTCGTCCAGAACCTGCTTGGCACCCTGCGCCTTTTCCTCCGCCTTCTGGATGCGCGCCTCGGCTCTCTTTCGCGCCTGACGCTCCCGGAGCTGCTCCTTCTGCGCCTTCTCCCGCACAACGCGGTCTGACAGCATCTGCTTCTCTGCGGCGTCGCGCTCCTCTGCCATCTGCGTGGCTCGCGCCTCCGCCTGCTTCCGCGCCTCCAACGCCAGACGCAGCTGCACCTCCGCCGTCCCCTTGGCGTCCAGGCACTCCTCGGCGCGCTTCTCCGCGTCCAGACGCGCCCGCTGCGCTTGGCGGATGTTCTCCTCCGCCTCACGCACCGTCCGCACGAGGGTGCTCTCCGCCTCGTCCTTGGCGCGGACGGCGTCCGCCGTCTGCCGCTCCGCCGCCGCCAGCTGGTCGATGGCGTTCTGCATCCGGCTGTACGCCTCCGATGCACGGCGTTCCGCCTCCTCGCAGGACTGCCGCGCCTCCTCGGCGCGCTTTGCCTCCTGCGCCGCCTTCTCCTCCGCGTCCAGCTGTGCCTGGGTGACCTCCTCCACAAAGACCCGCCGGATCTCCACGTCCTCCATGTCGAAGTTGTCCACGATCTGCTCCTGGATGCGCTTAACGAACCGCGGCTTGATGACCCGCCGGCGTTTCGGCGGCGTCTCGTCCACGTTGCGCCCGTCGCTCTCCAGGATGCTCTTGAAAACGGTATAATTCGTCACCAGCCCCGTCTGCATTTGCAGCAGGTACTCCTCGTCGAAGGCGAGGGGCCGGTCGATCTCCTCGATGGTATAGCCCTGACTGTCGTAATTCTCCAAAAACTGCCACAGCTGATAGCACTTGCGGTAGTGGGGATCCTTCATCATCAGGTTCGTCCGCTGGATGGGGCTGCGTACCTTGGCGCAGCCCGCCATCAGCGAGCAGAAGGGGCTGCCCCGCAGAGCCATCACCAGCCGCCGCACCCGGTCGATACGCATGAACACCTCCATGTTCGCGCCATCGTTCTCCGCGAAGCTCTGGGTGTTCTTGATCTTCATTTCCAGCCGGTACTCGATAGTCTCGTAGGCGTCGTCCACCTTGCTCTCCATGGCAAGGGTGTTCATGGTCTCGTCGCCGGTGGACCAGAAGATCAGATCCGTGCGCTTGTCGATAAACGTCACCAGCCGCTGTATCAGATGGTAGACAAACCGGTTCTCGTAGAGGTCATAGCTGTCCTCGGTGGTGACGTTCAGTATTCTGGTGGGGTGTATCTCCCCATCCTCGCTGGGGGCGATAAACTGCGTGTTCTGGCTGAGGTGCCGCACGCTTTCCGCCGTGATCTTCTTCGCCAGCTCCACCGGCACCACCTCCTCGCTGGTGGCGACGAAGCGTCGGGGATTGGCGATAATGGTGTTGATGGCGTCCAGACTGTCCTCAATGGTGGACAGCCACTCCTCGTCCACCACCTTATGCAGCAGCTTGTTGCTCTGGGACAGGGTGGTGTGCCCCGCTTGGGTCATGGCGAAAAGGTACTGGAAATACCGATCCTTCTCCAGCACCGCACCGACCTTATTCACATATTTCAAATACAAATCGTTCAGTGTATTCGCCATAGCGCACCCTCCCACTCACACATCAATAGAGGTTCTGTATCCTCTCCAGATAGCTGCGGCTATCCTGCATATTCGTCCTGCCGAAGGTCTTTTCCAGATAGGCGATCAGCCCCTTGATCTCATCCCGGACGAAGGCGACGTTCATGCTCTCGAACTTCTTGAACACCTTCCGGGCGACGATATAATCCAGCCCGTCGATCTCCGTGCCGCCGCAGGCGACGTAGACGGGGATAAAGTCGTACATCTGCTTCATAATACGGTTGCCGAACGCCAGCTTGAACCGCGTCTGCAAATAGTTGTTCAGCTTGAGCATCTTCGTCAGCGTCGCGTCGCTGATGGGATGCTCGTCCCGCGCCGCGGCGAACAGTGCCTCCAGATGGGCGCACGTCACGCTGCACCGGGGCTGCAATTCGCAGTCGAACTCCTCCGCCCTGTCGTTGATCTCAATGGGGATCGCGCGGTCATAGACCTTATCCGTGATGGTGAACGTGGAGTCGTCGTTGTTGGCGGTGCCCACGAACCACACGGTATCGGGCACATGGATCTTCCCGTTTTCCAGCTTGTCGGGGTCGCCCGGCCATGCCGTGGGCACCAGATCCAGCACCCACTCGTCCTTGCTGGGCAGCTCCAGCACGGAGAGCATCTCCGCGAAGTAATACTCGATACGCGCCAGGTTCATCTCGTCCAGCACGATCAAGCTCAGATCCTCCCGGTAATTCGCCTCGTACAGTGCGCGGAGGAACTCCGTCTCGTTGAACCGCTTGGAGAACTCGTTGAAATACCCGATCAGCTCCGTGCGGTCCCGGAAGGACGGCTGCACGGACACGATGGTGGCGGGGTTGTCCAGATACCGGGAAAAGGCGTAGGGCAGCGAGGTCTTACCGGTGCCGGAGATACCCTCCAGTATCAGCAGCTTGCTGGCCGCCAGACCCGCCACGAACCGCCGGACGACCTCGTGGGAGTAATACAGACTCATCTGGCTTGCCGCGAAGCGGCGGAAGCCCTCCGTGAAACGCTCCAGCGTGATGGTGTCGTCGTAATCGGGACGCTCGTAGTCCACGTACTTGGCGTCCACATAGCTGAGCTTCGGGAAGCGATCCACCCGGTTCCGCTCCTCCTCCTCGCTCCGCTGCCTTGCGGCGGTGGCGGCGGTAACTGCCGCCGCCGTGGCGGCACTGAGCGCGTCCTCCCCGATGCTGGCGTCGGCGATGCTGCCGCCTACCGCCGCCACAGGGACGGTGCCCTGTACGCCCGCGCCCACCGGCACCGGCTCTGCCAGCGGGTCAACGATGCCGGTGGCAACGTTCTGCACGCCCACCACCGCGCCGCTCTCCGCCAGACCGCCGCTGACGGTGTCCTCTCTCCCCTGCACGGTGACGGTGCCGCCGTTGACCGTGCCCACCTTCATGTTCAGGATCTTCGCCTTCTCGTCCATGAGATCCAGCACCTGCCGGTTCAGCCGACCGATCTCTTTATAAAGGATGGTGTTGTCCTCGTCCACCGCCTTGAGCTGCGCCCGGAGGATGAGCCTCTTCACGATAATGACGATCAGCAGCACCGGTATTCCCGCCAGCACCAGTGCCAGAAGGATGGCAAGCACCTTCACCGGCAGAGAAAAGCCGGAGAAGTACATTTTGAATATGGTGGCGTAGTCCGCCCAGCCCGTGATAAACACCTTCACGAAGCCGCCGACGATCCCCACGATCCACTGCACGACGTTATAGACCACCTTGGCAAGCAGGTCGTATGCCAGCTTGAGAAATTCACTCATATCGCGTTATCCTTTCCGGTACGGTACAAAGCACAGGAGGACACAGGCACGGCTGGGGGTCATTACAGAATCGGCTCCCGCTGCTCCCCCTGTATCCTCCTCGGCTCCTACGATTTGCTGTCGGCGGCGGAGGCTCACTCCGCCCCGTTGTCCTCTTCCTTCGCCTTGGCAAGCTGCGCCTCGGCCTCCGCCTTCAGCCGCTTGGCCTCTGCCAGCGCGGCCTCCGCCTCGGCTTTTGCCTTCTCCGCCTCCGCCTTCATGCGCTCGGCGTCGCCGCCCTCCGCCGAAGCGGCGGCGTGTATCTCCGCCTGCATCTGCGCCGCCTCCAGTGCGGACGCCTTCTTCAGCTCGATGCCCACCGTGATCAGATGATAGACCTGATACACGAAGAACACCAGCAGCGGCAGCACGATCACCAGCAGGAACCCGGTAGAGCTGCTGAGGAAATCCATAAAGGAGCCCAGCTTGCTGATCTTCCCGGCGTACTTGCCCACAATGTCGCCGTCGGCGATGATGTGCTGGTCGGATACGGCGTTGTTGTCGCCCTTCGTGGTGTAGGTGCGGTAGCCGTTCGTCTCCTGAATGTCCACGATGCGGTGGGTGTTCAGGGCGTACTGGTTTTCGATGATGGTGTGGAAGCACACGATGTCGCCCACCTGCAAGCTGGACGGATCGCACTTCTTAATGAAGATCATATCCCCCTTATAGAAGGTGTCCGCCATGGAGTCCGACTGCACCGCCATCGGCGTGTAGCCGGCGATGCTGGCAACGTGCGTCTCGTCCCGCGTCGCCATGGTGATAAAGGTGAACAGCGCGGCGATCAGAATGACCGCCCACAGCAGAACGCTTGCAAGTATTCCCAGTGCCTTTTTCATCTTGCTCATAGCTCTATGTCCTCATTTCATCCGTAGTTATCCGCCCAGCGGAACATTCTCTTCATCCGTTCCCACGAACCGCAGACGGATGGCGTAGTCTCCACCCTTCAGCTCGTTCGTGCACATTTCATCCGTTCCCTCTATCCAGATATGCACCGTCACCGGCGTGTCGGTATAGGCGGAAATATGGAACAAATTACTGTTTTCATTATATATCATCCTCTCCGCCGCGGGCAAGCCAAAAATACGCAGTTTCCCGGTATTCCGCGCGGTATTTCCCGCGCCCGGGTCGTATACCGCCGTCTGCCCGCCGCAGGTAAAGCTGACGCGCATCGCCTGGGGCAGCCCGCTGACGCGTGACGTCACGCTGGTGCCGTCCTCCCCCTCCCGGCTGTGGGCGGTGGAGAGGTGTACCTGCATATCCTCCGTTGCCATGAAATGCAGTGTAAAGGTCAGGTATTTGCCCTCCCGCGCCTCCTTCACCGTCCCGTTCCGCAGGGTGAAGGTCTGCCCGTCCGTTGTGGTCACCGGGTCCAGGGGCGTCTCCGCCGGATCGTAGCCCAGCTCCCGCCGGATGCGCCCGAAGATCTCCGCCATGCCCAGTGTCTGCTTGTAGTCGGCGAAGTCCTCGTGGGCGTCCAGATCGAACCGCAGCGACGGACCCGTGGTCACGTCCATGTCCATGCTGTACACCCGTGTGTGGTTGGAGATGGAGAACCACGCCAGCGTCACCGCCGTGATCCCCGCCAACGCCACCAGCACCAGCAGCAGCGACACCGTCACCATGCTGCGGCTGCCGATGGTTCCTCGGTCGTTCCTCATACGCACCTCCCTCAGCACAAAACGCCGTAGAAGGCGAGGTGCAGATACCCGTCGTCAAAGGCGATGGACTCCGTGCAGTCGGGGTCGCAGCCCTCCAGATAGAAATACACGTCCACCTGATACACGCGCCCCAGCTCCATCTCCAGCAGCGGCTTCTCCGGCACCGTTCCGTCCGTGCCCACCGCCCTGTCCTTCGTCAGCACCGCGGGATCTGCCACCGCCTTGGCGGCCGTTCCCGTCCACGTCAGCACGCTTCCCTCCTCCAGCACCGCGCCGTCCAGCTTGGTGTTCAGAGTCCGGCCACCCTCCGCGTTCTTATCCTCGCTCAGTCGGAAGATCACCGCGCTCTCCTGCTTTCCGTCGAATACCAGCCCCAGCCGCGCCGCGTGCAGCAGCTGGCTGCCCGCCGCGCCGCCCACGGCAAGTGCGCCGCCGGAGCCTGCCCCCTCGTCCAGATAGACCGCCAGCCTCCGCCCGCTTTCCGCCGCGTCCGCCGTCGCCCGGAGATACACGCGCCCGTGGTAATAGTCCCGCTCGTCCTCCACCCTCTGAAAGCTGACGGCGTAGCCGTCCACGGTGGCGGGCGGCTGCACGAAGGTCGCCAGATCCGCCGTGGACACCGGCATCAGCCGCGTCATCTCCGCGCTGTTCACCTGCACGATGTCCGCCTCTCTCCCCCCGGAGAAATCGTCGCCGCCCTTGCTGCTCACCTGTAATTCCACGCTCTGCACGGCGGTGCGGCTCACCGCCCGCGAGGTATTCACCTTCGCGTTGTTGGTGAACCATGCCGCCGTCACCGCCGTGAGGGACAGCAACGCCAGCGCGCAGACCGCTGCCAGCGGCAAAACCGTATGCTTTCTTCGTCTCATCGCTTCGCTGCCGCGCACGTGGGCGCAGTCCCTCCCTTCTCTCTTATCTCTCCCGCTGCGCGCCGGCAAAGCCCAGCTGCAGCGCGATGTCCTTTCCCTGTACGCTGTTGATGCAGTTCTCGTCGCAGCCCTCCAGATAGAGCCAGAACCGCACCTCCGCGATCTCGCCGTCGTTCAGGGCGCAGAGAGCCCTTTTCCCCGCCTGCACCTCGTCCGCCGTGCCCCGTGCCGTGCACTCCGACAGTGCCTTGGCGGGGTCGTTCACATAGACCGCCGCGCCGCCCGCTCCCACGGAGGACACCACCTTTCCCGCCTCCGGCACGGTCCTGACCGCCTCCGCCGACGCCGTGCTCCCCAGCTCGTCCAGCTTGAAGATATGCGTCCGCGTCCCTGACGCCGTCACGATCCGCAGCCCCAGCCGCATGGCGGCCAACGCCTGTGCGTCGCTGCCGCAGTGTATGTCCTCCCGCCAGAGATAGATGTCAAAATCGCTCCCGTCCGCCTTGAGATACACCGTCCCGTTCAGGGAATGTGCCGCCGCCCGCTCGTCCGCATTGCGGTACGCCGTGGCGATGCCCGCCCCGTCCTGTGCGCTGACGGTGAAGAAATGCTCCAGTTCCGCCGTGCTCACCGGCAGCAGCTCCGCGCCCGCGTCCCGCAGGGGCAGTGCACACTGCGTATCGAAGCCCCCGTCCCGCCGCGCCGAGATCAGCAGATCGCCCTCGCCCGTTCCGATGGTACCGGCAAGGGGCGTAACGTTCGTGTACGCCCGGAACGTGAACCACGCGAAGGTGCTGCCCGCCAGCAGCACCGCCGCCAGCAGCGCGTACAGCGCGGCAACGCCCGCACCTCTCCGTAAAGCCCGGTTTTTCACTCGCCTCACCTCCCGCGTCTCACCCCGCATACCCTGCGAAGCTCAACGCCAGATCCTCCAGCGTCGTGGCGCAGAGATTGCGCGTGCAGTCCTCGTCGCAGCCCTCCAGCCAGATGTACACATCCACCTGCACCGGCTCGCTCTCACCGCCGCCGCTGCCGTCCACCGTGCATATCGCCTGCGAACCCGGCTTCAGCGACACCACCCCCGTGCTGCCGTCGTAATTGCAGAAGTTCTCCCCGTTCAGCGGCGTAAACTCCACCGTGGTGCCGTCCGACCTTGTGCTGTCCAGCACGCAGCCCTCCCGCCCCGTGGCGGTGTTGTACTCCTTCTCCGGGTTCTTCTTCTCGCTGATGGCGAAAATAAACTCCTGCCCCGTGGCGGGCACCACGAACCCGATGCGGATAGCGGAGGAGATCGGCCGCGCCTCGTCGCTGTCGGTGAACCCCACCTCCGCCAGATACACGTCCAGCCGCGCCTCCTTCGCCCGGAAGAACAGCGACGTCTTGTAATAGTCCTTCTCCATCTCCAGGCTCTTGGAAAACAGATTGGCGAGCAGCGGCGCACTGCCGGGGGCTCGCGTAAAGCCCGCCACCTTCTGGAACCCGTTCTGTATCCTGTCGGTGGACACCGGATTCAGCAGCCCCTGGAACCGCTCCAGCTTCGCCGAGGAGCTGTAAACGCCGTCCCGCATCCCGCTGATCTGCAGCGTCACGTTGGTGCCCGCCGCCATGTGCAGCCGTGTGGTGTGGGCGTTCACCGTGAATATGTACCACGCCAGCGTGGTGGATACGGCGACCGCCAGCAGAGCCATCACGGAGATGGCGGCGTGCAGGAGGCTGCGCCGCAGCTTTCTTGATTGCATTGTGCAGCCTCCCTTCCGTCCTCCGGCTGTTTACGGTGCAGCGGTATTGGTATTGTATGTAACCGTGTAGCTGCTGTTTCTTTTCTTCTCTGTCAGCGTCACGTTGGACGTAACGGTGTAGCTTCCCCCCGTCACCGTCACCGTGCCGTCCGTCCCCACCGTGACCGTCGGGACAAGCACACTGTCGATCACCGCGTCCGCCGCCGTGTAGGTATACTCCAGCACCGTCTCGCCCTCCGCCTGCAAGGCCGCCATTTCTTCGGGGGTGGGCAGCTTCGGCGCGTTATTCGCCACCCCGTTGCCGACGCCCGTAATGTCCGCCTTGTCCTTCAGGTCGTTATAGGTGTACATATTTGTTTCGCCGTTCATGGTCACAGCGTAGGTCGTGTTGGTGCCGTCATAGACGACGCGTATCGTGCGCGTGACAGCCGCGTTATCCTTCTGCCACGTGTCCGTCAGCGTGACGATGCACTTTTTCGCTGTCGTGACCGTACCGTCCAGTCCCAGCGTCTCCGTGGCTCCGCCGTGGGTACACGCTGCCCCGCCGTTGGTCGTTGAGAACTCGTACACCCCCGAAGCCGTTCCGTCCAATCGCTTTGTGGCGGTGGCTTTTGTCACAGAGGGCTGCGTGACCGTCACAGGCGTTGTCACAAAATCCACGCCCTTAGGCGCAGAGGTCTCCTTGTGCTCCGTGACGATGACCTCGGTGGTCTTTGTCCGCGTGACCACCGCCCCCGCAGGAATCAACCCCTCGGTAACGCCTGCACTGTCCCCCACGCCAATATCCAAGTACATCAGTGCCGCACCATTGGCGACACCGCTTAACGCATATTCTCCGGAATGTAACGGAATTTCGAAATAATACAACTTTGGACTGAGATCCGTACCAGCAACAGAAGCACTTCTCTGCTCCGTCAATGCGGACGTCTCATAAATCCGCACCTTTCCCTCTATGCTGCTTCCGTCACTGGTTGTTCCATCTGAATATAAATATGTGTATTTTCCTCTTATACCGCTGTCGTAAATCTCTTTAATTTCTTTGATGCTCTCTATCAAGGAATCATCTGTTGTACTGCGGACAATATAGTATAGCGCAAAGAAACTATACGTATTTTTACCGGAGTGTGTGGCAAAAAACGCTATTTTACTTGATTGCGTCAGCGTAAAATCTATGCAGCCCTCCGGCATTTGGTAATTGTGCCTTGTCGTGGTTGAATTCATTTTTACATCATTCGCTACTATGAAATTCTCCACATTACTACCCATAAAGCGAATAGCGTAGATCTCTTTCGCGCTTTCAGTTGAATTTAACCCTATCGCCTCGACAAAATGTCCTTTTGCCGCAGTGTATGCATCTCCTGTCGGCGAGGTTTTAGGAGATCCAATGTCTCCATTCTCAAAATAGTTTACGCTCTCATCCACTATTGCGCCGTTTGAAAAGAAATTATCTGAGGCTTTTATGCTCCGCTTGATAACTTGAACATCTCCGCTATCGGTGGTACTTATGTAGTTTGTGCCGCCTACAAGGTATCCGCTGTTTGTATCCGACACCGTGTCGTCCTCGTTGACTTTTAACGGAAGATACGTGTCAATCAAGTCTAATAAATTACCTGTGGGTGCAGTGCAAACCGCAAATCCTAATTTGCCGTCTGCATTGCCCAAAGTCCATTTCTTAGATTCTGCATCATATCCGAGATATTTCGTAACCCCGTCCACTGTTGTATAGATACTTTTCCCGCTGATTAACCAAACATAGCTCGAATCTAAATCAGTCGTAACAGCCAGCGCACCGCTCTCCTCCACCAGATAGTATTCTTTTTCGTTCCCTTGACCGATGTTAATTCCCACTGACAGGCTCCAGCCCGTTCCGTTTTGACTCAGCGTCCACGGAAAAGAAACTCGTCTGTTGATTCCATTTTCCACCATACCGCTTTTCACAGTCAAGTGGTTGCTGCTGAAGTTATAACTGCCGTCACTCTTGGGAGCCGCAATGTAATATGTTCCTTCTGCGGGGGTCGCGTTATACACAAGTGAAGTAGCCCACCACCTGGGCTTACCGAACAAATCATAATATCCGTATCGCTCGTTGTAATTATCAAAGGTAACGGAACCTTTATTTCCACCAGCAAATGTATAATACTTCGCACCGGAAGAAGAGTTCATATTGTTAGGTGCAGCCTCAGTCGAATTTGCTCGAAATGTTGCTAATCTTCCGTGCAAATTTGCCACATTCAGACTTCCGCCGCCGGTGGTTTCATCGTCTCCCGTTTCGCCCTTGGCGGTGAAGTTTCCCTGCTCGGCGGTGGGCTGATAATGCTTCACGGTGTTGCTCGTATCGGTCTCAACGTCCTTCGTGTAGCCCACAAGCGAATGATCGGACAAATTAGCAAAATTAGCGTTCAATGGTGATGTGTTAAACTTGATGTCCAACTTGGACATCAAGGTATTGTCCAGTTGGATTCCAACGTTTGTCAGCTTACCATTTACGTACCCCGCAGCCAGCCCGATCAGCGCATCCGTGGTCTGCGTCTCCACCGTCAGCCCCTTAAAGGTCACATTTTTGACCTCATTCGCCGCGCTGGAATAGGTGTAATTCTGTCCACCTATTATTATATTACCCGCTTCACCGTTCATTGTTCCCACTACGCCGAACGCGCCAACGATTTGCGGTTTTTCGTATTCTTCTTCGATTGGCAGGTCTGTCGGCGCGGCGATTTCCAGCCCCGTGACCGTTTTGCCATTGCCGTCAAAATTGCCGACAAATGGGTATTTCTCCGTGCCAACAGGCGGCAGGACGTAACCCGTCATGTCAATATCAGCGGACAAATAGAAATACGTGGTGGGAATAGTCCTATTTTCGTCAGCTTCGTTGAACCTTCCCAGATATTGCAGCCACGCCAGATTGTAAAACTGCTCCGGCTTCGCTATCTCAAACGGGTGAGCCTGCGAGCCGTCACCGCTCTCAAAATAGCTGGCGCGGATGGAGCCGTCCACCTTCGCCGGGGCGAAATTCAGCTTGATAGGGCGGTACCAGGCATACGTCACCGCCGCGCCCGCCAGCAACAGCGCGCACAGGCAGAAAAGCAGCAGAACCCGCGTATTTACGTACTTTTTCATACCGCGCCTCCCTTCATTTCGTTAGGTGGTTGGCGTCGCCACCACCTCAATTTTGAACGCATCCGTGAACTGGATGTTCTCGCTTCCCAGTTTCAGCGAAATACCGTTATCCGTAAGGTAATTGTTCACCAGCTCGTGGTCATAGTCAAACATCAGATACACATAGTATCTTCCGTCGTCCGGTTCCTTCGCCCCCGCCAAATCCACATTGATAATCAGATTTTTTTCATTGCCAACCAAAACCTCCGGAAACGTTGTCGTCACCGTTTCGGTATAATGCTGTGTAATTGTCAATTTTCCGTTATTCCCCGGATTCTGGCTCAGCGACCATACATTCCCAGAAAACGAAAGATAATAGGTTGAATTCCAGAAAGAATCCTGTATTCTACAAGAAATCTGAACATTTCCGGCATCTCCTGTCACCGTCCAAATCGCCGCATTTTCGTCACCGTCCGTTGTAATCAATGTGACAGATTGTAGTTCAGGCCACCATCCCGTACTGTACGTGGCGTTATAACTCAAGTATTTGTCGCCGTATTTCAGCTTATAGCCGCCGGAGGCTTCCTCAAATTCCACGTGGGCGGTGTTGTTTTGATTCAGCACATTACCGCCATTACTTATCGTATAATAATCAATCTTATATGTATATGTATTTGTACTTCCGTCGGAATTTGCTTCCGGTTCCTTCTCCGGCAACATCCCGATCTGGTTTACGCTGATGGATCGGCTGAGCTGGCTGCTCACACTCGTCGGCTCGGGCGTGGTGCTGCTGCCGGGCGTCACAAACTTCACCGGCGTGATCGCCGTGCTTGCCCGGAAGAAGTCCACCGCGTAGTTGTAAATATAGTCGTCCGCGTCCTTGTAGTCGCCAGCGGTATATGGCTCATAATTGCCTGCGACGGCGCGGGTTTGCAGTCCGGGAATGTACCCGGCGCGGACGTTCACCACGTTGGAAAGCCAGTTGATCTTATCGCCCGCTTTCCAGTCCGTTTTGGACAGCTGATTGTTATACTGCGCCGCCGTTTCATCGGTCAGCGTCTCCTGCTTCAGCTCCTTGCTGGCGCAGGTGATCATCAAGGAGAGCTTCTGGCTCGCGCTGTGGCTGCTGCTCAACACGGCGCGGAGAATGATGGGCGTGCGCTCGTTGCGCTTGGGCAGCTCCTTGTCGTAGGCGTTCATGGTCACCGCCGCGTCGTCGTTGATGCAGATGCCCTTTTCCTGATTGACGTCAAACTTGTATGTATCGTGACCGTCCTGCTCCGTCACGCCGGCGGACTGGATGTCCGTCTCGTTGGCGTCCACGTTACGGTTGGGGTTGGAGAGCCAGCCGAGGGTGACGCCCTCGAACACCGCCAACGCCGCCACAGCCGCCAGCACCACCGTGACCACGATGCTGCGCGTCAGCTTGCGCCGCGAATCGCGCAGCGCGTCAACCGGCTGAAGCTCCGGCTGGGTTTCCATCGGAGTCTCCGGCTGGGTTTCCTGTCGCTTGTCCTGTGCCATGGCTTGCTCCTTTCCCGTTTTTTAGGGGGTCGCCGCCTCCACGCCGGTGAAGTACACCGACAGCTTCAAGCCGGAGGCGTTGTCCGATTTGCTCAAAATCGCCTGGGCGTCCGTGCCCTCCAGCCAGACGTAGATCTGCACCTGTGTGCCGGTGCCGGTTGCCGTTGCCAGCTTGTTGTTTTCCGGAACGGTGTAGCCGTCCTCGGTCTGCGTCACCTGCCATGCGGAAATGGTGGTGTAGTCATAGACATTAGTCGCGTCGGCAGTGGTGTTCGTGCCGGTGACGGCTTTGTAGCCGCCTTCCTCCTGTACAGGCGCGTAGATCAGGAGGGTCTTCTCCGTCTTGATACCCACGCGGAGGGCTTCGGACAGCGATTTTCCCGCCGTGCCGATGGTGGTCAAGGTGATGCCGCCGGCGCCGAGGTACACGTCCAGCGGCTCGCCGTCGGTGTAGAGAATGTAGGTGCCCACGGAGTAGGCGGTGTACTCCTTGTTGTTATAGGTATAGGTCTGGGCGGCGGCTTTTGCAAAGGTCTCCGCAGTGCCGACACCGCCGGTGATGTACCACCAGTCGGTGCAGTTGTTGGTGGAGATGGGGTACAGGTATTCCTCCATCTTAATCTCCGCCGTGGTGGCGTGGCTGTCGGCGGGGACGGTGTTCCCTGCCGCGATGTAGAGGGAGGCACCGGGCTTGACCACGCTGACGCTGGCACCGCCGCCGGTGACCTCCGTGTTGCGGGCGAACCACGCGCTGGAGAGGTAGACCACCACGGCAGGGATCAGCACCAGCAGGACTGCCGCCAGCTTCACGGTGGTTTTTGCCAGTCGAAGCTCGACGGAAAGCTGCTGGGCGGTCTGGGGCGCGGTGCCGGTGGGGTGTTCCGCTGTATTCGGTTGTAGGTCTTTACCGAATTTTTTCATGGGCAGTTTTCCGTTTCGTCTCCGTTGTTCCGCCCCGCAGGGGGGCGTTTTGGGGCAGAAAAAAAGTCAGTCCGATGCAAACCAAATTGCAACTGGCTGACTCATAAAGTCCCTTTAGCTTTGCGTCACCGTCTCGCAACGGTTTTGCCTCACAACCTATTCACTTTCTCACCTTGGATATTACCATTTGGGCACGCAGTCTGTCAAGCATTTTTTCCCGTAACGGCGCGGTTTTTGGGAGGTTTTGTATCATTTTTCCGAGGGGTGGAGAGAGGGGGAAAACGGGGGGACGGATCGCCGCGCCAGTCTGCGGACTGGCGCGCAATGACACGCTGCGGCAGGACGAGGACGGGGCGCGAAAAATGTCTCTGCACGGGAGTGCAGAGACATTTTTTCGTTATGTGTTTCCCATCCCACGGCGGACGGAGGGGGAGTTAGACGGTGGTCGGAGATGCACTAAACGCAAGGCTTACAGTAGTTCCCTTCAGATTCGCAAAATTATTCGTGTAAACATTGTCAGCGTTTCCGTCAAGGTAGAAATACACCTTAACCGTAATCACACTATTTTCCGTGATACTCGCAGCAAGTTTTGTACCAGTGGTGTTCGCCCCAGAAGCAACAGTAGCGGAGAACTCTTGATACCCCTCATCAGTTGCAACAACAACTCTACCCGCAGGATCTCCTGTGATAGTAACGGAATCCACAATCAAATTCTGCATTTCCGCAGATCCTTTCGCCACGGTAACGTAGAAAGTGTTAATAAGGACATACTTATCAAAACTTGTAAGCGTAGTCTTGGTTGCAGTTGCAAGGGTAGAAGAATTGGGATCGGCACTGGAACCTGTGTACCAATTTCCGACAGTGCTAACATCGGTTGTTGAAGTAAATGTATTATGCGCCGCCGGGAAAATGTTGGCATTAGGAGTCTTAGCCGTTGCGCTCGTTTTGCCGTCTTCCTGAATACCATCAGCAGTTGTCTTATCCGCAGAAATCAGCAGCGCAGCCGTATTGTTCTGTGCGGTAATCGACATTCCCGTCGCATCAACCTTGTTATTGTTCGCGAACCACGCGTAGGTGGAGCTGCCCAGCGCGATGCTTGCCACCAGCACCATGGCGATCGCCGCCAACAACTGGGTCTTTAATGCTTTTGTTGACATTTGTTTTTCCTCCTTATTCAAGAATTTCTGTCAACGTTTCCATGGGTGCGGGGTGGGAGCCGTCAGCTTCGGCTATCACTTCCAGCGGACAAGCCACCCTCTCACCGGGCCCGGTCAAGAAGAGTTTCCCATCCTCACGGTGGGAAGCTGGCCTCTCTGCTGGGGGGTGCGCCGCGGCTGCGCCGCTCCTGCTCCGCACTCGGTTTTATAGCTTCGGCGTTCCGTGTCCGCCGAGGTTATACGCTCGCAGGGTATGAAAAACCGGTATGCTCGCCTTACGGACGTGCATACCGGCAACTGGCTGACTTCCCCGGAGGAAAAGCCCCTATAGCTTTGCGTCACCGGATCACTCCGGCTTTGCCTTTGCTTTATTCCCTTGACGTAAATTTAGCATGGTCACAGCGGGGTTGTCAATAGTTTTTTTGCCAAAAATCGACTTTTTTCACGGGCGGCACCGACTGCCGCGCCACTGTCAAAGACTATGCGGCGGTTCAGCGATGAATACCCTTGCTCCGCTTCCTTTCATACATCTCGCTGTCGGCGCGCTCCACCGCCTGAGACAGCGGCTCGCTGCGGCTGTTGTAGGTCGTCCAGCCCACGCTGATCTCCACGTTGTAGGGCAGTTCGGCGGCGGCCGCCGCGTCGCGGACGGCCTGCTGGAGTGTGTAGATGAAGTTCTCCGCGCTCGCCTCGCCATGGAGACGGATGAGGGCGGCAAACTCGTCGCCGACGCCGCGGCAGAGGTCGGACAGGGCGTCCGCCACGATGCAGAGGGCTTTGTCGCCCTCCAGGTGACCATAGCGGTCGTTGGCGTATTTGAAGTTGTCGATGTCCATGAACAGCAGGTACTGCGTCTCGAAATCCCGCAGGAGCGTGCGGTTCGCCGCCATACGCACAAAGACGCGGCGGTTGCTGATGCCCGTGAGGGGGTCAACGGAGATCATGCGCTTGAGGGTGCCGATGTAGGTCAGCAGGAACGAGATGACCATGCCCACCACGATGAGGGGCAGCTGGTGCAGGAAGATCTGGGCGGTGCCGAAGAGCAGCGGCGCGACGATGAAGGCGGCGTTGTCCAGAAGGGCGTCGCGGCGGAACAGGTCGCGCTTCTGCCCCGCCATCGCAACGCTGTGGATGGCGGCGACGATGAGATAGCCATACGCCAGCAGACACTGGACGTAGAACAGCGGGCCGCGGTGGTAGACCATGTTTTCGTCGAACCAGAACACGCAGCCGTTGAACAGGGTGAGAATTTGCAGCAGCACCAGCAGAACAATGGGCACCTGCGCCACGTGCATATACATACGGTCGTCCAGGGCGTTCTCGTCCGCCGTCAGCTCGGCGTAGAGAAACCATGAGTAGGTGGCGCAGGCGCAGCAGAGGAAGTACAGGGAGTTGATGATGACCATGACCGCCAGCGGCACGTCGTAGCTCTCGGAGGACAGGATCGACCACGCGGCGTTGAGCAAACACGCCGCCAGCGTGAACCAGACGGGATAGGCAAACATACGCCCGCGGCGGGAGCTGTCGATGCCGGAGAAGGACACGTTCAGCGCGATAATCAGCAGGATGATCGCACAGGCGAAGTGCGTCTCCGCATAGAGCATTGTTTCTATCGTCATAGGCGTCCCCTTTTTCCCGTCTCGGCATCCCAACGCTGCCGGCGTTCCCCTTCTTGCACCCCGGATACTGCCCCCGCAGCAAGCTAATCAAATATGTGTATAGTATCTAATATTCTACATTTTATTTGTCAAATAGTCAATAGTGCATACCGACCAAAAACGCCCGTTTTCGGCAGATTTGCCATTCCCGGTAACGGGTGCGAAAAAAAGAAAGACACCCCAAGGGGTGTCTTTCTTTTTGTGGTGGAGATAAGCGGGATCGAACCGCTGACCTCTTGAATGCCATTCAAGCGCTCTCCCAGCTGAGCTATACCCCCACATAGGGTGGTCGGTACTGCCGACTTGCTTAATATAGCAGAACGGGGAGGAAATGTCAACCCCCAATTTTTCTTTTTTTCGATTTTCGAGGGGCAGTAAAGAGCGGGGAGAGGCGGACGCCTCTCCCCTGCTCCGTTACACGGTGGGCTTGCGTCTCTTGACCTCGTTGAGACTGGTCACCACCATGCCCGTCAGGGCAAAGAGGGCGATGACGTTGGGCAGGACAATGAAGTTATTGAACATATCCGTGACCTCCCAGACGAAGTCGCTGCCGGAGATAGTGCCGATGAAGATGAACGCCAGCGCGATAACGGTATAGATGGTGTTGCAGAGCCTGGGGTTCTTTCTGCCGAAGAGATAGTTGGCGTTGATCTTGCCGAACAGGTTCCAGCCGAGGATCGTGGAGAAGGCGAAGAACAGCAGGCACACCGCCACGAACTTTGCGCCCAGACTGGCTCCGAGCACGGAGCCGAAGGCGGTCTGCGCCAGATTGGTCTTGCCCAGCGTCTCGGTGATGGCACCGGTGTAGCCGCCGGCAAGGGGGCCGTCAGAGGTGTAGAGCGTGCAGATGATAACGAGGGCGTTGAGGGTCAGCACCACGAAGGTGTCGATGAACACGCCGATCATTGCCACTACACCCTGATCGTGGGGGTGGGCAACGTTCGCCTGTGCGTGGGCGTGGGGCGTGGAGCCCATACCCGCCTCATTGGAGAACAGGCCGCGCTTGGCACCCTGACTGATGGCGGTCTTGAGGGCGTAGCCGAAGCCGCCGCCGATGATCGCCTGGGGCTGGAAGGCGTACTTGAAGATCATGGCGAAGGTGGCGGGGACGTACTTGGCGCGGCAGACGAGGATCGCCAGACCGCCCAGCAGGAAGATACCCGCCATGATGGGCACCAGCTTCTCCGTAACGGCCGCCAGACGCTGGACGCCGCCCAGAAAGATCACGGCGCAGAGGACGACCAGCACGATACCCACCACCCATGCGGGAACGCCGAAGGCGGTCTGGATCGTGGAGCCGATGGAGTTGGACTGCACCATGCAGCCCATGAAGCCCAGAGCCAGAATGATGGAGACGGCGAAGAAGCCCGCCAGGAACTTACCGAAGCCGCCCTTAAAGGCGGTGGTGATGTAGTACACGGGGCCGCCGCGGATGTTGCCGTCGGGGTCCACGATACGGGTCTTTTGCGCCAGCGTCGCCTCGGCGTAGATGGTCGCCATGCCGAAGAAGGCGATGAGCCACATCCAGAAGATGGCACCGGGGCCGCCGGTGAGGATCGCGCCGGAGGCACCCACGATGTTGCCGGTACCCACCTGTGCGGCGATGGCGGTGGCTAACGCCTGAAAGGACGTCATACCGCTCTTCTGCGCGCCGCCCCGCAGGTTCAGCTCACCGAAAAACTTTTTCATACCCTCGCCGAAGCAGCGCACCTGCACGAACCGGGTCTTGATGGAATACCACAGTCCCACGCCCACCAGAAGGAAGATAAGGATGTAGCTGCTGAGGTACTCGTTGATCTTGGATACGATGGGGAATAATACTGTTTCTACCATGGGTCATTCTCTCCTTGCATAAAAAATAGAGCTGCCGGAACACGGCAACTCTGGAGAAAATCAGGTGACAAGCGAAAAAACTCGTCTGCTCCGTCCTTTTGCCTGAGAGATTCGGCGTGAAACGCCTTGCACCTTCGGCACCCAACTGAATGGGATTCTCCAGAGTGCCCTCCCCGTCCGGTCTTTTCATTCCGGGCGGTTCACTGGGCTGTATCAAATTTGATGGACGTATGGTAGCACAAGAGGATCCGTTTTGCAACCCCCTTTTTGAAATTTTTTCGCGGCGAACGAAAAAAGAACCGCTTCGGCGGTTCTTTTTCGTCTATTCTTCCAGGGTGAATATCATACGCACCGGGTTGTGGTCGGAGTAGGCAAACCGGGTGTCCAGCACCTGCGCGCTCTCCACGGTCACGTTGGGCGTGACCAGAAAGCCATCCACCGTCAGAACGTACTGCCCCTCGTGGTAGGCACCGTCGGCGTTGCGGCAGGAGGGCACGGGGTCGCTCTCGTCCAGCGGTGGTGCCAGAGAGACGTCATAGCCGTCGAAGGTGCCCTCCGGGATGGGCTGTGCCCATGCGTAGTCCGTGTCCGACGCGCCGAAATACGCGGAGGAATCCCCCAGGAGATCCTTGTTGAAGTCGCCGGCAGCCACGCACCAGTTCCCGGCGTCGTACTCCGCCTGCATATCCGCCAGCAGCAGCGTCAGCTGCTCCGTGGCGATGGTGCCGTCGCTGGTATACGCTGAAAGATGGAAGTTGTAAAGTGCAAGTGCTTTACCACCGTCCACCGGGATATGGCTGACGGAATAGCAGCGGTCGAGGTCGAGGAGCTTTCTGAATCCCGGCTCCACCGGCAGCTCCACCCGGCGGGCGTCGCTGATCTGCGCCGCGGAGAACGTCAGCAGTCCGGACTGGGACGCGCCGTGGGGCTTCGTCACCGGGTACATGAGGTAGGGGGAGTCGTAGTTCTGGCAGAACACGCTGCTCCTGTCGAACAGCGCGGCGTACAGCACCTCCCGCTCGTCCACGTGGTAGGTGCGGGTGGCGTTCATGTCCACCTCCTGCAAGAGCGTGAAGTCCGCGTCCTGCGCCTTCAGCAGTGATGCCACAGCGTCCATATTGGCAGTCAGACGCTCCCGGCTCCATGCGCGGGATTCCGTGCCGCCGTCCATGAAGAAGCCGTAGTCGCTCTCGTAGGCACCGAAGCCGATGTTCCACGACAGGACGGCGTAGGGGGTGTCCGTCTCCAGCGCGGCGGCAGCATCGGCGGACCGCACCGGCGTCAGGGGCATATCCCCTATGCGGTGGTAGTCGATGAACACGTACGCCACGTAGCCGCCCACCGCCAGCACCGCCGCCAGCACGATACAGAGCAGTACCTTTATCCATTTTTTACTGGGCTCGTCCTCCTTGGTTTACTTTTTTCTGAAAGTATAGTATACTCTTTTTCAGCGTAATTGAAAAGAGGTATTCCACTTGAAAAAGATCGTCATTCGCTTTAATGCGCCCGTGCTGCTGACCTTCGCCCTGCTGAGTCTTATCGCCCTGCTGCTGGGCAGCTGGACGAACGGCGCAGCCACCACACAGTATTTTTCCGTCTACCGCTCGTCCCTCGCCGACCCGCTGACCTACGTGCGGTTCTTCGGGCACGTGCTGGGGCACTCCGGCTACGACCACTACATGGGAAATATGCTCCTTCTGCTGCTGGTGGGGCCGGGGCTGGAGGAGAAATACGGCAGCGGCACCATGGTATGGATGATTGCGCTGACATCTCTCGTCACCGGGCTGGTGCAGTTCATCTTCTTCCCCGGCTCGGCACTGATGGGTGCCAGCGGCGTGGTGTTTATGATGATCGTGCTGTCCTCCTTCACCGCCGCACGGAAGGGCGAGATCCCCGTGACGCTGATCCTTGTGGTCATCTTCTATCTGGGCGGCGAGATCGTGGACGGACTGTTTCAGCGGGACAACATATCCCAGATCGCCCATATCGTGGGCGGCGTGTGCGGTCTGGTGTTCGGGTTCACCGTGCGCCGGGGAAGGAGGTAAACGCCCATGTATATCGCCATTGCCGCAGCGGCGGTGCTGCTTGCCGCCGACCGGGTGCTCAAGTATCTCTCCCGCACGGGGAAGCTGAAATTCGAGAGCAAGTATCTGCGCCTGACCCATCTGGAGAACCGCGGGTTCTTCCTCGGTCTGGGGCAGAAGCACGAGAAGCTGCTGCGCTGGCTGCCGCTGGGCGTATGGCTGCTGGCGGCGGTGTGCCTGCTGCCGCAGCTGTGCAAGCGCGCCTTCACCGCCCAGCTGGGTATCGCGGCGGTGCTGCTGGGCGGCATCAGCAACCAGTGGGATCGCCTGCGGCGCGGCAGCGTGACGGACTATCTTCAGTTCCCCCACCGGCGGGTGAAGAAGCGGGCACTGGTGTGGAATCTGGCGGACTTCATGCTGGTGGGCGGCGTGGTGCTGACGGTCGTCGGACTGCTGAAGGAGCTGTGGAAGAAATAAAAAAACGGGCTTTCAGCCCGTTTTTTTATTTCTCCTTGTAGTACAGCCGGCAGTGGCAGTAGCCCTCGAAGTCGGGGTCGGCGATCTGCTCACGGAACTCCCGGCACATACACTTGTTCTCCTCCGTCCGGGCAAGGCGGCAGGGGCAGTAACCCCCTGTGCGCTCCAGACCCTCGCGGACGGTCTTGACGACCTCGGCATCCTCGTTGAGACGTACCTTCATACGGTCCTCCTTCGTGCTTTGGAGCGGGCGCGGTGCGCCGTCTCCATTAACCGTGGCTGTTGAACCAGTCCTCGCAGAACTTGGCGATGGCGGGGACGATGTCCTTGACAAACCGCTTGGTGGTGTTGATGCACAGGTCGTAGGAGCCCTTGTCGCCCCACTTGGTATCGCTGTACATCTGGTGGTGCTGGGCGCGCTGGCGGTCGATCTGCTTCATGCGGCTCTCGATCTCCTTGGCGGTCAGGTGCTCGCCCTCCGGTGCGCGGCGCTGGCAGCGTTCCACCTTGGACTCCTTGTCCGCGTAGACGAAGATATTCAGCGGGTCATAACCCTTGAGGATCACGTCGGCGGCGCGTCCCACAATGACGCAGTCGCCCTTCTTGGCGAAGTTCTCGATGATCTGACGCTGCGCCACCGCCACGCGGATGGGCTGCTCCATGATCTGATAGGGCTGCATACCGAAGCGGTGCCCGATGGTCAGCGGGTACGCCGCCTCGATGCTCTTTTCCGCCACGTTGGCGACGTAGTCCTCGTTGAAGCCGTTCTCCTTGGCGATCATCTCGATGATCTCGTGGTCGTAGCACGGGATGCCCAGCGTCTCCGCCAGACGCTTGCCCAGCTCACGGCCGCCGGAGCCAAATTCACGGCTGATGGTAATGATCCTGCTCATAGTATGATACCTCCCTTGTTGGCTCAATATTCATAGCAGCTGCCGCCCACGAACTCGCGGACGATGGAGTTCAGCGGCACGTACGGCGTGTGCAGCGGCGGCACGCTCTCCACCACCCGGATCAGGTCGGTGAGGTCGTGCTCCTCCATATACTCCGCCGTCAGCTCCTCGCGGATGTTGGGGATGTTGCCCAGATACTTCGCCAGAATACACACCTCGTAGTCGTGGAAGGAGTCAATGTGTATGGCGGCGTTGTTCTTGTAGGGGCGGATATAGTTCACCTCGCCGGCGTTGACGCTCTCCGCCCGCTCCACCGTCTCCCGCAGGGAGTGGCCGCGCGTGTGATAGTCCCGGATGAGACGCCGCGCCACGCGCAGCTGCTCCGGGCGCACCACCCTGTCCTCGTTGGTGAGGATGCGGGTGCGGGGTGCCACGTACACGCCGGTGGCGGCACCGCGGATCTTGTCGAAGATCAGCGGGTTCAGCATGTGGATGCCCTCGGCGATCACGATGCAGTCCTTGTCGCCCTGCATAGGCTTGTAGCCGCCGGTGGTGCCGGTTTTGAAGTCGTACCACGGGATGTCCACCAGCTTGCCGTCCAGCAGACGCCCGATGCAGCTCAGCAGCAGCTCCACGTTGACGCAGTAGGGCGACTCCCAGTCCGTCGCCTCCGGCGGACGCTTCTCCAGAGGCAGGAAGAAATTATCCATGCTCAGAAGGCAGACCTTCACGCCCAGATTCTCCAGATAGTCCCGCAGACGCATGGCAGTGGTGGTCTTGCCGCTGCCGGAGGGGCCGGTCAACGCCACGATGCGCCGCTCCCGTCCTCCCGCCAGAATGGTGGAGGCGGCGGACGCCACCTTGTCGTGGAATACCTCCTCACAGCGTTGGACGAACTGCGTCTCGTTGTTCATCGCCTGATTGATGGATTCAATGTCGATTATACGCATAAAGTCTCTCCTTTCAAGAGGGAAACTCTCCAGAATAGTACGTGCTATTATAGCACACTACGGGCACTACGTCAAAGGGGCAATCACAGAAAATCGTCGCAGGAAGCAGCATCGTTTTCACCGTCAGATTGGCGCAAATGTACCAAAAATCGCCGTGAAATAACGAATCATTCGTTGCAATTTACCGGTATTCATGGTATCATAATGTTAGGATTTTAACGAAATCAAGCAGGTGCGACGCTTTCCGTGGTATAATCGTCACTTTGTCTCCCCGCAGTCCGCCCCCCCTCCGGCGGGGCTGCCGGGCTTGCCTGCCGATCACCTGCCGGCGCGGGCTCTCCTCCCTGCCGGCGAAAGGACGTGAGAACCGTTGCCACATTCCCCCAAGATCATCGCCGTCGCCGGTAAGGGCGGCGTGGGCAAGACCTCCCTTTCCGCCGCCTTTGTGCGGCTGCTGGCGGAGGCGTACCCCCACAAGCGCATCCTCGCCATCGACGCCGACCCCGCCGTGGGGCTGTCCACCGCGCTGGGCGTGGAGGTGCGGGAGACGCTGGACGACATCCGCAAGAGCATCGTCGCCTCCGTGGAGGACGGCGCGCCCCGGGAGGCCATCGAGCTGCTGAGCGAGGCACGCTACCGCATTTTCGACACCATGGTAGAGCATCAGCACTTCTCCTTCCTCGCCATTGGGCGTCCGGAGACGGCGGGCTGCTACTGCAAGGTCAACGCCTATCTGAAGGAGGTCATTCACC
>OLOS01000813.1_pt1 | contig 29903 bp, 29 predicted proteins | sample 1672631 | NCBI WGS metagenome assembly OLOS01 (sample SAMEA3136707, study PRJEB25190) | human gut metagenome | biome: human gut; feature: human-associated habitat; material: faeces | place: Austria | collected 2013 | reverse complement strand
AGTTCCTGTTTAAGCGCTTTCGGACGGGGGTTCAACTCCCCCCATCTCCACCAAAACGACCCTAGACGAACTTAAATCGTCGATGGTCACATCAGAATGGCTGTCCTGTGTATTATACAGGACAGTCATTTTGTCGTCATAGAGGTAAATCTTGTTGACAAAAGTATCCACCAGTGCCTGCCGATATTTCAGGTCATTCACATCGCCTTTGCGGAACTGGTTCAGGAAGAACCGCACTTCATTGACCGTGGGCGTAGGGTGGGAGGAAGTCTCCAAAAGAATCTGCTGTTCCAGCTCGTTGCGTTCCCGTTTCTTCTGGGAGATACGCTCCGCAATACACGCTATTTTTACACTTATATATTTTTATGTGTAATCTATTGCGATGCGCCAAAAGATGCTTTATCATGTGGGTATGAATTCAAAAAACAGAGAGAAGGACGGATACCATGAAATTTCAAGAGCTATTGGCTGGAAAGCAAATCAACTGGGACAGAGTAAAGCTGATTCGTCACAACCTTACCAAAGAGGAGATAGCCGCCAACTACGAGCGGGGGTATCTGGAATTGTATCAGTCAGTTCAAAACCATGTGCGGTTTCGGGACTGTGATATGGTCATCAGCTTTTTGGGGACGGAAGGCACGAATGGTGTTTTTCAGGGCTGTTATTGCGTTGGTGGTTCAAAGCCATATATCCGCACAAAATTCCCAGAAGACTTTGTACCAGATAGCGGCATGACTGAGGAGAAGTCTGTGGTATATGAACTGGTTAAGACGGACTTACTTGCTGATATGAAAGACCGTCTTGTGATTGACTGGGGCAAGGGAACGATCAATTGGTGTCAGAACGGAACAACAGAGAAGGAATTGTTGGAAATCCGCCCTGCCGTATCTGAAATCAGCTTTACCAGCTATGACAGGGTATTGCTGTCTTTTGAGACGCTCCACAAAATTGTTTACAACAAAGCAGCATACAAAGAGTGGGAGGAAAAGCTGTCTGCTGTGGCCGGGGTATATCTCATTACGGATACCAAGACGGGCAAGCACTATGTTGGCTCCGCCAGCGGTGAGCAGGGCGGCATCTGGGGCCGATGGAGTGAGTATGCCCGGACAAAACACGGCGGCAATAAGCGCCTCAAGGAGCTTATCACCGCCGATGCTGACTATTGCAATAATTTCCAGTATTCCATTTTGGAGGTATTTCCCATCAAGAGAGATAAGCATGAGGTATTGGAGTACGAGCAGTTGTATAAGAAAAAGCTGTGGTCGATTCAGTTTGGGTTAAATGATAATTAAAATGGGTTGATATTATCTCTTCATTTGGGTATACTTTCAGTGTATAGATAGTTAACAGTTACATTTAGCAAAAGCCCTCCTGCAAAACACCACAAGTTCTTATTTGGCCCGCCCAGGTCCACCATTGCAGAGCCAGACGAACCAGCATGGTTCGTCTGGCTTTTTTATGCTCGAAGATCTGCACGGTCAGTGGTATTTTCGCGCTGTCCGATCCGGATCACACCGCCCGGTGGGCTTTTTCGCGCAAGGCGAAACCAAGCTGCGTATTTTTCGTCTGAATGTGCAAGACTCTGTATGGGGCGCGGCGGCAGAATTAAGACTATTTCAGGTGTCATTGACTGTTTTTTTCGCCCAGACCCTGCTATAATGATGCCACAAAACGAAGCATCTTTAGGAGAACGGAACAAATGGCAGGTACAAAACCACGGATGACCAAACAGCATACACGCGCGGCAGCACTGCCGGGAAAGCCCTGCTTCCCGACCGGAGCGACGCGCTCCAAACGCCATCCGGACAACGGCGCCGCAGGATCTGCAGGCGCTCTTTTCTGCGCCCGCGCGCTTGTGACACAAGCCGCCGCGGTGAGCAAATGCGCACAGGAGGGCTGCTGATATGGAGCTTTCTTCTCTGCTGCTCGCAGGAAAAGGGAGCGCGCTGACCTCCTTTTTCTCGACGGCGTTTCTCGTCATGTTCCTGCCGTTTTGTCTCGTGGCGTACAGTCTCGTGCCGCGGCGCGGAAAAAAATATTTCCTCCTCGCCGCCGACTGCGCCTTTTTCTGGCTGATCAGCGGCAAACTGCTCGTATATCTGCTCCTGACAGCGCTTTCCATGCACTATTTCGGGCTGTGGCTGGATCGGATACAGTCTGAGACGAAGCTCCTGCTCGCGCAGACGGAAAAGTCCGAGCGCAAAGCCGTGCGCAAGCAGCAGCAGGCCGTGCAGCGCCGGATCGTTCTGCTGGCCGTCGTTTTGCACATCGGCGTCCTGTTCGCGCTCAAGTATTCCGGCTTTGCCGCGACGAATGTCAACACGCTCCTTGCGCACCTGCACATCCCCGTGCAGCTGGCGATCCCGAAGTATGTGATGCCGATCGGCATCTCCTTTTTCACGCTGCAGGCGCTGTCCTACATCGTGGACGTGCAGCGCGGCATCACGAAAGCGGACACGAACCTGCTGCGCCTGACGCTGTTCATCAGCTTCTTCCCGCAGATCGTGGAAGGCCCGATCTGCCGCTACGACCAGACCGCACAGCAGCTCTGGGACGCAAAGCCGATCACCTACGCGAACCTGACGCTCGGTCTGCAGCGCATCGCCTACGGCATGATGAAAAAGGTCGTCATCGCCGACCGGCTCAACCCGCTCGTGAGCAATGTCTTTAATAATTACACCGATTTTGACGGCGGTGTGATCGCGCTGGCCGCCGTGTGCTACACCGTGCAGCTGTACATGGACTTTTCGGGCTCGATGGACGCCGTCACCGGCACGGCACAGATCCTCGGCGTCACGATGCCGGAAAACTTCCGCCAGCCGTTTTTCTCCAAGACGATCTCGGAGTTCTGGAAGCGCTGGCACATCACGCTCGGCACTTGGTTCAAGGACTACGTGTTCTACCCGGTCGTCACGCTCAAGCCGCTGGAAAAGCTCACCTCCGCCGCCCGCAAACGCCTCGGAAATCACTACGGTCCGCTGCTTGCGAGCGCCGTCGCGCTCTTTTGCGTGTGGTTCTGCAACGGTCTCTGGCACGGCGCCGCGTGGAGCTATCTCTTTTTTGGTATGTACCACTTCGTGCTGATCCTCATCGGCAACATCATCGCCCCGCCGGTGCGCGCCGTCAACGCGCGGCTGCACATCCGCGCCGAGAGCTTCCCGTACCGCCTGCTGCAGATGCTGCGCACGACGGTGCTGGTCATCATCGGCGAGCTGTTTTTCCGCGCAAACGGTCTGCGCGCGGGTATGCAGATGTTCCGCACCATGGTCACCGGGTTCTCGCTGCCCGTCTTGGATGACGCACTCTTCAAGGCGCTCGGCATTGACAAGTTTGATCTCATGATCGTCGCGGTGACGCTGCTGATCGTGTTCGTCGTGAGCGTGATCAACGAGCGCGGCAAGTCCGTGCGCGCGCTGCTGGCACAGCGCCATGTCGCGGTGCGCTGGGCGGTCTTTTATGCGCTCATTTTGTTCATCATCGTTTTCGGAGCATACGGAAAGGGCTACATTCCCGTCGAGCCCATGTATGCGCAGTTTTAGGAGGCAAGCATGTCCCGTTTTCTCAAACACACACTCAGAAGCGTCGTCTTTCTCACCGTGCTGGCGCTCTTGCTGACCGGAGTGTCGCAGCTGCTGCGGCCCAAGAATAATTCCCGCGACGGCGGCATCCACGACCCCGCCGCCAACGGCATCCTCGGCGAGCCGGAGCACACGATCGACCTGCTGATCCTCGGCGACAGCGAGAGCTATTCTGCCTTCATCCCGACGCAGCTGTGGCAGCAGCGCGGATACACGGCATACTGCTGCGGCACCTCGGGGCAGACGCTGTACTATTCGGAGGAGTTTCTGCACAAGGCATTCCAGACGCAGTCGCCGAAAGTCGTCATTCTGGAGACCAACGCGATCTTCCGCGGCTTTTCCTACGGCGGCGCGCTGCTCAGCGAGGCCGGGAAGTTCTTCCCGGTGTTCACCTATCACAACCGCTGGAAAACACTGAAAACAAGCGACCTGACCCTGACCGTGGACTACAACCACATCGACAGCGCAAAGGGCTATCAGTTCACAGACGGCGTTGCGTCTGCGGACACGAGCGAATATATGCAGGCATCGGATCAGCACGCACCGATCCCCCGGCGCAACCGCGCCTACGTCGAGCGCATCAAGGCCTATTGCGACGAAAACGGCGCGCAGCTCCTGCTCGTCAGCACGCCCAGCACCGCCAACTGGAACATGGCGCGCCACAACAGCACGCAGGCGCTCGCAGACCGGCTGGGCATCCCCTTTCTTGACCTGAACATGACGCCCGAGCAGGTCGGCATCGACTGGAGCACGGACACGCGCGATCTCGGCGATCACCTGAATTATTTCGGCGCAAAAAAGGTCACGGCCGCGCTCGGCGATCATCTGCTCAGCATGGGGCTGCTCTCGAGCCACAAGGACGATCCCGCCTACGCCGACTGGAACACGGAAGCGGACGCCTTCGACCAAACGGTCGCCGCCGCGCTCGCAAAAACATAACGGCAGCACCCGTTTCAGGCAGAAAAAACCTGCGGTTTCCGAGGAAACCGCAGGTTTTTTCTTATTTGCCGCGCCTCACGCGCCGCCGTTTGCACCGGAGAAGGTGCAGAACTTTCCGTCGTGCGCGTATTTGCGCAGGACGCCGGCCATGGCCGCAAGGTCGGCGGGCTTGGTCGTCAGAAGCTCATGCCGGGTCTTGGCCAGATCCTCCGGCGTCACGCCCTTGAGCGCACGCACACACTGGCTCTCGCACACACCGGCGGGATCGAGCAAGGGATCGGTCGTATTGACCGCGCCGATGATGATGTCGTCGAGCGGCATACCCTGCGCCGCGAAATCCTCGATGAAATCGGCAACGGTGGAAAACACCGCGCGCGTATTGTCGAGGTTCGGATCACGGTAGGAGTAGCAGAAGATGTCGCCGCTGCGGCGCACATTCATGCCCGTGCCGTAAGCACCGCCCTGCACGCGCACCATGTTCCACAGGTAGCCGAAGCTTACGAGCGAGGACAGCACCGGGCACGCGCCGGAGTAGCTGCTGCCAAGGGCGTAGAGGTTATGTCCCAGCGCGCAGAAGCCCACATCCGCCGGGATCTCGACCGCACAGGCGGCCGCGTCATAGCGCTTGTGCGCAGCCGTCTCGCCGAGCGCGCCCTGCGGCAGCGCGGCGATGAGCTGCGCAAGCACACCGGCATCGAGCGCGCCGGAATAGCCCGCGAAGAGGCGGCTCGTGACGAACACCTTTTCGGTGAGCGCGCGAAGCGCGGCGCTCACCTGCGCGCCGTTTTGCGCAAAGCCGGCGGCCAGCGCCGCAAACCAGCGCACAAAGGTCTCGCCCTCGAGCGTCTCCTTGAGCGCAGCGCCGGCCGAGAACGCCGACAGCGACTTGGTGACGGCGAAGGTATGGCCGTTCGAGATGAGCGACTGGCGCATGAAGTAGTCGTTTTGCATGACGGTCTCGCCGATGCGGTCCGTCTCGTCGTAGCATCCCTGCGTGAGCAGCTCGCGCAGGAGCTGCACCGCCTCGGCCGCGTTTTCCTCGAGCATACTCGCCGACACGAGCAGGTACGGGTGCACGTGCTCGGTGTCGCCCTGCTTCTGCAGGCAGTCCACACGCAAAAACAGCGAGCCCAGCAGCGCCTTGACGCGGTTTTGCAGCACGTCCGCAGGGCAGGTCTCCGTGCGCAGCTCGCCGAAGCAGGTGCTCAGCACGTTGAGCATACACAGCTCCTCGTCCGTGAGGTCGGAGACGTCAAAGTACAGGTTGAGGTACACGATGCCGTTCGTATCACCCGAGACGTGCAGCGTCCGCACGCCGTTGACCTCGCCCGGCTGCGTCTGCACAGGGGCGACCGTCTGCGGCACATCCGCAAGGCGCAGGTGCGGCAGGCTCATGAGTGCCTCCACGCTGTCCTCGCTCTGCTGCCATTGCTGCATCCGCCGGAAGGCCGCATACGCCTCGCTGCGCTGATCGGCATCCCACGCGGCGGTGGCGGCGGCGAGCCGCTCGGATTCGCGGCGGGCGTCATCCTCCCCCTTTGTGAGCGACGGCAGCACATAGAGGGTGCACAACTCGCCGCTCGAGCCGAGCAGATCGGACAGCAGGTGCTCAAAATAGCCCGTATGGATCTTTTCGCGCAGAGCGTCGAACACGGCGGCGTTGTCGATATACGCCATCGGGTCGCCGCCGTAGAGCCAGCTGTCAAACGCGCGGCAGGCAAGCTCCACGCCGTAGGGCTCGGTGATCTCGCGGTTGGTGAAGGCAAAGCGCTCGAGCGACGCCGAGAGCGCCTCGCGGTTGAGCCCGGCGGCGAGCATATCGCGCGTGACCTCCGCCGCAAGGGTCTTGACCTTGTCAAAGGCGTCCCTGGTCGTGTTGCGCACGATGAGCGCGGCGCTCGGCTGATAAATGCCGTCGGAGATCTCAAGCGTCACATCCTGCGCAAGACCGCGCTCGAGAAATGCGCGCTTGAGCGGCGCCTCGTTCGAGCCGGTGAGATAGTCCGAGAGGATCTTGGCTGCATAGACCGTCTCCACATCGTCATAGCGGCACAGGAGCTTGGAGAGGCTCATGTGGCAGAGCGTCTCCTCGCCGGGCATCGCCTCATAGTATGCAGTGGCCTCGCCCGTGCGGGGCTGCTGCACCGTGAAGTCGAAGTCCGGAGCGCGGTATGCATACTGCGACAGGTACTCCGCGTCGATATAGGCGAGCACGCGCTCGACGTCCATGTGGCCGTCAAGGAAGATGCGCGCGTTCGACGGGTGGTAAAAGCGCTTGTGCGCGGCGATGAACTGCGCATAGCTCAGCTCGGGGATGTGCTCCGGCTTGCCGCCGCTCGAAAACCCGTAGCAGGTGTCGGGATACAGCAGCCGGTCCGTCCCCTCGCCGATGACGCGCTCGACATCGGCATAGGCGCCCTTCATCTCGCTGAAGACAACGCCGTTGTAGTACGGCTGCGCCTGCTCGCCGTCAAACTCGTAGTGCCAGCCCTCCTGCATGAAGATCTCGGGCTTTTCATAGATGTTCGGGCAGAACACGCCGTCGAGATACACGCGCATGAGGTTGAACAGATCCTGCTCGCTGCGGCTGGAGACCGGGAAGATGGTCTTGTCGCTGTAGGTCATGGCGTTGAGGAAGGTCTGCATCGAGCCCTGCAGCAGGGACACGAACGGCTCCTTGACGGGAAACCGCTTCGAGCCGTTGAGCACACTGTGCTCCAGGATGTGGAACACGCCGGTGTCATCCTCCGGCAGGGTCTTGAAGCCGATGCAGAAGGTCTTGTTCTCGTCGTCGCGGTCAAAGTACAGGAGCTCCGCTCCGCACTTCTTGTGCCGCATGGTGTACAGCGTCGCCGCCTTGGAGGCGACGTACTGCTTCTTTTCCAGCTCAAAGCCGCAGCAGATATCGCCGGGCTGAGCGTCGGTAAGCTTCACATTTTCTCTGATCATGATTCCCTCGCTGACATCAAAGTGATTTGCTGAACATTTGATAGTATGCATTGCTCGCGCGCAGCTCATCCGGCGTGCCGGCGGCTTCGACCGTGCCGTCGCGCATGACGATGACATAGTCGGCGCGCTTGGCCGCCTCATAGCTGTACGCGATCATGACGGTCGTGCGGTCCTTCATGAGCCGGTCCATCGCCTCGGTGACGAGCGCGGTGCTCGTGACGTCGAGGTTGCTCGTCGCCTCGTCGAGCAGGAGGTAGTCTGCGCTGCGCAGCATGGCGCGCGCAATGCCAAACCCTTTCAAATGAAAATGATGCGTTTTGGCCTTTGCCAAACGCGTGACAAATACAGCATCATTTTAACGCATTCTTTGCGCAATTTCAATAGTCGGCGGCCGCCCTCCGGCCGCCGTTTGCTGCACATTTCCCTTAAAATCCTGCCGCGACCGCATTTTTCGGGTCATTTTGCCGCCGTGCACGAAAAAAGCTCCGGAAGCATGACCGCTTCCGGAGCTTCATTTGCATTTTTCACAGCCTGCGCCTACTTTTTCGGCTTGTGCGTGCACGCTCTGCCGCACTGCGCGCAGTTGCCGGTGCAGTTACCGCCGCAGCAGCCGCCACGCTTCATTGTGCGCCGCCAGACGCGCCACGCGATCACGGCGCACACCGCAACGATCGCCAGCAGGATATAGTCCGCCAGATGCATCACACCAGCCCCGCGATCGCATACGCCGCGCACGCCACGATCCACGCGACCGTGCACTGCAAAACGACGACGCCGACCGTCTTGAGCCGGGAATCCAGCTCGCGCCGGATGGTCGCAACGGCGGCCACACACGGCGTGTACAGCAGCGTGAACACGAGAAAGCTCACCGCCGCGCGCGTGCTCAGCAGCGACGAGATCGCCGCGCCGCCGAGCAGCACCTGCAGTGTGCTCACGACGGACTCCTTGGCGATGAAGCCGGAGATGAGCGCCGTGGCGCAGCGCCAGTCACCGAAGCCGAGCGGCCGGAAGATCGGCGCGATCCAGCGGCCGATGAGCGCGAGCAGACTCTCGGCGCTGTCGGTCACAACGTTCAGGCGCGTGTCAAAGCTCTGCAAGAACCAGATGATGATCGTCGCAAGGAAGATGACCGTGAACGCGCGCTGAAGAAAGTCCTTCGCCTTCTCCCAGAGCAGCAGCGCCACGCTCTTGAGTCCGGGCATACGGTAGTTCGGCAGCTCCATGACAAACGGAACGGGCTTGCCGCGAAAGGCCGTCTTGTTCATGATGAGCGCCGCGACGATGCCGATGAGCACGCCGAGAACATACAGTCCCAGCATGACGAGCGCGCGGTAGCGCGGGAAAAACGCCGCGGTGAAAAACGCATAGATCGAGATCTTCGCCGAGCAGCTCATGTACGGCGTGAGCAGGATGGTCATTTTCCGGTCGCGGTCGGACGAGACGGTGCGCGTGGCCATGATGGCCGGCACCGAGCAGCCGAAGCCGATGAGCATCGGCACGATGCTGCGCCCGGACAGCCCGATCTTGCGCAAGGGCTTGTCCATGACGAAGGCCACGCGCGCCATGTAGCCGGTGTCCTCCAGAATGGACAGGAAGAAAAACAGCGTCACGATGATCGGCAGGAACACGAGCACGCTGCCGACGCCGGCAAACACGCCGTCAATGATGAGGCTGTGCACGACGGGGTTGATGCCGTAGGCCGTGAGCGCCATGTCCACAACGCCGGTCAGCGCGTCGATGCCAAGCTGCAGCAGGTCGGACAGCCACTTGCCGACGACGTTGAAGGTGAGATAAAACGTGAGCAGCATGACGAGCAGAAATGTCGGCATGGCGGTATATTTGCCCGTGAGGATGCGGTCGATCTTCATCGAGCGCGCGTGCTCCTTGCTCTCGTGGCACTTGACCACGGAGGATGCAACAACGGTCTCGATGAAGGTATAGCGCATATCGGCCAGCGCCGCGTTGCGGTCGAGCCCGGTCTCGTTTTCCATCTGCACGATGCAGTGCTCGAGCAGCTCGCGCTCGTTCTCGTCGAGATCGAGCACCTGCGCCAGATCATCGCCGCCCTCAATGAGCTTGGCCGCGCAAAAGCGTGCCGGGACGCCGATGCGGTCGGCATGGTCGGCGATGATGTGCACGACCGCATGGATGCAGCGGTGCACGGCGGAATCGTCCGAGCAGAAATCCGTCACCTTCGGCAGCGCGCGGCTGCGCGCGACAGTCAGCGCCTGATCCACAAGCTCGGACACGCCCTCCCCATTCGCCGCCGAGATCGGCACGACGGGGATGCCCAGCGCATCGCTCATCTTCTGCACGTCGATCGCGCCGCCGTTGGCGCGCACCTCGTCCATCATGTTCAGCGCCAGCACCATCGGCACGCGCAGCTCAAGCAGCTGCAGCGTGAGATAGAGGTTGCGCTCGATGTTCGTGGCGTCAACAATGTTGATGATGCCGTCCGGCTTTTCGTTGATGATAAAATCGCGCGAGACGATCTCCTCCTGCGTATACGGACGCAGCGAGTAAATGCCCGGCAGATCGACGACGGAGCAGCCCTTCTCGTCGCGCATCTCGCCCATCTTCTGATCGACGGTCACGCCGGGGAAATTGCCCACGTGCTGGTTCGAGCCCGTGAGGGCGTTGAACAGCGTCGTCTTGCCGCAGTTCTGGTTGCCGACAAGTGCAAAGATCATGCCGACACCCCCTCGACCTCGATCTTCTCCGCCTCTTCGATGCGCAGCGTCAGCTCGTACCCGCGCACGCGGATCTCGATCGGGTCGCCCATCGGCGCCACCTTTTGCAGCGTGACGCGTGTGTGGGGCGTCAGACCCATGTCCAGCAGGCGGCAACGCAGCGGGCCGTCCCCGCCGACCGCCGTGATAACGCCCGAAGCGCCGATTTTTAATTTATCCAGTGTCATTGTTTTTGCCTTTCCGCGTAGATTTCCTTCCCTTGACTAATAGAATAGGTGTAGCACGCAGCACCGGGATTTGTCAAGCATCTGACAGGAATTTTTACACTTTTTTTGCTCCCTTTTTGCGCAGCGGCGCAGCGGACAAAAAACCGGAAAAATCTGCTGTGCGCCGATGGCGTTTGACAGCCGCCGCCGCGAATTTTATAATGGTTTGCGCCGGTGCGGCGGCGATGCCGTTTTGATGCCGGAACGATGTAATTTTGACCCGAAGGAGGCGGTAGCATGATCCAGATCCTGATCGTAGACGACGAAAAGCCGATCTGCGACCTGATCCAGATGAGCCTGACCCGCGCGGGCTACCGGTGCACGTGCGTGTACGACGGTCTGGCCGCGGCGGACATTCTCGAGCACAATGTCTTTGACCTCATCCTGCTCGATGTGATGCTGCCGAACGCCGACGGCTTTGAGCTCATGGAATACATCCGCCCGCTGGGCATCCCGGTCATTTTCCTGACCGCGCGCGGCTCGGTCGACGACCGGGTACGCGGTCTGCGCATGGGCGCGGAGGATTACATCGTCAAGCCCTTTGAGGTGCTCGAACTGCTTGCGCGCGTGGACGTCGTGCTGCGGCGCTACAACAAGACCGACGCCGTCATCGAGATCGGCGGGCTGCGCATCGACACGCGCGCCATGCAGGTCTGGCGCGGCGCGGAGGAGATCGCGCTCACGCACAAGGAATATGACCTGCTGCTGTTTTTCGCCCGCAACCCCGGCACCGCGCTCTACCGCGAGACGATCTACGAGCACGTCTGGGGCGGCGAGTACAGCTACGGCAGCAAAACCGTGGATCTGCACATCCAGCGGCTGCGCAAAAAGGTCGGCTGGGAAAACCGGCTGCTGGCCGTGAACAAGGTCGGCTACCGGCTGGAGGTGTGAGCGGATGAGATTTCGTGCAAAGCTCACGATCGCCATGGTGCTGCTGCTGTCGCTGACCTACGGCATCGGCGGCAGCCTCATGATCGCGCAGTCGTTTTCCAGCTCCATCGCCCGCGAGCGCGACACCGCCGTGCAGACCTACCGCATGATCGTGGACGTGCTCGACCTGCTCGGCGACAACACCTCGCCCGGCACGGCGGCCAACACCGTCGCGCTCGTGCTGCACAAGCTTGGCAGCGGCGGGGCGAGCACGGCAGCGCGCATCCGATTCGGCACACAGATGACCACAACGGGCGACACCGCGCTGCTCGATGAAGCACCCGAGCCTCCGGCCGGCAGCGGCGTGACCAGCATCGTGCGCACCGGCAACGGCCGGCACTACCTCATGCTCGGCGCCACGGCCGACGGCACGACCGTCCAGCTCGCGTTCGACGTATCAAACATCTACACCGTGCGCCAGACGCAGCAGCGCGCCTACCACACGACGTTTCTGATCCTCGTCGCCTTCGGCGCGGCCGTGGCATGGGTCACATCTTACCTGCTGACGCGCCCGCTCGGCACGCTCTCGCGCGCGTCGCGGGAGCTGGCGCGGGGCAATCTCGGCTACCGTGCGCCCGTGCGCTCGCGCGACGAGGTGGGGCAGCTCGCCGCCGACTTCAACCGCATGGCCGGGCAGCTTGAGCGCAACGTCAACCGCATTCAGGAGACCATGGCGCTGCAGGAGCGGTTCATGGCCGACTTCTCGCACGAGATGAAAACGCCCATGACCTCCATCATCGGCTATGCAGACCTTTTGCGCAGTCAGGTGCTCACGCCCGATGAGCAGATGGACGCGGCAAACTATATCTTTTCCGAGGGCAAGCGGCTCGAGGCGCTGGGGCTGAAGCTGCTGGATATGCTCTCGCTCGACCAGTCAAAGCTCCAGCTCGTGCCCGCGCATCCCGCCGATCTCGTGGCGGGGCTGCTCGAGCACCTCAAGCGCCTGTACGCGCAAAAAGGCATCGCCCTGCAGTACCGCACCGAGGAGGGCGCGTGCTTTTTAGAGCCGGATCTGTTCAAGACCCTGCTCGTAAACCTCATGGACAACGCCCGCAAGGCGCTCGACAGCGGCGGCAACATCTATGTCTGGCAGGAGATGCTGCCCGACGGCTGCCGCGTGCGTGTGCTCGACAACGGCCGCGGCATCCCGCCGGAGGCGCTCGCGCACCTAACGGAGGCGTTTTACCGCGTGGACAAGTCGCGCTCGCGCGCACAGGGCGGCGCGGGACTCGGCCTGTCGCTGTGCAACGAGATCGTGCAGCTGCACGGCGGCACGATGCAGTTTGAAAGCCGCGTCGGCAACGGCACGGTCGTGACCGTAGAACTCAAAGGAGGCCGCGTATGAAACGCTGGCTCAACACCGCACTGGCGCTCGTGCTCATGCTGGCGATCGCGGCGGGCGGATTTTTCCTGCCGAACTTCGTCGCGGCGCGCCTCGACCGCCGCAATCAGGACGCGGAGTTTTCCCTCAGCACCGGCGACGAGCAGAGTCCGGCCACCGTTTTGCGTCTGAAGCTGACCGACGGCATCCAGAAACTCGGCGCCAGCGAAGAGCCGCCCATCGCGCTTGACGAGAGCGCCGCCGCGCACACGCGCGATGACATGACGCGCTATGCGCAGACGTTTTTGACCGCGCTGTACAAAGACTGCGAGCTCTTCGGCGCTGACTTCACCGTCGACGGTGTGAGCGTCGATTACGCAAGCTACGGCAGCGGCTTTGTTCTCTGGGAGATCGGGATGAACAACGCACGCGGCGACGAGGCAGGCTTTCTGCTCGACGATGCAACCGGCTGCATTCTGGCATGTACGTATCTGTTCAGCACCGATTTTGCTTTCCAGATCGAGCAAAACGGTCTCTGGAGCTACCTGCTGCGCGTGTTTGAAAACCGCGTCGGTGCCACGGTCGCGGCCGCACTCGGCTCGCCGTATGACGATGTGCAGATTCCGATGCCAGACACGGCGAAAAAAATGCTCGCTCTGCGCGCAAGCGGCGGAAACACCGTTCCCCTGCAGCTGCTCAACAGCGGGGGCGCGGACTCCGGCGTCAACGGCAATGCGATCGATTACCTGCAGTTTTACGACCCGGACGCCGGCGTGGTCTTTTCCCTGCCAGCGTGGCGCGTGAACGTGAAAAATACCTTGTATTTTAACACCCAATGATGCCGTTTCGATGCCAAAGCGTTGCCGGACGGATCACAGTCTCCGCTAAGATGGGGTCATACCCGCTTCGCGGAGACTTTTTTCGTCAGGAGATGCCCACTATGCAGAGAAACGATCTTCCTCGCATCGGCGTGCTCAGCGCAGACGCCGCCGCCATCGCGCAGTTTCTGCGCCGCATACAGGCGCTGGATGCGGAGACTGCCGCCCTCCTGCCGCTGAGCCCGGCTGCCGTGCCCGACTGCGAGCCGTATCTGTGCGGTACGAGCACGCACGCACCGCTGCAAAAGCTGAGCGAGGCGGCCGAGATCCTGACCGCGTCCGGCTGCACGGTCATCGCCGTGCCCGACAGTGCGGGCATTTTCTGCACTCAGCTCACGGCGGCAGCCGACGTCCCGGTGCTGAGCACGGCGGACGCGGTGCTGCCGCAGCTGGTCGGTGCGCTGCATCAGCGCGTGAGCATACTGTGTACGCCCGGCGTGCGCGCCGCCAACGCCTACGGGCTCACGGCGCAGCGCTACGGCCTGCAGTGCAGCTATCCGGACGCGCCGGTGCAGGCGCTGCTCGGCTGCGTCCGGCCGGAAAAGGCGTGCAGCGAGCAGGTGCTGCGCTCGATCATCGAGCTGGAGCTTGCGCGCGGGTGCGACGGCGTCGTGCTCGACAGCGCGCAGTTGTGCGCCGCGTTCGCGCACTTCGGTCTCGCCGCGCGCTATCCGCAGGTATTTGACAGTATGGAGCTGCTGGCGCAGGCCGCGCTGCAGCAGAGCGCCGCGGCATCCGACGCCCGCCGCGCATAAGATAGCTGCACGGCTGCGCGCCCCTGCTTGGGGCGCGCAGCCGCGGTTTATCCGACCGCAAATGTCTCCTGCGTGTCGATGTGTCCGTCATGATCCGTGCCCGGCGGGTTGTCGGGCATATCATAGACGTAGGTCAGCGCGCCGCCGTCATACGTCAGCGCCGTGACGGCATAGGTATCGGCATAGCCGACGCAGAACGCCCCGTCACGCCAGACGACGCGCGTGCGCGTGACGGTATCCGCTCCGTCCGCATACAGCAGCGCGTGGCACAGCAGTCCGCCGTCGCGGCAGACCTCATAGAGCGTGAGCGCCGCCTTCTCCCCCGCTGCGCGCGCAGCCCAGAATGCCGCCACCGTCTCCGGGTGCATGACCGGCTCTGCCGCATCCACGTGCACGGCCGTCAGCCCCGCCGCGTCAAGCTCCGCCACGGCCTGCGCGATCTGCGCATCCGTAAGATTGACGCCCGCAGCCGTGCCGTCACCGATCGCCTGCACAATGGGCTGATACCGCTGCGCCGCCGCGACGGCGGGATCGGTCTCTTTTCCGCAGCCCATCAGCAGCGCCGCGCACAGCAGACACAATAAAATGCGTTTCATGCGCACACCTCCCGTCATGTCTTAAAAACAGTGTACACGAAACAGTTCGGCATTGCAAATTTCGCCGCATCTGCTATACTGGCGGCAGATATATGCCGTATGAAGCCACCGGGAGAGCGCTGCGGCCGCCGAAGGAGTCACACTCTCAGGCAAAAGGACCGGCGGCGGACGGAGCTCTGGAGAGACGATTCCGCACCGAAGAAGCAAGGCCGCACGGTCAATCTTTCAGGTAAAAGGACAGAGTGCACACCTGCTTGCCGGCGGGGGTGTACTCTTTTTTTGGAGGTCATGGCCATGCAAACGTTCCTCTTTCTGCTCGAGCTGGCCGGAACGGTCGCGTTCGCCGTCAGCGGCGCGGTGCTCGGCATTGAAAAGCACATGGACATTTTCGGCGTGGGGCTGCTGGGCATCACGACGGCCGTCGGCGGCGGTATCCTGCGCGATCTCGTCGTGGGGCTGACACCGCCGCGCGCGTTTCAGGACCCGATGTACCTGCTCGTGGCGCTCGGCGTATCGGTCGTGCTGTTTTTCCCGTTTGTGCGCCGCCTCATCGGGCGCAGCAAGCGCGTGTTCGACGCGCTCATGCTGCTCATGGACGCGACCGGGCTCGGCATCTTCACGATCACGGGCATCAACACCGCCATCACCCTCGCCGACTGCACCGACCCGCTGCTGCTGGTCTTTGTCGGCCTGCTGACCGGCACGGGCGGCGGCGTGCTGCGCGACGTGCTCGCCGGAGATATGCCCTACATCCTGCGCAAGCACATCTACGCCAGTGCCTCCATCGTGGGCGGCATCCTCTACCTGCTCCTGCGGCAGGTATGGCACGGACCGGGCGCGATCCTGACCGGCGTGCTCGTCGTGGTCGGCATCCGCTGCGCCGCGGCGCACTTTGAGTGGAATCTGCCGCGCGCAAAAACCGTGTGGAAAAGCGACGAATGATGTGATACACTAAGCAGAGAATTTTACGAAACCGGAGGTCTTTCCCATGCCCAACACGACCGTATGCCCGCTTGCAAAAAAGTGCGGCGGCTGCCAGCTGCAAAACCTCTCCTACCCCGAGCAGCTGCACCTCAAACAGGCGACGGCCATCCGGCTGCTCGGCCGCTTCGGTCATGTTGAGGAGATCCTCGGCATGGACGACCCCTATCACTACCGCAACAAGGTGCAGGCCGCCTTCGGTGTCAACCGGCAGGGACAGATCATCTCGGGCGTGTATCAGTCGGCCTCGCACCGCATCGTCCCGGTCAGCGACTGCCTGATCGAGGATAAGGTCGCCGACCGGATCATCGTCACGATCCGCAAGCTGCTCAGGAGCTTCAAGATCCGCCCCTACGATGAGGACACCGGCCGCGGCACGCTGCGGCACGTGCTCGTGCGGCGCGGCTGGCGCAGCGGGGAGATCCTTGTCGTGCTCGTGACCGCACACGGTATGCTGCCCGGCAAGCGCAACTTCGTACGCGCGCTGCTGCAGCAGCATCCGGACATCACGACCGTGGTGCAGAACATCAACGCCGGGCAGACGAGTCTCGTGCTCGGGGCACACAGTGAGGTGCTCTACGGACCGGGATATATCCGCGAGCAGCTCGGTGATTTCACGTTCCGCATCTCGCCGCGCGCATTTTATCAGATCAACCCCGTCCAGACGGAGGTGCTCTACCGCACGGCGCTCGAATACGCAGGGCTGACCGGCACGGAGACCGTCGTGGACGCTTACTGCGGCACCGGCACGATCGGCATTTTCGCCAGCCGGGATGCCGCGCGCGTGATCGGCGTGGAGAATAACCGCGATGCCGTGCGCGATGCGATCAGCAACGCCAAGGCCAACCGCGCGGACAATGTCCGCTTCTACACCGCCGATGCAAGCGACTTCCTGCAGGGCATGGCCAAGGCCGGCGAGCACGCCGACGTCGTCATCCTCGACCCGCCGCGCGCCGGCAGCGACGAGCGCTTTCTCTCCGCCGTCACGACCGTGGCGCCGGAGCGGGTGGTATACGTGTCGTGCAACCCGGAGACGCTCGCGCGCGACCTTGGCTATCTCACCCGGCACGGCTACCGCGTCGAGCGCATCCAGCCGGTCGATATGTTCCCGCATACGGAGCATGTGGAGAGCGTAGTTCTGTTGACTAAAGTACAGAAGTAAAAGTGTGAAAAAGGCTTGAAATAAGGGAATTTCGATAGTTTTGGATATTGAAAATCAAGCACTGAAGAAACAGAAAAATGCAGGAAAATCTATCTAAATTTTATAGTTGGGTAGATAAGAATATTGAGATTAGGTTGGGCAGACAAAGATGTTGCCACTTATCATTTGTGTGGAATCTTTATCAATGCCGGACATATCTGTCCGAAGGAGAAACGTCAAGAACTGATGAGCAAGGCATTAAAGGACATTCTATTATAGGAAATTCGCAAAAATTACAAGGACTATTATGGGAGGTAAAGTATGAAGGGTAAAAAGAATAGATGTAGCAAAGTGGCATGGCTTGTTGCTGGTAGTGTATTAACAGTAGCAGGATTAATTTTTATTCCACCGCTCATCCAAAAGTATGGAAATAAGGCATATAAAAAATCGTTGAAGAATGATGAAATTGACTTTGATGGGATGGGGCCTGAAATAGTGCCGTTTAGTGAAGAAGTAAAGGAGAAAGAATAGTGGCGGGAATTGATGCTGAAAAAATTGCCCAAGAAGCAATTAATGCAATAGCAGATAAAATAAAGAATCTAAATACGCTTAATATTATCGTGGCAGGAAAAACTGGAGTTGGGAAGAGTACACTTATCAATACGGTTTTTAAAGAACACTTAGCTGATACTGGAATGGGAAAACCAGTAACAACTCATATGAGAAAAATCGCGAAAAAGGGTGTTCCACTTGCAATTTACGATACAAGAGGTTTTGAGTTAGGAAAAGAAGTTCAAGCTGAGGTTAAGAAAGAAGTTATGGAAACCATCAGCAAGGGACTTGCTACACAAGATATAAATAAAGCAATTCATTGTATTTGGTACTGCATAAATACAGCATCTAACAGAATTGAACCTGAAGAGATTGAATGGTTAAGAGAACTTTCGATGGAAAACCAGATTACTCAAGTTCCTATCGTTGTTGTACTTACTCAGTCATTCTCAAAAAAGAAAGCACAGGAAATGAGACAAACTTTACTTGATGAAAATTTGGATATCATCCAGGTTATTCCTGTACTTGCAGAGGACTATGAAATTGAAGATTTAGGCATTGCTAAGTCATATGGACTTGAAGTACTTATTAAAGTTATGGGAGAGGCTCTTCCTGACGAGTTGATGGATACGCTTCAACACGTGCAGATTGCTTGTTTAGAAGAAAAAAAGCGCCGAGCACAGGCAGCGGTAGCAACAGCAGCAGTTGCAGCGGCAGGTGAAGGAGCTGCACCTATACCGTTCTCTGACTGTGCATTACTAATCCCTACACAGGTAGGTATGATAGCTTCGATAACCGTTATATTTGGCTTTGATGTGAATAAGAGTATTATCACAGCGTTACTGTCATCTTCCATTGGAGCGGGTAGTGCTACTCTACTCGGAAAGACGGTTGTTACAAATATCATCAAGTTTATTCCTGGCGCTGGTACTGTTATTGGTGGTGCTATTTCAGCAGGAACCGCCGGAGTGATTACGGCCGCTCTTGGTGAGGCATATATCGGAATTATGGAATTGGTGTTCAAGGGAGAAATGAGCATTGATGATCTTGGTACTAAAAAAGGAAAAGATGCTATGTCAACAATGTTTAAAGAACAGCTAAAGATGAAAAAGTAAGAATAATTGAGATATTGTCATGTTCGATGAATATGGCAATATCAAGGTTTTAGATGGCTCGACATACCGATTTTCAAGGGAAAATGACTGTTCCATGATTGCCCTATACAGTAGGTGGATTATAGGTTACTCGTTGAACAACCGAGCCATATCGAATGCGTCGTGCGGCTGGCGAGGAGCAAATAACGCAGCGCGCGCAGCCGCGGCCGCAAAACCACACTCCCGGGCGCTCGGAGATCCTCTGAGCGCTCGGTTTTCTTCTGTTTTCGTCAAAAAATGAACGATTTTCGTGCTCTCCATGGACAAGCAGCTGGAAATGTGATACACTCGGTGCTAACGCGCAAAAGCGCGTGCAAATGGTAATGAAACATAACAGGAGGAAGAAATCATGTCTAAGATCGTCAACGAGGCGAGAATCAAGAACAAACTCATCGTCAAGATCCGCGAGCTGCTGGAGCACCGCGCATTCTGGCTGTATCTGCTGGTGGACGAGGCCGAAAAGCGCGGTCTGGATCCGGAGGAGTTTGCCTCGGCGGCTATCACGAGATGCGGCATTTCGCAGGGCACCGACCTGCAGAAAAAGAGCGGCACCAAGAGCCTCAAGGGTCTAAGAAAGACGCTGTTCACCCGCGCGGCCAGATGGGTGTTTGAGATGGATCTCGTCGAGAATACAGACGACACGCTCTATCTCGATTTCCACTACTGCCCGCTGGTCAAGGCCTGGCAGAAGGCCGGCTGCAGCGACGAGGAGATCGCCAGACTGTGCGACATCGCCATGTGCGGCGACCACGGTATCGGCAGCTGCTTTGACGCACGCCTTGAGCTGCCCAAGGCCATTGCGAAGGGCGATGACATCTGCGCGCTGAGATACATCAAGTCGAACAAGTAAATTTCGAGGTGACATGGAAAAAATAGATACGTCGCTGATCGTAAGACTGTGCCTGCCGCAGTTTGCCGTGGGTCTGTTTACGACCATGCTCAACAACTACCTCATCTATTTTTATCAGCCGTCCAAAGAATCGGGAATCCCCAATCTCATCCCGCAAGGGAGGATCGTGTTGGGGATTCTCACGATTATCGGGCTGATCAAGGCCATCGGTCACATCATTGACGCCGTCACCGACCCGCTCATCGCATCCTGCTCCGACAAGAGCAAGCACCCCGATGGCCGGCGCATCCCGCTGATGAAAAAGGCCGCCATCCCGTTCGGTCTGTGTGCGCTGCTCATGTTCTTCGTCCCGCTCGGCAAGGTCAGCGGGCTCAACGCCGTGTGGATCGCGGCGTTCATGTGGGGGTACTACTACTTCTTCACGCTCTACATGATCCCGCACAACGCGCTCATCCCCGAGCTGATCCAGGACGGTCCGCTGAGAGTCAACGCCTACACGGTCAGCTCGTTCTTCTTCGTGACGGGCAGCGCACTCGGCTATGTGAGCCCGCTGATCGTGAGCCTGTTCAAGGGCACGGGGCTGGCGACACTGTGGGCGTGGCGCACGACCTTCGGCATCTACACGCTCATCGGCATCATCCAGTACGACACCGTGACCACCGGCATCAATCAGGAGGGCATCTTCGGCGCGGCCAGAAGCTTCATCGTCAAAATGGGCAACTCCCTCGCCATCATGATCGTCCCCTCGCTGGTCGTGACCGGCGCGGCTGCCGGTGAAAACGTCGGCGTGCCCGGTCTGAAGCTCACGGCGGCGGCAGGAAGCCTGTTTTGCCTGCTGGCCGTGTTCGTTTTCCTGCGCTACAGGGAAAAGGATGTGCTTGCCGCGATCGCGGCGGGCGAGAAAAAATGAATCGTTAGGACAGACAACATGACTACTACGAACGAACGAGACCTGTATTACGGCCAGCGCCTTGCCGAGATGATCCGCTGCAAGACGGTGTCCCACAAGGAAGGCTTTGAGCCCGAGGAATTTCTGAAGCTGCGCCGCGTGATCGGGACGCTCTTCCCGCTTGTGACCGAAAAGGCGGAGCGCACGATCCTCGGCGAGGACGCCTACCTGTATAAGTTCCCGGGAAAAGACCCGAGCCGGAACGTGCTGCTCATGTCGCACCACGACGTCGTGGAAGCGACCGGCAGCTGGCAGGAAGCGCCCTTCGCCGGCGTCATCCGCGACGGAAAGCTCTGGGAACGCGGCACGGTCGACACCAAGACGCCGCTGTTTGCGGAGTTTTCCGCGCTCGAGGAGCTGCTGCTCGAGGGCTTCGAATTCCCGGTGAACGTCTACCTGTTCTCCTCCCACAACGAGGAGTACAGCGGCGACGGTGCGCTGCTCGCGCACGATTATTTCATTGAGCACAGCATCCGCTTTGACTGGATCAGCGACGAGGGCGGTGCGGTCATTGCCCCGCCGATGCCGGGCATCGACAAAAAGTGCGCCATGATCGCCGTGCACGAAAAGGGCCGCTGCACCGCTCAGCTCGTCGCCGAGCCTCAGCAGGGGCACGCGGGACTTGCCGGCGCGCACAAGACGCCGGTCATGCGTATGGCCGCCTTCATGACAGAGGTCGACGAGAAAAAGCCCTTCATCCGCCGGCTGCACCCGGAGGTGCGCGGGATGTTTGAGGCGCTCGCGCCGCACATGGCCTTCCCCATGCGGACCGTGTTTTCAAACCTCGGGCTCTTTTCCGGTCTGCTCACCCGCCTCATGCCGAAGCTCAACGCTGCGGCGGGTGAAATGCTCGGCACGGGCTGCACGTTCAAGAACGTCTCGACCGACGACGACGGCACCTGCCGGGCGCAGGCATTTCTGCGCTGCATCAACGACGCGGACTTCGCCAAAGATCTCGACACCCTGCGCGAAATGGCCGACCGCCACGGCGTGCGGATCGTCCTGCGCGACGAGGACAACGAATACTACAAGCCCACGTCCCTTGACAGCCGCGGCTATCAGTACGTGAAGGAAACGGCGCAGGCGGTCTTTCCCTATGCCGCCGTCGCCCCGTTCATCCTGCCGGCAGGCACGGACGCGAGACGCTTCACAGACCTCTCCGACGCCGTGATCCGCTTCGCGCCCATCGACATCGACGACCAGCAGTACGCATCCGTGCACGGAGAAAACGAGAACATCAGCATCGACAAGCTCCCCATCGCGGTCGATTTCTACAAACAGCTGCTGCGAAACTACGCATAACGCGCAGCGCACGGCACAGATAGGAGTGGATATGCCATGACAAAGCATCAGACCATCCCGGTCCTGCCGGTGCAGGACCGCATCCGCGGCTGCCTGATCGGCGGTGCGGCAGGCGACGCGCTCGGCTATCCGGTCGAGTTTTTCAGTGAGCAGACGCTGCGCGACCGCTGCGGCGACGGCGGCATCCGGCAATATCTGCTCGACCCCGTCAGCGGGACGGCACGCATCTCGGACGACACGCAAATGACGCTCTTCACGGCAAACGGTCTCCTCGTCGGCGATACGCGCATGGCGCTGCGGGGCATCGGCGCACAGCCGCACTGTTACGTCAGCATGGCCTATCAGGACTGGCTGATCACGCAGCGCACATCTGCCCCGGCACGCGACACCCGCGCAAGCGTCTGCTGGCTGATGGACATCCCCGCACTGTACCGGTGCCGGGCCCCCGGCAACACCTGCCTGTCCGCGCTCACACAGCAGCAGGAGCAGCCGCCGCTCGAAAGCTATATCGACCAGCCGCAAAACCACAGCAAAGGCTGCGGCGGCGTCATGCGCGTTGCCCCGCTGGGTGTGAGCCGGTACACTGCCATGCCCATCGATGCGCTCGACCGCGAAGGCGCAGAGCTTGCCGCCATCACACACGGGCACTCGCTCGGCTATATGCCGGCTGCCGTCCTGACCCACATCCTGCACCGCATCGTCTACCCGGAGCAGGCGCGGACGCTGCTGCAGATCGTGCGTGAGGCACGCGACACGGTGCGCGCGCTCTTTGCCGGCGACAAGCATCTGGACGAGCTGACCGCGCGCATCGACCTCGCCATCCGGCTTGCAGGCAACGACGAGCCGGATCTCGCCAACATCCACCGCCTCGGCGAAGGCTGGGTCGCGGAGGAGACGCTCGCCATCGCCATCTACTGCGCCCTGCGGCACGCGGACGATTTTTCCGCCGGCATCATCGCCGCCGTCAATCACTGCGGCGACAGCGACTCGACCGGCGCCGTCACGGGAAACATCCTCGGCGCACTGCTCGGCTATGATGCGATCGGCAAAGCATGGACGCGCGATCTCGAACTCCGGGATGTGATCCTCGAGCTGGCGGACGACCTCGCTCGCCGCCCCGAGTGCTTACAGGACTGCCGGGACGTTTACCGCGACTGGGTGCGAAAGTACGTTCAGGGACGCGCCGTCCGAACCGTATGACCCCATAAAAAGAGCATCCGCCGTGCCGGTCCGGCACTGCGGATGCTTTTTTCACGCTTCGGGACATGCACACGCGCCGTCCGGCTGCGCACAGGCGCGCAGCTCCTGAAAGATGGTCGTGTAGTCGGCGCGGAAGTTGCTGTTTTTCGGGAAGAGAAACATGATGTCGTGCCGGAGCTGAAAATCGCTCAGCTCGATCACACCGAGCGTGCCCGCCGCCTCCTCCGGGCGGATGGCCGCACGGTAGAGAAACGACACGCCGTAGCCGCTCTTGAGCAGGGTCTTGATCGCGCCGATGTTGCCGATCTCGACCGTGCGGGCAAAGTCCGCCGCCGCAAGACCGCGCTCTTTGAGGTAGTATTCGAGGATCACGCGCGTACCCGAGCCCTCCTCGCGCAGCAGCAGCGGCTCATCCAGCATCTGCGTGAGCTGCCGTCCCCGGTAACGCGCGGCCTTGTCCGGCGCTGCGGCAGCGACATATTCCTCCGTGCCAAAAACGAAAAAGTCATACTCCGCCTTCGGGAAATCCCCCTCGACCACGGCAAAATCCAGCTCCCCGGAGTCAAGCTTGCTCAGCAGCACCTTCGTATCCGCCACCTGCATCCGGATACGGCTGTCCGGGTGCAGATGCAAAAACCGGCCGAGCGCTTCGTTGAGCATGAACTCCGCGACCGAGAGCGTTGCGCCGAAGGAATAATCGCGCGTGCCGGTGGCCGCCTGCTGCATCCGCTTTTGCAGGTGCTGCTCGTCGTGCTTCATTGTCAGCAGCGTCCGCCGCAGGATCTCCCCCGCCTCGGTCAGCTGCAGACGCTTGCCGTTGTGCCGGAACAGCGCCGCGCCATATGCCTGCTCCAGATAGCGTATGTGGTGCGAGACCGCAGGCTGCGTGATGCTCAGCTCCCGCGCCGCTCTCGTGAAATTCATGTGCCGGCAGACGGCCAAAAAGGTCTCCACGCGAAAATCCAGCATATGCGTCCCTCTTTTCTGAAGTGATCCACCCTAAATCATAACACAAAATTATCATTAGATAAAGATAAATCATTTTTCTTTATCATTTTGCTGTGTTATGATGCTCTGTGCAAACCATTGAGAGAGAAGGGACTCCCCCACCATGAACTTTCTTCAGAAAAACGGGCGCGGCATCCTCGTGTGCCTCGTGATGGCCGTGCCCTGCTGGCTGCTCGGGCAGAAATTTCCGATCGTCGGCGGTCCGGTGTTCGGCATCCTCGCCGGTATGATCCTCACCCTGCTCTGGCGCGACAAGACGGCGGCGCAGCCCGGCATCTCGTTCGTGTCGAAAAAAGTGCTGCAGTACGCCGTCATCCTGCTCGGCTTCGGTATGAACCTGTCCGTCATCTGGCAGACCGGCAAGCAGTCGCTGCCGATCATCGTCGTGACGATCACGACGTCGCTCGTCGTGGCGTGGCTGCTGCACAAGCTGATGCACATTCCCGGCAAGATCTCGACGCTCGTGGGTGTCGGATCGTCGATCTGCGGCGGCTCTGCCGTCGCCGCGACCGCCTCCGTCATCGATGCCGACGACGAGGAGGTCGCGCAGGCGATCTCGGTCATTTTCTTCTTCAATATGCTCGCCGCCATCTTCTTCCCCGCACTCGGCGCGCTGCTCGGCTTTTCGACCGTGAACGGTGAGGCGTTCGGCATCTTCGCCGGCACGGCCATCAACGACACGTCGTCCGTCACGGCGGCAGCCTCCACGTGGGACTCGCTCTATGGGCTCGGCAGCCAGACGCTGGACAAGGCTGTGACCGTTAAGCTCACGCGCACGCTCGCCATCATCCCGATCACGCTCGTGCTCGCCTTCGTGCGCACGAAGCGCGCCAAGACCGATGGCACGAAGGTGGATCTCAAGAAGATCTTCCCGATGTTCATCCTCTACTTCCTGCTCGCGTCCGTGATCACGACCGTGTGCGTGAGCGCCGGCGTGTCGGCGGGCGTGTTCACCCCGCTCAAGACGCTCAGCAAGTTCCTGATCGTGATGGCCATGTGCGCCGTCGGACTGAACACGAACATCGTCAAGCTCGTCAGGACCGGCGGCAAGCCGCTCATCATGGGCTTTTGCTGCTGGGTCGGCATCGCGGGCATGAGCCTGCTGATGCAGCACCTGCTCGGCATCTGGTAAGACACGAACAAAAAATGGGCGGCAGCCGGGTCATCCCCGGCTGCCGCTTTGAGACTGTCAAAAAGTATTACTTTTTGACAAAGAGGCCGCAGTCTGCTGCGCGCATAATTTGAGCGCCGGCGGCGCTCAAATTCCACACTTGCAGCCTGAGCGGTATTTTCTCCGCCGCACATGTCGCCGGAGAAAATGATCGGACCTTCTTTCGCCACTGCGGCGGCGAAACTCTACGAGGTTTTTGGACAAGCTGTAGGCGGCAGCCGGAGCTATCCGGCTGCCGCCTTTGTTTTATGCTTCTTTGCCGTCGCGCGGCAGCGTCACGAGCATGACCGTCCCGTCCACGCCGCTGTGCTCGATCTGCACCGTGCCGCCGTGCAGCGCGGTGATCTCCCACACGAGCGACAGACCGAGCCCGACGCCGCCGTGTGCCCGGCTGCGCGACTTGTCCACACGGAAAAACGGCTGGAAAACGCTCTCCCGGTATGCCTCCGGGATGCCGGGACCGTGGTCGCGGACGCGGATCTGTACATTCCTGCCCGCCTCGCTGACCGCGATGTGCACCGCCCCATCCGGCCGGCCATAGCGGATGGCGTTTTCGGTCAGGTTGAACAGCAGCCGGTACAGCAGCGGGTCGCTGCCGGTGAGCACAGCGCCGCCGTCGGCCTCCAGCGCGATGCGCTTGCGCTCTGCAAGCGGCGCGAGATCGGTGAAGATCTCCTCGATCATGGGCGCGAGCTCGACCCGGTCGTCACAGGGCACGGTGCGCAGCTCACTCATCTCCAGCAGGATCTTCGTCATCTGCGACATACGCTCCGTCTGCTCCTGCAGCAGGGTCAAAAACGCCGCCGTTTCGGGCGCGGCGTCCGCGTGCTCGGCGGAAAACAGCTCAAGCTGCGCCTGCATCAGCGCAAGCGGTGTGCGCAGCTCGTGCGCGGCGTTGCCCGTGAACTGCCGCTGCGCCGCGAAGCCCGCGTCCAGGCGGTCGATCATGCCGTTGAACGAGTGGCTGAAGCGCTGAAACTCCGGCAGGACGTCCTCGCTGACCTTGCACTGCGCCAGATTGCCCGGCTGAATGTTTTCCACCTGCGCTGCAAAGCTGCGCAGCGGACGCAGCGCACGGCCGCTGACGAAATACGCGAGCACGCCGCCGGCGAGCGTGACCGCCGCCGTGATGTACCAGTTCGTGACGCCGAAGGCCGCCTGTGCGCCGCTGATGATGATCGTCAGCTCGTCATCCGGGCGCTTGCTCTGCGGGTCGAAGGCGTCGGGCGCGCCGGTCTCGATCTCGCTGTATGCCGAGATGCCGCTGCCGATCGCATCCATATACCGCTTGCCGGAATAGCCGATCAGGCAGTTCATGAGCACGCACGTCACGCCGATCAGCGCCGCCGTCATCAGCGTGATGCGCCACTGCAAAGATAGCCGCTTCATGTCTGCGCCTCCATAACATAGCCCTCGCCGATGCGGTTGCGGATGGGGTCATAGCCCAGGGCGGCGCGCAGCTTTTTTCGCAGCGCGGAGATGTGCACGCGGATGGAGTTGCCGAAGCCATCCGCCCCGCTGTCCCACACGTGCTCCAGCAGCTCCTCCTGACTGACCGGCCGCCCCTGATGCAGCAGCAGGTATTCGAGGATGCCCGTCTCCTTGCGCGTGAGCGACAGCGCCTCGCCGCGCACGGACGCCTTGCGCGCCTTGGTGTCAAACGACAGCTCGGCGCAGGTCAGGACCACGTCGCTTTGCGTAAAGCGGCGCAGCGTCAGGCTGCGGATGCGCGCCGCAAGCTCATCGAGATGAAAGGGCTTGGTGAGATAGTCGTTTGCGCCTGCATCGAGCCCCGCCACCTTATCGGCGACCTCGCAGCGCGCCGACAGGATCAGCACCTTGGTGTCGCGGTCGCGCTCGCGCAGCGTCCGCAGCACCGTCATGCCGTCCTCACCGGGGAGGTTCAGATCCAGCACGACCAGATCAAAGCGCTCGACGGCAAGCATCTCCGCGGCGCTCTGCCCGTCATAGCAGCAGTCCACGCTGTAGGCAAGCCGCCGCAGGCTGCGCGCGATCGTGTCGCACAGTGCCCGTTCATCTTCCACAACCAAAATATGCATACCATTCTCCTCATGCGTAGTTACGAATGTTCGACTTTGTTATATGATAACACAAAAGCATAAAATCTCTGTTAAGTTTCCGTTCTTAACGAAGATTTTATCTGCGCCATGGTATCATGGCAAACAGAAGGGAGTGATCCAAGTGTTTCGTGCAAAAAAAGCCATTGTGCAGGGCTTGCTGATCGCTGCGGGCATCGCCATGGTGTGCTTCGGCGCGCTGCGCGGCGAGGCCGGCGCCGTGCTCAACAAGGCGATCCGGCTGTGCTTGGAGTGTGTCGGCATTGGATAAGAAAAAACAGTCTGTTTCCCTGCTTCTGAGCCGGTTTCGCGGCTGGATCCAGGCGGCGGCGACGCTGCTGACCAACATCCACCTGCCGAACTTCTTCAAGGGCGGCATCTATCAGGGCAAGGGCAAGAGCGTCTGCGTACCCGGTCTGAACTGCTATTCCTGCCCGGCGGCATCGGGCGCGTGCCCGATCGGGGCGTTTCAGGCGGTGGTCGGCTCGTCCAAATTCCGCTTTTCGTATTATATCACCGGCATCCTGATCCTGCTTGGCGTGCTGCTCGGGCGGTTCATCTGCGGCTTTTTGTGCCCGTTCGGCTGGCTGCAGGAGCTGCTGCACAAGATCCCGGGCAAAAAGCTATCGACGAAAAAGCTCAAGCCGCTGACCTATTTGAAATACGTCATCCTGCTGCTGGCAGTGGTGCTGCTGCCGGCGCTCATCGTCAACGACGTGGGCATGGGCGACCCGTATTTCTGCAAGTACATCTGCCCGCAAGGTGTGCTGGAGGGTGCGATCCCACTCGCAGCCGCAAACGAGAGCATCCGCGCGGCGCTGGGCGCGCTGTTTACGCGCAAGCTGATCATTCTGATCGCGGTCGTCGTTTTGAGCGTGCTGTTTTTCCGCCCGTTCTGCAAGTGGATCTGCCCGCTCGGTGCGTTTTACGCGCTGATGAACAAGGTCTCCCTGCTCGGCATCCAGGTCGACACGAGCAAGTGCGTCTCCTGCGGCAAATGTGCGCGCACCTGCCAGATGGACGTGGACATCACCAAGTCCCCCAACGACACAGAGTGCATCCGCTGCGGCAAGTGCATCCGCGCCTGCCCCACGCAAGCCATCCGCTTCCGCTATGGCTTCGGCCTGAACGGAAACACGAATCCGAAACAAGTAAGCAACCATCAAAATCAAACGGAGGAATCATGATGAAGAAAATCACAAAATTTGTGACGCTCCTGCTCGCGCTCGCGATGGTGTTCAGCCTTGCGGCGTGCTCGTCGGGCAAAGGCAAGGACAAGGCGGACGGCAGCGCCGACATCGCAGCCCTGATCGCGACCGAGCCGAACAGCGCCGACGAAGCGGCAAAGCTCTACCAGCAGCTCATGCAGAAGGAAAACGACATCCTCGCCGCAAACTCCGACCTCTGGAACAAGGTGTTTCTGTCTGCCAACAAAAACAACCCCATGATCGAGGACGGCACGAACTACGGTGACTTCCTGCTCGCCACGATCGAGAGCGCGAAGGACGGCTTCTCGGCCGACGAGCTCAAGACGCTCAAGGCCGGTGCCGAGCAGATCAAGGAGATCGAGGGCAAGCTCACCATCCTCGAGCAGAAGTATCCCGGCTGCGGCACGGCGCCCGGCGCAGGTGACAGCGTGAGCGCGGAGGAGGCCGGCATGACCGCCTCCGGCAGCAACGCGATGAAATTCCCGAGCTTTCAGGGCAAGGACCTCAACGGCAATGACGTCGACAGCAGCAAGCTCTTTGCCGGCAACAGCGTCACGGTCGTGAACTTCTGGTTCACCACCTGCAACCCGTGCGTCGGCGAGCTGGCCGACCTTGAGGCGCTCAACAAGGACCTCGCCGCGAAGGGCGGCGCGGTCGTCGGCATCAACTCCTTCACGCTCGACGGCGACAAGACCGCCATCGCCGAGGCGAAGGACATTCTGGCGAAAAAGGGCGTGACCTACTCCAACCTCTGGTTCGCCTCCGACAGCGAGGCCGGTAAGTTCACCGCCGGTCTGTACTCGTTCCCGACCACGTACGTCGTCGACAAGAACGGCAACATCGTCGGCCAGCCGATCGTCGGCGCGATCACCGCGCCCGATCAGGCAAAGAAGCTCAACGAGCTCATCGACCAGGCGCTCGCAAGCAGCAAATAATGCCCCCGAGACAGCATCCGCCTCGGCGTGCCTTTCTGACGGAAGGTGCGCCGGGGCGGATCTTTTCTCTCTGTCAGAGCGCAGCGTCCTCGAGCCGGTGCAGCTGCTCGAGCGCGACATTGCCGCCGCTGATGACAAAGCAGACCTTGTCTGTCCTGCGCAGCGGCAGCTGTCCGCGCAGCGCAGCGCCCATGCCGATGGCAGACGACGGCTCGCACAGAAGCTTCCCCTCCAGAAGCAGCAGCTTCATGGCGCGCAGAAGGTCGGCATCCGCAACGGACGCAAAGCCGTCGGTGTTTTCGGCCACATATGGAAAGCACACATCCCCCGGCCTTTGCGCGACGAGCGCGTCCGCGACCGAGCGCTGCTGCTCCACCCGCACCGGATGCCCGGCGCGCAGGCTCTGCCGATAGCGCGGCAGCGCCTCCGGCTCTGCACCGTAGACGCGCACGTGCGGTGCGAGCGCCTTGAA
>OLOS01000812.1_pt1 | contig 29911 bp, 26 predicted proteins | sample 1672631 | NCBI WGS metagenome assembly OLOS01 (sample SAMEA3136707, study PRJEB25190) | human gut metagenome | biome: human gut; feature: human-associated habitat; material: faeces | place: Austria | collected 2013 | reverse complement strand
GGTGGGTCGTGTTCGCGGGCATCGCGTGCATGGCGCTCGGCGTGACGAACATCGTGCTGTATGTCGGACTCGGCATGGTCGTGGTCGGCTCCGGCTGGAGCGCGAAGGGCTTCGGCAAGGTCACGGCGATCTTCGGCTCGGTCTACAACCATGTGACGGGCTACTTCGGCGACATTCTTTCGTATTCCAGACTGATGACCCTGATGCTGGCAGGCTCTGTCATTGCATCGGTCTTCAATACGCTCGGCGCGATCCCGGGGAACGTGGTGTTCTTCCTGCTCGTGTCGGTAGCCGGCAATGGACTCAACTTCGCGCTGAACCTGCTCAGCTGCTACGTCCACGATCTGCGTCTGCAGTGTCTGGAATACTTCGGCAAATTCTACAAGGACGGCGGCAAGCCGTTCGCGCCCCTGGCAATCAATACAAACTATGTGGATATTCAATCTTAAGGAGGAACTCTATCATGCAAGCATTTTTTGACGCTTTCGGCGGTCTGGCTCTGGCGCTTCTGGGCGCGGGTCTTGCGGCGGCGCTTTGCGCCATCGGTTCGGCAAAGGGCACCGGCATGACCGGTGAGGCTGGTGCTGGTCTTCTGTGCGAGGATCCGGCAAAGTTCGGCAAGGTCCTGATCCTGCAGGTCATCCCCGGCACGCAGGGTCTATACGGCCTCGTCGTGTGGTTCTTCGCCATTTTCCGCATGGGCCTGCTGTCCGGTTCTCTGCCCGAGTTGACCGTTACACAGGGTCTGCAGTATTTCGTCGCGTGCCTGCCCATGGCGCTCGGCGGCATGATCTCCGCGTTTGCACAGGGCCGCGTGGCCTGCGCGTCCATCAATCTGCTGGCCAAGAAGCCTGATCATTGGTCCAAGGGCATGGTGCTGTGCGTCACGGTCGAGTTCTATGCGATTCTTTCCCTGCTCGCCTCCATGCTGATGATCATCAATATCAGCAAGTAACCCCACAGGAGAGGGTAAAACAATGAACGGAATTGAGAAAATTTCCGCCCGTATTCTTGCCGATGCCGAGACCGAAGCCGCCGCGATCCGCGCGCAGGCTGAGGAAAAGGCGGCGCAGATCCGCACAGACTATGACCGCAGGATTGAGAGCGAACAGCAGCGTCTGACGGCGGAGGCACAGGCCGAGGCCGAAAAGCAGCTTGCGCGCAATCAGGGCGCGGCCAGAATGGCTGCGCGGCGGCAGCTGCTCGAAACGAAGCAGTCACTCGTTGACGCAGCCTTCCGGCAGGCAGAGCAGCAGCTTCTCTCGCTCCCCGAAGCAGAGTATATCAAACTCTGTGCGCAGCTTGCCGCGCAGGCAAGCGCAACCGGGTACGAAGCGCTGATCTTCTGCGAAGCAGACCGCAAGCGTGTGGGACAGGCCGTAACGGAGCAGGCGAATGCGCTGCTTCAAAAGGCCGGGAAGCCCGCGGAACTGACGCTTTCCGCCGAAACGCGGCCGATGTGCGGCGGCGTTGTGCTGAAGGACGGGCTGATTGAGACAAACTGCTCGATCGGCACGATGGTAAGCGGCCTGCGGCCCGCGCTTTCCGGTAAGGTCGCGGCCTGCCTGTTTGGCTGAGGCCGGGAGGCTGACGTGACGGAACAAAAAAAGAAAGTAAAAGCGTGTAAGGACACAGATTATCTGTTTATTTCGGCGTATCTGCGCGCAAAGGAGCCCCAGCTGCTCACCGCGGAAAAAGCCGGGCGGATGCTCGGCTCCTCCGTGCAGGAGGCGGCGCGGATCCTGGAGAGCTGCGGCTATGCGGACGTTCTCGCAGTCGGGCTCGACAAGGCGCTGAACGACCGGCGCGCCGCCGTGTTTTCCGAGATCGAGGCGCTTGCACCGAAGGACGACGTCGTGGCGCTGTTCCGCATGCGCTATGACTATCACAACGCCAAGACCATCGTCAAAGCTGAGGCTATCGGAACAGACCCAACGCCTCTGCTCTCCGGCGCAGGACGTTCGGAGGCGCAGGCGCTCAAAACCGCCTATGAGACAGGCGAGGCCGGAAGTGTTCCGCAGGCCGTTCTGACCGCGATGCAGACTGCGCGCGATGCACTCTCGAGAAGCGCCGACCCGCAGCTGGCCGATCTGATCCTCGACCGCGCGTATTTCGCCGAGTATCATGAAACAGCTACGCAGGTCGGAAGTGCGTTCCTGATGGGCTATGCACAGCTGCAGGCTGACAGCGCAAACCTGCGCGCCGCCGTGCGCGCGCGTCGTATGCACAAGGACGCCGCGTTTTTAAAGGGCGTCCTCGTTCCCGGTGGGAGCATTCCGGCAGAGGAGATCTGCCAGTCGCTTGCGCAGGACGAGCCGTTTGCGCCGCTGTTTGCGAATACCGCGCTCTTCGCTGCCGCGCAGGCGGGCGACGAGTCGCAGACGGGGTCGCTGACCGCGTTTGAGCGGCTGTGCGACAACACGCTCACGGCATATTTCGCAAAAGCGAAGTCGGTCGTATTCGGTGAGCAGGTCGTGATTGCCTATCTCTGTGCGCTGGAAAATGAAATTTCAGCGGCCCGCATGATCGTAAACGGCCTGCAGGCGGGACTGCCCGCCGACACGATCCGCGCACGGCTGCGGGATCTGTATCAATGAGCGAGGTGAGCGGTATGTATAAAATCGCAGTTCTGGGTGAACGCGAGAGCGTCATGGGCTTTGCGGCTCTGGGCCTCACCGTGTTTCCCGTGAATTCCGCCGAGGAAGCGGCGGAGGTCTTTCACCGCCTCACGAGGCAATCCGACGCATACGCGATCATCTATGTGACCGAGACGTATGCCGAGGCGCTGCACGCGCAGATCGAGAAATACGCCTCCAGCGTCACCCCGGCGGTCATTTTGATCCCCGGTGCGGGCGGCTGCAAGGGACTCGGCATGAATGCGCTGAACGCCGCCGTCGAACGCGCAGTAGGCTCCAATATCCTTTAAACAGCATCCTTGAATTTTAGAAAGGATTCGATGAAATGTCAGGTAGAATTGTAAAGGTATCCGGCCCGCTTGTTGTCGCCGAGGGGATGGAAGACGCCAACATGGCGGATGTCGTCCGCGTCGGCAAGCAGCAGCTGATCGGTGAGATCCTGAATATGACGGGCGGCTCGGCCTCCATTCAGGTCTATGAGGAAACGAGCGGCCTCGGCCCCGGCGCTGAGGTCACGACGACCGGCATGCCCCTCTCCGTCGAACTCGGTCCGGGCATGCTCGAAAATATTTACGACGGCATTCAGCGCCCCTTGACCGAGATCCGCGACCGCTGCGGTGAGACCATCGCCCGCGGCGTACAGGTTCCGGCGCTGAACCGTGAAAAGAAGTGGGCCTTCACGCCCACGGTCAAGAAGGGCGACAAGGTTTCCGGCGGCGACGTGATCGGCACCGTGCAGGAGACGAGCGCCGTTCTGCACAAGATCATGGTACCGCCCAAAATGGCAGGTACCGTCAAAGCGATCAAGTCCGGCTCCTTTACCGTGGAGCAGACCGTCTGCGTGCTGGAAACGGCAAAGGGCGAGGAGAATCTCAGCCTCATGCAGAAGTGGCCCGTGCGCGTGGCCCGTCCGTATGACCGGAAGTTCACCCCCTCGCAGCCGCTTATGACCGGCCAGCGCATCATCGACACCATGTTCCCGCTGGCCAAGGGCGGCACGGCGGCAGTTCCCGGCCCGTTCGGCTCGGGCAAGACTGTCGTGCAGCACCAGTTGGCAAAGTGGTCGGACGTCGATATCGTCGTCTACATTGGCTGCGGCGAGCGCGGCAACGAAATGACCGACGTTCTGATGGAGTTCCCGGAGCTGCATGACCCCAACACCGGCGAACCGCTGATGAAGCGCACGGTTCTGATTGCAAACACCTCCGATATGCCGGTTGCGGCGCGTGAAGCGTCCATTTACACCGGCATCACCATCGCAGAATATTTCCGTGACATGGGTTATGACGTCGCCGTTATCGCCGACTCTACCTCCCGCTGGGCCGAGGCCCTGCGTGAAATGTCGGGCCGTCTGGAAGAGATGCCCGGCGAAGAAGGCTATCCCGCGTATCTGGCTTCGCGTCTGGCGCAGTTCTACGAACGCGCAGGCTGCGTCGAGTGCCTCGGCGCGGACGAGCGGCGCGGTTCGCTGACCGCCATCGGCGCGGTTTCCCCTCCGGGCGGCGATATTTCGGAGCCCGTTTCGCAGGCAACGATGCGCATCGTCAAGGTCTTCTGGGGTCTGGACGCCTCGCTTGCCTACGCGCGCCATTTCCCGGCCATCAACTGGCTGACGAGTTATTCTCTGTACCTCGACACACTCAAAGGCTGGTGCGACGAGAATCTGGGCCGCGGGTTCATGCAGAACCGTGGACGCGCCATGGCGCTTTTGCAGAAGGAAGCGGAATTGCAGGAAATCGTCAAGCTGGTCGGTCAGGATGCGCTGTCCCCGGCGGACAACCTGACGCTGGAGTCCGCGAAGATGATCCGCGAAGACTTTTTACAGCAGAACGCTTTCCTCGAAAACGACCAGTATTCGTCGTTCGACCGGCAGGCACGGCTGCTGGAACTGATTCTTCGCTACAAAGACCTCTGCGACGCAGCCATCGAACGCGGTGCGGATATCTGGAAGCTTTATTCCATCGCAGCCCGCGCCGCCATTGGCCGCGCGAAAACCGTTCCGGCTGACCTGTATCGGGACGCCTACGCGAAAATCGCGGCCGACATGGAGCAGCAGATCGAAGAAGTTGCAAAGGAGGCTGAGGCTGAATGATCCGCGAATACCGTACCATCCGTGAGGTCTCCGGGCCTCTGATGATCGTCAAAAACGTCGAGGGCGTCACCTACGACGAACTGGCCGAGCTGGAGTTGCCGAACGGCGAAGTTCGCCACTGCAAGGTTCTGGAATGCAACGGCGATACTGCCGTCGTCCAGCTGTTTGAAAATTCCGCCGGCATCAACCTGAAGGACAGCAAGATCCGCTTCCTAGGCCATCCGCTGGAGTTGGCCGTGTCCGAGGATATGCTTGGCCGCGTCTTCGACGGCATGGGCCACCCGAAGGACGGCGGCCCCGAGGTTCTGGCCGCCGAGATGAAGGACATTAACGGTCTGCCGATGAACCCCGCCGCGCGCGATTACCCGAACGAATTTATCCAGACCGGCATTTCCACGATCGACGGTCTGAACACCCTTGTCCGCGGCCAGAAGCTGCCGATCTTCTCCGGCTCCGGTCTTCCCCATGCACAGCTTGCCGCGCAGATCGCGCGTCAGGCAAAGGTTCTGGGCGACGACGCTTCCAACTTTGCCGTCGTCTTCGCCGCCATCGGTATTACGTTTGAGGAATCGGAGTTCTTCATTCAGGAATTCCGCCGCACAGGCGCCATCGACCGCACCGTCGTTTTCTCGAACCTTGCCAACGACCCGGCGGTTGAGCGTATCGCAACACCGCGTATGGCGCTGACTGCCGCCGAATATCTGGCCTTTGAATGCGGCATGCACGTTCTGGTCATTATGACCGATATCACGAACTACGCCGAGGCGCTGCGCGAGGTTTCCGCTGCGCGCAAGGAAGTCCCCGGCCGCCGCGGCTATCCCGGCTATCTCTATACCGACCTTGCAACGCTCTATGAGCGTGCGGGCCGCCGGATCGGCAAGAAGGGCTCCATCACCCTCATCCCGATCCTGACCATGCCGGAGGACGACAAGACGCACCCCATCCCCGACCTGACCGGCTATATCACAGAGGGCCAGATCATCCTCAGCCGCGATCTGTACCGCAAGGGCGTCATCCCCCCCGTGGACGTGCTGCCTAGCCTGTCTCGACTGAAGGACAAGGGCATTGGCCCCGGCAAGACGCGCGAGGACCATGCAGGCACGATGAACCAGCTGTTCGCCGCCTATTCCGCCGGCAAGGACGCGAAGGAACTTGCGACCATCCTTGGTGAAAGCGCCCTCTCTCCTACCGACCGTCTGTACGCGAAATTTGCCGAAGAATTTGAACAGCGCTACGTCAGTCAGGGCTATGAGGAAAACCGCTCCATTGAGGAAACGCTGAACATCGGCTGGGAACTGCTGTCCATTCTGCCCGAAACGGAACTCAAGCGCATCAAGCCGGAGTTCATCGAAAAATACCTGCCCAAAAAGCAGGCGTAAGGCGGTGTTCGCATGGCCAGTAAAACGATCAATCCGACCCGGATGGAACTCACGCGGCTCAAGGGCCGCCTGCGCACGGCTGTGCGCGGCCACCGGCTGCTCAAGGACAAGCGCGACGAACTGATGCGGCAGTTTTTCCTGATCGTGCGGGAAAATAAGGAACTGCGCGCCAAGGTCGAGAAGGGCATCGAGGAAGCCAACCGCGCCATGACCGTCGCGTCAAGCGTGATGTCCCCCGAAATGCTCCAGCAGGCGCTTTTGTACCCCAAGCAGTCGGCAACACTGGACATGACGTTCCAGAACATCATGTCCGTCTCCGTCCCGGTCTACGCGTTCCACACCAAAAGCGAGGACGCCGCTTCCATCTATCCCTACGGCTTCGCACAGACGTCTGGCGAACTGGACGACGCACTGGGTGCGCTGGCCTCCGTGTTTCAGGATATGCTGGAACTGGCGCAGGCCGAAAAGAAGACGCAGCTGCTCGCCTCCGAAATTGAGAAGACCCGCCGCCGCGTCAACGCGCTGGAATATGTCATGATCCCGGAAATGGAGAAGAACATCAAGTATATCTCCATGAAGCTTGAAGAAAACGACCGCGCCACCAAGGTCCGCCTGATGAAGGTCAAGGATATGGTGCTCAAGGACGCACACGAATTTGAAGCCTAAACCAGCAAAAACCGCCCCAGCCATGCACGCATGGCTGGGGCAGTTCTATTTGTGCAGCATCTAAAACGATTACTGCTTCTTTCCGCCCCAGAGTTCACTGAGAACCGTAGATCCGAGAACAAGGACGGCTCCCGTCAGACCGGCTGGGGACAGCGGCTCATGCAGGACGAGCGCGGAGAGAATCAGGGCTGTAATGGGATCGAGATAACTCATGAGCGCGACCGTCTGCGTCGGCAGGCGAACCATCGCGCCGAAATACATCGCATACGGAATCGCCGTATGCGTCAGCGACACCAGAAGCATCAGTCCGGCGGAGAGCGCCGTCAGATGCAGGTCGGAAAATCCGCCTGTCAGTGCCAGATACGGCACCATGACCAGTCCCGCCGCGCCAAGCTGCACGATGGTTTTGTCGTATGCGTCCATCCGGGAGAGTGTTTTCCGGTTCACGGCGGTGATAGAAGCGTACAAAACTGCCGAGCCGATGGCAAGTGCAATACCGGTCAATGTCCCGTCCGGCAGCGTACCGCCGTCCAGGACGCCTGAGACGAGCACCATTCCGCACGCCGCCAGCGCCACGCAAACAAGCTGCCGCCATGTGAACTGCTCGCGGAAGACAAGCGGTGAGGCCAGAATCAGCATCACCGGAGCCGTGTAATAGCAGAGCGTGGCAACAGCGATGCTTGTGTAGCGGTACGCCTCAAACAGCAGCATCCAGTTAAAGCCGATCATGCCGCCGGAGATGAGCAGCGGCAGAAGATACCGACGAATAGAGGCCGTGTCCGGTTTTTTGCCGCGCAGCCGCTGTAGAAGCAGCAGCAGAACGCAGCCCAGCAGCCCGCGGAAGCAGGCGATCACGCCGCTCGGCAAATCGATAAACCGGCGCAAAAGGCCAACAGTACCAAAGACGAGCATGCTGACAGCAAACGGCAGGCGGGCAGAGCATTCTGTTTTTTCTTTTCTCACGGCTTACTTCCCGAAAAATGCAAGATTGAGATCCACGTCGCCATCAATGCCATCGACCGTGCCTGTGGCAGAGTACTGCCACAGATCAAAGTGGTAGGCAAACGACGGCGTATCATTATATTCGGCCAGCCAGAATGTATACGTCTGCAGGCTTGGCAGGTGCAGTTCCTCATAGCCAAGCTGCTGGTTGAAATAAAGTCCGGCCTGATAGCCCGCGTTTCGGATTTCGGTGCAGAACGTATCGGTCACAGTGGTCAGTGACGCCAGATCCATGGTGTCGCTGCGCGCTTCGGAACCGATCTTCTCCCAGTCGAAGAAAACCGGGAACGCAAGCTGATAGCCGGAGATCCGGTCCAGCACAAACCGTGCTTCTTCTCGCGCCTCCTGCTCATCGATGGCCTGCGAGAAGAAATACACACCCACGTCAAGCCCGGCGTCGATGGCACCCTCCAGATTCTGCTCGAAATACGCATCCTCCTGAATAGTGCCCTCCGTATACCCGCGGTAGCCGACACGGAGAATGACAAACTGTATGCCGCTTTCCGCAACGCGCTGCCAGTCGACCTCCTGCTGGTGTGCAGAGACGTCGATGCCGATCTGGCTGGTCACGGTATCGCTTTCATAGTGCAGAAATCCGCCGTCCATATAAAAGCAGGACGGATCATATGTATTTTGCGGAATCTCCTCCGTCTCGTCCACCACGCTGGGTTCGACCGGCGTAAGCTGTTCATGATCTTTTGCGCTGACCGTCGCGTTCGCACCATAGTGAAACAGGCGGCTCAGCAGCGCAGCCAGTCCCCAGAGCACAAGTGCAGTCAGCAGCATGAAAATCAAGATCATCAGCACCCGGGATCGCCGCGCGCGTTTGCTTGTTTGACGCATAATTTGACCCTCTGTTACAAAATATATCGGATTATATCATATTTTCGTCCAAAAGCCAAGCGGCTTGTCTTTTCCCGGAATGTATGCTATATTGTATTAGTTACACGATCAATCAAAAGGAGGCGAACGCGTGGACAATATGGAACGCAGGCAGAACGAGGAACTGCTGGAGGCGCGCAGACTGCGGCGGCAGGAGCAGAAGCGCCGGCTTCTCATGCGGCAGCGGGTACTGGCCGTTGTTTTGCTTGTGATCGTGATCCTGTCTTTGATTCTCATTCTGCGCGGCTGCCGCAACCGGCGTGAACACCCGGAACTCTATGTCAAAAAAGACAGTGCACTGGAATTGCAGACCGAGCCGGACGCGACTGTCAACATTGCCGCCGTCGGCGACATTATGATCACCGACGATCTGCTTGCCGACGCCAAGCAGCCGGACGGCAGCTATCAGTTTGCCGAAAGCTTTGCCGCCGTATCCGGTTACACGCTCTCGGCCGACTTCACCATCGGCAATCTCGAATGCAATTTCTGCGGCGAGCCGTACGCCGGAAAGCCGGACTATCGTGCGCCGGATTCACTTGCCACGACGCTTTCGACCATTGGCTTCGATCTTTTGCAGACAGCCAATACCTGTTCTATTCAGAACGGCCTGTCCGGGCTGCAGAGCACCATTGACACGCTCACAAACGCGGGCATCGACCATGCCGGCACCTATACGAGCGAGGCCGAACGCGCGCAGAACGGCGGCGTCGTGCTTAAGACTGTCAGCGGTATGAAGATTGCGATCGTTGCCTATACGAAGGGCCTCGGCGGCCTCCAGCTGCCAGAGGGCGCGGAGTACGCGGTGAACCTGCTCTACAAGGATTACAGCACCGACTACAACAAACTCGACATGAGCGCCCTTCTGGGCTCGGTAGACGCGGCGAAGTCGCTCAAGCCTGATATCATCCTCGTCATGCTCCACTGGGGCAGCGAAGCGACGCTGGAGCCTACCAAAACGCAGGAATCCATCGCAAAACAGCTGTTCGAGCGCGGCGCAGATGCAATCATCGGTTCGCACAGTCACTTAGTCGGCAGAATGGAGACGATGGATATCACGACAGACGACGGAAAGGAGAAGACCTGCTTCGTGGCCTACAGCCTCGGCAATTTCTTCTCCAGCCAGAACAGCAGCTATGCCAGCGGCTGCGAGGAGTCAGTCATTCTGAATCTGCAATTCACCAAAAACGGCGAGACAGGCGAAACAACGCTGACAAATGCGAGTTATACACCGTTGTACCTGCTCGACAGCGGCAAGGATGCCGACGGCAGCCGCTACGAAATTCTCCCCATCCGTACAGCCATCGCCTCCGGCCTGTTCCCCAAGGAGACAGACCGCCTGACAAACGCCATCAGCCGCCTGCGCACAAGAACAGAATCGGACTTTGATTCCGGTAAATAAAAGTTCAACACACCCCTAGTCACTCCGCATGACAAGGGGTGCGTTTTTGCAACGCCATCAGGTTTGGTGCATCTAGGCAGTCAGCTGCGTTAGACGCACAATCTCGGTGGGCAGACGGCATCGGCCCTTACAACGCAGCCGCAAAATCGATAAGCCCAATAAAGAAACCGCCCGCTGCCAAATGGCAGCGGGCGATCTGAACGATTAGAACTTAGTGACCGGCATTCATCTGTGCAGCGACTTCGGCAGCGAAGTCTTCCTGCTTCTTCTCAATGCCCTCGCCCTTCTCGAAGCGAACAGCATCGACGAACATGACCTTGCCGCCCAGAGCCTTGGCTGCGGAGTCCATGTACTGCTCAACAGACACGGAGCCGTCCTTGACAAAGGCCTGCTGCAGCAAGCAGTTCTCCTCGTAGAACTTGTTCAGCTTGCCGGCAGCGATCTTCTCCTTGACCTGCTGGGGCTTGGTAGCCATCTTCGGGTCGTTGTCCATCTGCGCGACGAGAACCTTCTTCTCCTCGGCGATGACATCCTCGGTGACGAGGCTCTTGTCCCAGAAGCGGGGATTCAGCGCAGCGATCTGCATGGCGACGTCCTTGCCGATGGTGGTGGCGTCGATGCCGCCCTCAACCGCGAGGTTGACCAGCACGCCGATCTTGCCGCCTGCATGGACATAGGACACAGTGGTGTTCTTGTCGAAGCGGGCAAAGCGGCGGATCTGCAGATTTTCGCCGATGGACATAACCTTCTCAGGCAGAACCTCGGAAACCTTCAGTTCGGTGCCGGGATAGGTGCAGTCCTTGATAGCCTCAACGTCGGCGGGATTGTTCTCCAGAACAACCTGGCAGATATCCTTGACGAACTGAACGAACGGAGCGGACTTTGCGCAGAAGTCAGTCTCGCAGTTGACCTCGACCATGGCGCCGACGCCGCACTTTTCGCAGACAGTCGCGTAAGCCATGCCCTCAGCCGCGATGCGGCCGGCCTTCTTAGCAGCCTTGGCCAGACCCTTTTCGCGCAGCCATTCAACAGCCTTGTCCATATCGCCGTCGGTCTCGGACAGCGCCTTCTTGCAGTCCATCATGCCGACATTGGTCATTTCACGCAGTTTCTTGACATCAGCAGCAGTAAATGCCATTGTAAATTCCTCCTGTTTTTATCTTTTGAAAAGCGCCCGTCATGCGGCGGGCGCTATAAATAGTACGGATTATTCAGCGGCTGCGGGAGTTTCCTCGGCTGCGGGAGCCTCGGTGTTCTCTTCGCCCTGACGGCCTTCGGTCACGGCATTGGCCATGGTGGCTGCGATCAGGCGGATGGCGCGGATAGCGTCATCGTTGCCGGGGATAACATAGTCAACTTCGTCCGGGTCACAGTTGGTGTCAACGATGGCAACAATGGGAATGTGCAGCTTGCGGGCTTCCGCGATGGCGTTGCGCTCCTTGCGCGGGTCAACGATGAACAGCGCGCCGGGCAGCTTCTTCATTTCCTTGACGCCGCCGAGGTACTTCTCAAGTTTGGCAATCTCGCCCTGATGCTTGATGACTTCCTTCTTGGGAAGCATTGCAAACGTGCCGTCGGCTTCCATCTTCTTCAGCTGGGCCAGACGGTCGATACGGGTGCGCATGGTGCGGAAATTCGTCAGCATGCCGCCGAGCCAGCGGGCGTTGACGTAGTACTGGCCGACACGCTCAGCCTCTTCCTTGATAGCGTCCTGTGCCTGCTTCTTGGTGCCGACGAACAGGATGGACTGGCCGTTTGCTGCCAGATCACGGACAAAGTTATAGGCCTCTTCCAGCTTCTTGACCGTCTTCTGCAGGTCAATGATGTAGATGCCGTTGCGCTCCGTGTAGATATACGGGGCCATTTTCGGGTTCCAGCGACGGGTCTGATGACCGAAGTGGACGCCAGCTTCGAGAAGCTGCTTCATGGATACGACTGCCATTGTGTGTTCTCCTTTTGTTTTTGACCTCCACTGGGCTGACCGCTTCCATCCCGAAGGACACGAGAAAGCGCCACCGCCCGGTGTGTGGTGTAGTAATGTCGCCGTTTTCGCACAGCGCCTTGACATTATAGCGGAAAAGCGCTCCAAATGCAAGTGTTTTTTCACGAAAACCCCTGCATTTTTTGCGCTTTTTACCGGCTTAAAAGAGGCTCCGCTTCTTGCGCGGCGTCCGCCACTCGGAAAGCGGCCCATCGACCAGGATTAGATCGTCTCCGATGCGTTTGATACACAGCCACGGGATCACATAGTCGTCCTCCCGGCCGAACAGTCCCAGAAACCGGCACGGCCCCGGTACAATCAGCGCCGTCACGCGTCCGCAACAGATATCGACCACCAGATCGTTCACATAGCCCAGCCGCGCTCCCTCGCACACATGGATTACTTCCTTGTCCCGCAGTTCCTGAAACCGGTTCGTCATCGCACAAGCCCCCTTTGCAGGAAGTATATGCGGCAGGCATTCCGAATATGAGGCGTCAGGATGGCAGAATTGCTTTTCGGATGGAGCGGATGGCGCTTTTTTCAAGGCGCGACACCTGTGCCTGCGAGATGCCGATCTGGCCTGCGACCTCCATCTGCGTTCGGCCTGCCTCGAAACGCAAGGCCAGAATGCGCTTTTCGCGCTCCGACAGATGAGAAATGGCCTCGCGCAGCGTGATGGATTCGATCCACTGCTCGTCTGTGTTCTTCCGGTCGCGCACCTGATCCATGACAGTCAGCGCGTCGCCGCCCTCGGAATAGACCGGCTCGTAAAGCGAAACGGGTGCGGTGATGGCGTCGAGCGCGGCGGTGATCTGTGCGGGCGGCAGGTCGAGCGCCTGCGCGATCTCGTCGATCGACGGCTCACGACCGTTTGCATCCGTCAGCTGCTGTCTGCACTGCAAAACACGATAGGCCGTATCTCGAAGCGACCGGCTGACGCGGATGGGACTGTAATCGCGCAGGTACCGCCGCAGTTCGCCCGCGATCATCGGCACGCCGTAGGTCGAAAAGCGGACGTTTTTCGTGGTGTCAAAATTGGCGATGGCCTTCAAAAGCCCGATGCAGCCGACCTGAAACAGATCGTCCGGGTTCTCGCCCCGGCTCAGAAACCTCTGCACCACCGACAGAACCAGCTTGAGATTTCCCTCCACGAGTCGGCTGCGTGCCTCCATATCCCCCTGCTGCGAACGCTCGATCAGCCGCATCATTTCTGCGTTTGAGAGCGTTTGCAGCTTCGATGTATTGATGCCGCAGATCTCGACCTTTCCCTGCATATCTGCTACCTCCGATCTTCCGTTTCCGGATATATCGTCAGTATTTCCCGGCTTTCCCATTTGATACAGAAAACTTCCGGGCAGATTCCGAACTTTTTCGCGGATTTTATCCCCATGCAGTTGACGATAATCCTTTCTGTCCTGTCAACGTAAAAAGGGAACTCCGGTTATCTGAAACCGCATTTGAACAAAAAAAGTTCATAAAACATAGGTGTTGACAACTCTGTTGACAGTGTGAAAAACTTTTGAACACCAATCGTTTTTCCACATTTCCACATCGTTATCAACACCCGTCTGTTTGCCGAAATTTGTTCTACCGGGGACATAATATAGTTTACATAACTATATTTCGACCTTTTACGACAAAAAAGCCGGAATTTCGCCCAGCGACAAGCTGCGGTGCAGCGCCAGATTACAGCCGTAGCCGATGAGTCTGCCCATCTCACGCACACGCGCGTCCACATCCTGCAGTGTAACCATTACGCCCTGCGGCACATCAAGTTCCAGTTCCGCCTGCCGGAACAGACTGAAGGCATCCACGACCGTCGGCACGCCCACAGCCACGACCGGGACACCCAGCGTCCGCCGGGAAAACTCGTGCCTGCTGTTTCCTACCCCGGAGCCTGGCACGATGCCGCTGTCCGAAAGCTGGACGGTACGGAACAGCCGTCCCGGCTCCGCTGCTGCCAGCGCATCGATCACGATCACAACATCGGGCTGCGCGGTCTGCATGGCACATTTTACTAGTTCCAGACTCTCGATACCCGTCTGCGCCAATACCCCCGGCTGGCAGGCTGCGACGCGCATGAGCCCCGGCAGCGCCTCACCCTGCCCGGCCTGCAGATGGTGTGTGACAATCAGGTTTTTCACAGCCTCCGGGCCGATTGCATCCGGCGTGATGTCCCGGTTGCCAAGTCCGACGACGAGCGCCTGCCTGCACGGTCCCAGCAGTTCACGCAGCGCTCGCCCTACTGTCCGCGCGGCATTGGAAAAGCTGCCCGGTTCCCGGCGCGTGAGCGCCTCGAGTTCCGCCGTGATATACGTTCCGCGCGGCTTGCCGAGCGCCTGCTCTCCCTCTGCGCTCGTGATCTTTACGACTGTCATGCGCACGCCATGCCGCTCTTGTTCGCGCGCAATGACGCCGGAAAGCTTCGTCTGCTCCTGCGCGGAGCGCTCATACAATGCCTTGGCCTCCATTGCCAGATCTGTTCTTGGCTGCATAGACTCACCTCTCGGCTAGTTTTTCTCCGAAAACGGAGATTATGTGAAAAAAATTTTTTAAAATCTCCGAAAAAAAGATTGATTTTATCGGACTATGCCGCTATAATATATTTCTGCATGAAACGGTATCTGTTTCTATATTCACGCTATTGGAGGAGGTGTAGTTATGCCCAACATTAAGTCTGCGAAGAAGAGAGTTCTGATTGCCAAGGTCAACAACGAGCGCAACAAGGCTGACAAGTCCGCCCTGAAGACCACCCTGAAGAAGTTTGAAGCTGCCGTCACGGAAGGCAATCGTGAGCAGGCCGATAGCGCTTACCAGGCTGCAGTTCAGTCCATCGACAAGGCTGCCGGCAAGGGTATTCTTCATAAGAATGCTGCCGCCCGCAAGAAGAGCCAGATCACACTGAAGATGAACAAGCTGGCCTGATGCCGAATGTTGCGAAATAAATGCCCCTCGGGAGTTTCTCTTCGGGGGGATTTTTCGCGCACTTTTTTAGGGAATGCCTTGCGGAAACACGCGGGGATACTATATAATAATATACCGGTATATACCGGTGCGGGAGTTTCTGTAGGGTCCGATGCCGGTCACAGCCGTTCGCGACGAAGGAGCGTTACGGATGTGGGTCTGCCGCTTGCCGGTACACATCGGACCGCGCAGGATGCACTGTTTTTACGGTAATCTTCGGCGAATTTGCGACTGCCCAGTGGGCCGATGTGGGCATCGGCCCCTACAGGATCTGCAGCAATATGTCGGTAAGGAGCGCGAACCCATGAACTTATTTTCCCCCGTGACGGATCTGCGCGGCGTTGGGCCGGCGCGGGCGGCGGCTTTGCAGCGGCTCGGTATTTACACGCTCTATGATCTGCTGGCCTATTTTCCGCGCGATTATGAGGATCGGACAAACCCGGTCGAGATCGCGCAGCTGCAGCCGGGCGTTCCGGCCTGTTTTGAAGCGATGGTCGTCTCGCAGCCGGTCCTGCGGCGCATCGGAAAAGGGCGCGATGTGACGAATCTTACCGTCGCGGACGAAACAGGGAAGCTAACGCTGCACTATTTCAATCAGGCCTATATCAAAAACCAGCTGCATTACGGCCAGCGGTATTATTTTTACGGAGCACTGCTGGAGCACGGCATGCAGATGGCAAATCCCGCCTTTGAAGAAGCAGACAGGCCCGGCACCGTCACGAACCGTCTACTGCCCGTGTACCCGCTCACAGCGGGGCTTTCCAACCGGACGCTCTGCGCCTGTATCCAACAGGCGCTTTCGGCAGCAGGCGCTCTGCCGGAACTTCTGCCGGAGGCGGTGCGGACGCAATACAGCCTCTGCGGCGTAACGGAGGCATATACCGCCGTCCACGCGCCGGAAAGCTGGGACGCGCTGCAGCGGGCGCGGAAACGGCTCGTTTTTGAGGAATTTTTTATTTTCTCGGCAGGCCTGGCCGTCCTGCGCGCGTCGAGAACGGAACTGCATGCCGCACCGTATGAAACCGGCTGCATGGACGCGTTTTTCCGCGCGCTTCCCTTCCGGCTGACGGGCGCGCAGAACGGCGTGATCGAACAAATCCTGCATGATCTGTCCTCCGGACATGTAATGAATCGGCTCGTGCAGGGCGACGTTGGCAGCGGCAAGACGATGATTGCGGCAGCAGCCTGCTTCTGTGCAGTCAAAAACGGGAAACAGGCTGCGTTCATGGCGCCGACGGAACTTCTGGCCGAGCAGCATGAAAAGACGCTGTCGGCGCTGCTGGGGCCGCTTGGCGTCCATGTCCTGCTGCTGACAGGCTCAAAGACCCCGGCGCAGAAACGTGCCGCACGGGAAAAGATTGCTTCCGGCGAAGCGCAGCTGGTCATCGGAACACACGCGCTGATCAGCACCGGTGTGGAGTTTCAGTCTCTCGGCCTCGTCGTGGCTGACGAACAGCATCGCTTCGGCGTCGCGCAGCGCACAAGGCTCACGGAAAAGGGGGATGCGCCGCATCTGCTCGTCATGTCCGCCACGCCCATCCCGCGCACGCTGGCCCTCATCGCCTACGGCGATCTGGATGTATCTGTGATTTCCGAACTGCCGCCTGGCAGGCAGCCAGTCGAGACATTTCTTGTCAGCGAAGCGCTGCGTGAGCGGCTGAACGTCTTCATTCGGAAGCAGTGCGCGGAAGGGCATCAGGTCTATATCGTCTGCCCCGCCGTGGAAGACAGCGAAGAAAACGCCATAAAATCCGCCGAAAGCTGGGCGCAGACGCTGCGCCAGGAGGTATTCCCCGATCTTCGTGTCGGGCTGGTGCACGGGCGGATGAAGAGCGCGGAAAAGGACGCAGCGCTGAGCGCGTTCCGCGCGGGAGAATCCGACATTCTCGTCTCCACGACGGTCGTGGAGGTCGGCGTGGACGTGCCGAACGCGACACTGATGGTCATTGAAAACGCCGAGCGCTTCGGCCTCAGCCAGCTGCACCAGCTGCGCGGGCGCGTGGGGCGCGGCAGCGCGCAGTCGTACTGTGTGCTGGTCAGCGGGACGAAAAATGAGGAAACAAAAAAGCGATTGCAGGCACTCTGTAAAACGACAGACGGCTTCCAAATTGCCGAGCAGGATCTGGCTCTGCGCGGGCCGGGCGATTTCTTCGGCAGCCGCCAGCACGGACTTCCGCTTTTAAAGGTCGCAAGCCTGCAGATGGATTTGGAGACGCTACAGGACGCACAGCAGGCCGCAGCCGCTGTGATTCAAACCGCAGACAGCCTGAACGCCCCGGAACTCGCCCCCCTCAAAGCAAGAGTCGAGGCCCTGTTCACCCGTCAGGAGGTCAGTTTGAACTGACCGATTTTGCGGCCGACGATACTTTTATCAATGTAATAACGCTTTTTGAAATTAGCGACTGCCCATCAGCATTTTCTTTTGCTTCTCCAAAAGAAAACGAGCCCGGAGGGATTTCGATTTCCCTCCGGGCCTCCTTGAACCGACCAGAAAAACCGCTTCGGTTTTTCTGGACTTTTCCCGCGAAATATGTAGCAGTTCAAAACTTCTGACGCCGTGCGTACAAGCTTCGTAGGGGTCGATGCCCACATCGACCCGGCAGGATGCACCGTACTTTACGGGAATCTTCGGCGAATTCGCAACTTCCCAGCGGGCCGATGTGGGCATCGGCCCCTACAGGACTCCGGCAAATTCGCACTGCCCTGTAAATTTTGAATGCAGGGCGTTTTTACCGCAGATATTAAATCGTAACTGCTTGCAAATTTTGTGTACCATAACAGGCGGCGCGTACTGTAGCGCCCGTAGGGTGAGTTCGTGTGTTCGCAACAACTGAAAATCAGGGCTTGTCTGAATTGCATTCGCAATATGCGCCAAACGTAACCAAGCGTCCTTTTCTCCCCTATCTTTTCCCGCGCAAGGGAAAAGATAGGGCCGCCGGAGGCACGTCGGAAACGGCCTCGACAGAACGAGTCCCCGCGCCATGCGCGAAGCCTCTTATCCTCTGCGTCCGTTTCCTCCTCTTTCCCGTCGAACCGCTTCACTGGGTTCGCCGGGAATGCTTGAATCTCACAGCTGCACCAATATAAAAACCCGCGGCTCCCCGATATGTTCAGGGAGCCGCGGAATTTTTGTATGCTTACCGGTGCGTGCCGACAAAGAAGACGGAGATCACGCCCGGGCCGGTGTGGGCACCGATGACGGGGCCGACGTAGTTGATAATAATATCCTTGACCGGGGTCAGGGCGCGGATCTGTTCGGCCGTGTATTCCGCATCCTCGATGCAGTCGCCGTGGCAAATGAAAACGGTCTGCTCCGCCGGGTTGATAGCCGTGTCGGCCAGCTTCTGCGCGAGGGCTTTGAGCGCAGCTTTCCGGCCTCTGGCCTTGGTGACGTTCTTGAGCGTTCCGGCATCATCGGTGTGCATGACGGGCTTGATCTGCAAAACGGTGCCGACGATGGCCGTCGCCGCATCGACGCGGCCGCCGCGCTTTAAGAACATCAGGTCGTTGACCGTGAACCAGTGGCAAAGATGCGGGATCGTCTCACGGACATAGTCCGCGACCTCGTCTATGGACGCGCCGGACTGCTGCTTCTTTGCGGCCAAATACAGAAGCAGACCTTCGCCCAGAGACGCGCAGAGCGAATCAATGGCGATAAGTTTTCGCTCAGGGTATTTTTCCCGCAGTTCGTCGCAGGCGATCGCACCGGACTGATACGTTGTGCTCAGTCCGGAGGAAAAGCCGATGAAGAGGATATCAAGACCCTCCTTCAGTTTTCCCTCCATGACGGCGGTGAACTCCGAGACGTTAACGGCGCTCGTGGTGGCGCGTTCGCCGTTGCGGAGTTTGTCGTAAAACTCCTTGAAGCCGATCTCGCGGCCGTCGAGATAGTTGGCGTATGTATGCTCCCCAATCAGAACATGCAGCGGCAGGACGGCAAGATCGAGTTCATCCGCCAGCGCCTGCGGCAGATCGCAGGAGGAGTCTGTTACGATTTGAAAACGTTTTTCCATGTGTGACCTCCGGTTCTTAATTTCTGAAGCATATTATACCGCGCCGTGCCGCAAAATGCTATTCAAAAAACGCTTTTTCCCGCTCTACACGTCTGAACGCCCGGTCTACCCGCGGTAGAGTCCCTGCGGCGCAAGGACTTGCGCTGTTTTAGCTTTGCCTCTTTTCGGAAGGGCGCAGATGTGGTAAAATAGGAATATCGTGAATTCCAAACAGGAGAAGTCCAATATGAACAATGACATGCAATCGCAGTTTGACCCTGAAAATGCGCCCGCGTTCGACCGTCTGCGCGACCGCAGGCGTGCAAAGCGCCGCCGGGTGCTCCGCGTCGTGCTGACGCTTCTTGTGTGCGCGGCACTTCTGGGCGGCGCAGCCTACTACGCGCACCGGCAATTCGTAAAGCCCTATCTCGACACACCGGTCACGAGCAGCGAGACAGACGCCCCTTCCGAGCCTGAGGTCACTGTCCCTGAGACGCAGGTGCAGGAACCCGCCCCGGAGCCGTCGCCGGAACCAGAACCCGAACCGGAACCTGAGCCGGAACCAGAACCCGAGCAGCCTGCTCTAACGCTGGCAGAGTCGTCGGAGACGACCCAAACGCTCGATTTGGAGTTGTATTCGTCTTCCGCCATATTGGTCGATGTGCAGAACGGGACGGTGCTGGCCGAAAAGGGCATGGACGAAAAAATTTACCCCGCATCCATGACGAAGGTCATGACGCTGCTGGTGGCGGCGGAGAATCTGCCGGATCTCGACGCGGCGTTCACCATGACGCAGGCCATCATTGACCCGCTGTACCTCGCGGGCGCGTCAATGGCGGGCTTTGTGAACGGCGAGATGGTCACGATGCGCGATCTGCTGTACGGCGCAGTTGTACCCTCCGGCGCGGAGGCGACGGAGGCGCTGGCGCAGGCCGTGGCCGGAAGCGAGGAAGCGTTTGTCGCTATGATGAACGAAAAGGCCGCGGCGCTGGGCCTGACCAACACGCATTTCATGAACACCAGCGGTCTGCACGACGAGAACCACTATTCCACGGTGCGCGAGATCGCGCTGATTTTACAGGCGGCACTGGAAAACGAGACGTGCGCAGAAATATTAAGCGCAGAGAATTACCGGGCGAGCGAAACGGAGCAGCACCCGGACGGGCTTGCCATGACGAACAAATTCCTCTACCGCGTCCATCACGAATACGCCCTGAACGGCGCGGAGATCACAGCCGCCAAGACAGGTTATACCACCGAGGCCATGAACTGCTGCGCGAGCGCCGGAAAAACGCCGGACGGCAGAAGCGTGATCTGCGTGACGGCGAACGCGTGGACGGGCGATTTCTGCATCGAGGACCATATTGCGCTCTATACAAAATACTGCGGAAGCACAGAAGCTGAATAACGGGAGGATACCGGATATGAAAAAACTTTCCCCGCGCGTCTGGCTGACGCTCATTCTCGTCGGCCTGGTCGGCCAGTTTGCCTGGACAATCGAAAATATGTATTTTAACGTCTATCTCTATAACACCATCTCCACCGACCCCGGCTATATTTCCGCCATGGTCGGCTGGAGCGCGGCTGCCGCCACGCTGACGACGCTTCTGATGGGCGCGCTGTCCGACCGTGTGGGAAAGCGCAAGCTGTTTATCTGCGGCGGCTATCTGCTGTGGGGCCTGTCCACGGCGGCATTCGGCCTCGTGACGGTCGAAAACGCGGCGAAGCTGTTCCCGGCAGCCTCCGCGGCAGCTGCTGCGGCAGTGATGATCGTCGTGCTCGACTGCGTGATGACCTTTTTCGGCTCAACAGCCAACGACGCGGCCTTCAACGCGTGGATCACCGACACTGTGCCCAATGAGGCGCGGGGCAAGGCTGAATCCGTGCTGGCCATCCTGCCGCTGATCTCCATGCTCGTCATTTTCGGACTGTTCGACAGCATGACGCAGCGCGGGCAGTGGCAGAAATTCTTTGCGATCTTCGGCGGACTCGTCGTGCTGACGGGCGTTGTGTCCATCTTCCTGATCCCCGAGCCGAAGCCGGAACCGAGACGGGACAGCTATCTGAAAAACCTTGTCTACGGGCTCCGCCCGACTGTTGCGAAAGAGAACCCGGCACTCTATCTGTCCTTTGCGGCGTTCTGCCTGTTTTCCGTGGCCGTGCAGGTCTTCTTCCCGTATCTCATTATCTATATGCAGAACTATCTGCATTTTGACGGCTACGCCCTCGTGCTGGGCATTGTACTGATCTTTGCGTCGGTCGTGAGCGTGCTCTCCGGCCGCGTGATCGACCGGCTCGGCGAACTGCGGTGCGTACTTCCGGCGGCAGGAGTCATGTTCGCCGGACTGCTCGGCATGTTCTTCGCGCGGTCGATGCTGGCCGTGATCCTGACGGGCTGCATTATGATGTCCGGCTATATGCTGGTCACGGCGATTTTGTCCGGTGTCATCCGCGACCATACACCTGCCGGAAAGGCCGGACATTTTCAGGGCATCCGCATGATCTTCGGCGTTCTGCTGCCGATGATTTTAGGCCCTGCCATCGGCGCAGCGGTCATTCGCGGCAGCGATTCCACCTATGTTGATCTCGGCGTGGTAAAGACTGTGCCGACGCCGTCCATTTTCCTTGCGGCAGCCGTCGTGCTGCTGCTGATTCTGCCGCCGGTGCTGCTACTTAAAAAGAAGGAGGAGGCAAAATGCTGACACGCTGGGGTGAAACACTGGACAAGGACACTGTTTTGCAGGAATATCCCCGCCCGCAGCTTGTGCGGGAAAGTTATTATAATCTTAACGGCCTCTGGGACTATGCCATCACGGCCTCCGACGCCTGCCCCAGCGCGTGGGACGGGAACATTCTCGTGCCATTTTCGCCGGAAGCGCCGCTGTCCGGGGTGAGCCGGGCCCTGAAGCCCGGTCAGGTGCTCTGGTACCGGCGGACGCTGCCGTTCGGAAAGCAGGACGGCAGGCGGATGCTGCTGCACTTCGGAGCCGCCGACCAGCGGGCATGGGTGTACGTCAACGGCCTTCTTGCCGGGGCGCATACAGGCGGGTATACAGCCTTTACGCTGGATATTACAAAGCTTCTGCAAGATGGCGAAAATGTCCTGACCGTCGCTGTGCGTGACGATACGGACACCGTGCCCCTCTCGCGCGGGAAGCAGAAGACAACGCGCGGCGGCATCTGGTACACGCCGCAGAGCGGCATCTGGCAGACCGTCTGGGCGGAACAGGTACCGGAGCATTATATACAGTCGCTTCTGTTTACTCCGGAACTGCCGGAAGGACGCATCCGCTGGATGCTCACCGCGTCCGCGCCGAAAGGCGCTCGAATCGAAATTTCCTATCAGGGAACTCCGGTCACCGAGGGCGTAACGGACGAGGACGGCTGCGGCAGCGCCGTTCTGCCGCCGGAGCAGCTGCACCTGTGGTCCCCGGAGGCGCCGAACCTCTATGACGTAACCGTCACATTGGGGGACGATACCGTCAAAAGCTATTTCGCCATGCGCACCGTCGGCACCGGGATAGACGCAGCAGGTCATCCGTGCCTGCTGCTGAACGGGCAGCCGTACTTCCACCACGGCGTGCTCGATCAGGGCTACTGGCCGGACGGGTTATATACCGCACCGTCGGACGACGCGCTGATCTATGATATCGAACTGATGAAGCGTCTGGGCTTCAACATGCTGCGCAAGCATATCAAGGTCGAGCCCATGCGCTGGTATTATCACTGCGACCGGCTGGGCATGCTGGTCTGGCAGGACATGCCCTCCGGCGGCGGACAGTACAATCTGCTGACCATCTCCGCGCCGCTCATCACTGGCATTCATCTCAAGGACAGTCATTACCGCCTTTTCGCCCGTACGGACGCGCAGGGCCGCGAGGACTTCACACGCGAACTGACGGAGCTGATCACGCAGCTGCAGAACTGCCCGTGCATCGTCTTGTGGGTGCCGTTCAACGAGGGTTGGGGACAGTTTGACGCGAAAAACGCAGTGCGGCTGATCCGCAGGCTCGACCCCACGCGGCTGATCGACCATGCCAGCGGCTGGCACGATCAGGGCGTGAGCGATGTGAAAAGCCTGCATGTGTACTTTAAGCCCTATCGCTTCCGGCCTGACAAGAAGGGCCGCGCAGTCGTTCTGTCGGAGTTCGGCGGATACAATCTGCCGGTTGCGGGACATACCTGGAACACGAAAAACTTCGGCTACAAGGGCTATCAGACGCCCGAGGCACTGGGCGAGGCGGTCAAAACGCTCTATGAAACGCAGATCATTCCTGCACGCAGAGCGGGGCTTGCCGCCGACGTTTACACGCAGCTGAGCGATGTAGAGGATGAGGTCAACGGCTTTGTGACCTATGACCGGCGCGTGGAAAAGCTGCCGGAGGCGCTGATGCAGGCCATCGCGCAGGAACTGAGAGGAGATTGACCATGAAAAAACGGATACTGACGCTGCTTCTGGTGCTGACGCTGCTGGTGCTCGGCGGCTGCACGGTGCGCGACACGGTGCAGGTCATGGGAATCAGCGTTACGACGCTGCAGGAGTTGGCGGACGCTGCGCTGTCCGAGGACACGGAAGCGCCCGAATCGGGCGAGCAGTTTGTCACTGCCGAAGACCCGGAGGTCACGCAGACTGCCGACACGGTCGATGCGCACGGGTATTATTACGATGCAGAGCACGTCGTTCTGTATCTTGACGCCTACGGCCATCTGCCGGAGAACTATATCACAAAGTCCGATGCCCGCGCGCTCGGCTGGGAGGGCGGCAGCGTTGAAGCATACCGGGAAGGAGCCGCCATCGGCGGCGACCGCTTCGGCAACCGCGAAGGGCTTCTGCCGGAGAAAACAGGAAGAACCTATACCGAATGCGACATCAACACACTCGGCGCAGACTCACGCGGAGCCGAGCGTCTGATTTTCTCGAACGACGGGCTGTATTTTTATACATCCAACCACTACGCGTCGCTTACGGAACTGACCGTGGACGGAGGCACTGTCATATGGAACTGACCTACCGGATCGACTGCCGGGAACTGACCTCCCGCGCTGCTGCGCACGACTGCTTTGCGCGCGTGTTTTCGCTGCCCGCGTCCTATGGGCGGAATCTCGACGCACTGTACGATGTTCTGACCGATCTGCCGCCGTGTACGCTTATATTGGAGCATATTGACTGCCTGTATGGTACACTCGGGCCGTATGCGGAAAAGCTGCTTGACACCTTCCGCGATGCAGCGCTGGAAAACAAAAATATCCAAATTCAAGAAGATGCCAAAACTTTTTGAGCATTTTTTGGCATTGTCTATATTGTAAAAAAACGGGCGATTTTCCTTGTGCGAATTGTCAATTTACAAAGCACGGCATTGTCGGATACAATACGCATTATGAACGAACTGTTAATAAGTCGTTTAAGAAAGAGAAATCAAGGAGGAACTCTATGGAAATCCAAACTGGCGCATTGGTAATCGTTCTTGCGTACATGGTCGGCATGATGATCATCGGCTACGTCGTCGGCAAGATCAACATCAAGGGCAGCGCAGACTATCTCGTTGCCGGCCGCAGAATGGGCCTGTTCATGGTCGCGTTCTCGCTGTCTGCCAACAACATCGGCGGCGGCAGCACCACCGGCCTCGCGCAGAAAGCGTTCGGCGCATGGGGCGTCAGCGCGATCTGGTACGTCCTGGCCGCATCTCTTGCCATGATCCCGCTGGCCTACTTCGCTCCCAAGATCCGCAAGACCATGGCTGTCACGATCCCCGAGGTCGTCGGCCGCCGCTTCGGCAAGGTTTCCAGCAACTTCACGGCAGTCCTCAGCGTCCTGTCGCTGTTCTGCCTGACCTCTTCCCAGATCGGTGCTTCCGGCGCTGTTATCAACGCGCTGATCCCGTCGATCCCCCTGAACGTCTGCCTGCTGCTGGCCGGTTTCGTCACCATCTTCTACACGACCTTCGGCGGCATGATCGCTGACCAGGTCTCCGACCTCATCCAGTTCGGTATCATTCTCGTCGGCCTTGCCATCGCAACGCCGATCGTCCTGAAGCATGCCGGCGGCTGGGCTGCGATCTCCGCTGCACTGCCCGGCGAAAAGCTGAACATGACCCAGATCGGCTGGGCCTCCATCATCGGCTACTTCTTCAACTACTTCTGCACCTTCCTCTGCGGCCCCGAAATGGTCTCCCGCTTCGAGACCTGCAAGGACGAGAAGACTGCAGTTCGTGCTTCCTTCCTCTGCGCCATCCTCATGGCTGCCATGGCAATTTTCCCGACCCTCCTCGGCCTCGCTGCCTTCGCTCTGAAGGATCAGCTGCCCGGCCTTGCTGAGAACGGCTCCAACGCCATGATGGTCGTCACTGGCACCTATGCGCCCGGCATCATCACCGGCCTCATCTCCGCCGCCATCATCTGCGCGACCATGTCCTCGGCAGACTCCAATCTGCTGTGCATGTCCACGATGATCATCAACGACATCTATCCCGGCTTCGGCGGCAAGAAAAAGCTGAATGACAAGCAGACCATCTTCTATACCCGTCTGTGCAACGTTATTGCAGCGCTCATCGCCATGTGCATCTCCATGTTCGGCGTTTCCCTCGTCGCCATGAACACCTTCGCATTCGGTATCCGCTGCGCAGGCCCGTTCGCGGCATACGGCCTCGGCCTTGCCGTTCCGAAGGCAACAAAGAACTCCGGCCTGATCTCCATCTTCACCGGCACCATCGCTTTCGTCGTCTGGCAGCTTCTGTCCAACGGCGGTACGCTGTGGTTCATGATGCCGGTCGTCTTCGGCAGCCTTGTCTCCGTCATCACGTTCTATGTTGTGAACCTGATCGAGTGGAAGCGCGGCGTTCCCGCTGCTCCCTCCGCTTACGCTGTCGAGGAAGCCAAGTAATCCCTCTTCCCCCAACTGAAACCGCCCGCCCTGCCGCATGGCAGGGCGGGTTTTCTGCCTCTTGACATTTTCTGCAGAGTTCGTTAAAATCTGTTCATCGGAGGGTCGATTCATTGATTATTCGGCTGGATAAGATGCCGGGCATGCGTCCGGGGTTTTATCCGGTCTTTTTTTGGAGTTGAAGCTATGGAAAACCAGAAAAATGATTTCCTGAACGGACCAATTCTTTCCCCGCTGCTGCGGTTTGCGGGGCCGGTGCTGCTGGCGCTGTTTCTGCAGGCGATGTACGGCGCGGTCGATTTGATCGTTGTCGGAAAATTCGCGGGCACAGCGGACATCTCCGCCGTCTCGACCGGCAGTCAGGCTATGCAGCTTGTCACATCGCTTCTCGTCGGACTCACAACGGGCGTGACCGTTCTTCTGGGCCAGAAGATCGGCGAGGGCAGGCCGGACGAAGCCGGGAGCGTCGTCGGCAGCGCGATCTGCCTGTTCGTGTGCGTCGCGCTTGCGCTAACGGCGCTGCTTTCTGCGCTGACCGAGCCATTCTGCCGTCTGCTGCAGGCCCCAGAGGAGGCCTTTGTTCCCACGACACAGTATGTGCGCATCTGCTCGGCGGGAACGCTGTTCATTGTGGCGTTCAACGTCATCGGCAGCGTCTTCCGCGGGCTTGGCAACTCCAAAATGCCGCTGATCACGGTTGCGATCGCGTGCGTTACGAACATTTTCGGCGATCTGCTGCTGGTAGACGTATTCCAGATGGGTGCAGCCGGCGCGGCGCTTGCAACGGTGTTCGCACAGGCGGTCAGCGTGATTTTGTCCCTGTTCGTCATCATGCGCCGCAAACTGCCCTTTACGTTCCGCAAGGAGCAGCTGCGCTTTGACCGGCCGCTCACAGCCGGAATTCTGCGCCTCGGCATTCCGATTGCGCTGCAGGACGTGCTGGTCGGCGTGTCGTTCCTCGTCATTCTGGCTATTGTCAATTCTCTGGGACTCTTGCAGTCTGCCGGCATGGGCATTGCGGAAAAGGTCTGCGCGTTCGTCATGCTGCTGCCGTCGGCATTTTCTCAATCCGTGTCCGCGTTTGTCGCGCAGAATACCGGCGCAGGTAAGCCGGAACGCGCAAAAAAAGCGCTGCGCTACAGCGTCGCCGTCTCGCTGTGCATCAGCGTGTTTGTGTTTTACTTCAATTTCTTCCATGGCGATCTGCTCGCTGGAATTTTTGCAAACGACCATGCCGTCATTCTCGAAGCGGCAGACTATCTCAAGGCCTACGCCATCGACTGTCTGCTGACCTCATTCCTATTCTGCTTTGTCGGCTATTTCTCCGGCCTCGGCAAGACAGTCTTTGTCATGACGCAGGGCATTCTGGGCGCGTTCGGCGTCCGTATCCCCGTGTCGTTCGCCATGTCCCGGCTGCCGAACGTGCGCCTGTTCTACATCGGCCTCGCGACCCCCTGCTCGACCGTTGTGCAGGTCCTGCTGTGCCTTGGCTATTATGCGCATCTGGCCCGCAGGGAACGGCGCGCATAGCTTGGACGCGGTTGGTGCATTCTACTGGTACAATTTCGCCATGGTTCATGCCATTTTATACGATTGTGCGCTTTCAGAAAACCCCGGACGGGCTTTGGCCTGTCCGGGGTTTTTTATGCGATATCGTACTGACTCTTGTAGATTTCGTAATAGAAGCCCTTTTTCTCCAGCAGATCGCGGTGCCTGCCCTGCTCCACAATACGGCCGTCGCGCAGAACCAGAATGAGGTCGGCATCGACGATCGTGGACAGGCGGTGGGCGATGATGAAGCAGGTCCTGCCGCGCATGAGGCGGTCCATGGCTTTCTGGATGAGCAGTTCCGTACGCGTATCGACATTGGATGTCGCTTCATCGAGAATCAGCAGTTCGCGCTGCGCGAGAAGCGCCCGCGCGATGGTCAGCAGCTGCTTCTGGCCAGAGGAGATCGATGAGGTATCGCTGCCGACCACGGTATCGTAGCCCTTGGGGAGCGTGCGGATAAAATGGTCGCAGTACGCCTCATCGCAGGCGCGGATAATTTCCTCGCGCGTCGCGTCCGGCTTGCCGAAGGCTACGTTCTCGGCGATCGTGCCGCCGAAGAGCCATGTGTCCTGCAGCACCATGCCGAAGCGGTCGCGTGTGGAGGCGCGGGAATAGTTCGCAATGTCGTGCCCGCTCAGCAGGATGCTGCCGGAATCGACGTCGTAGAACCGCATGAGCAGATTCACAATCGTCGTCTTGCCCGCACCGGTTGGGCCGACGATGGCGACGTGCTGGCCCTTTTCCACATGCAGGTTCAAATCTTGGATGAGTTCGGTATCCGGCTCATAGGCAAAATCCACATGTCGGAACTCCACGCTGCCGTCTCCGCCCGCAGGAAGAGCTTGTTCGATCGGCGCTTCCTCCGGCAGTTCCAGCAAATCGACGATCCGCTTCGCAGCGGCCTTGGCCTGCTGCAGCGTACTCAGGCCGTTGGAAATCTGCTCGAGCGGCTCGGAAAACTGCCGTGCAAACAGCACCAGCGTCACAATCACGCCCACCGGAACGCCCTGCCGCACGATCAGCCAGCCGCCGAGCAGATTGATGGCGATATACGCCAGCGAGTTGGACGCAGTGATGACCGGCTGGACGATGGCGGAGAGATAGGTTGCTTTCGCCTCGGAGACGCGGCGCGCATCGTTGATCTCCGCGTGGCGTTTGGCGCAGTGCTCCTCGAGATTATAAGCCTTTGTCATCGCGTAGTTCGTGTAGGCTTCTTCCACGACGGAATACAACTCGCCGGACTGCTTGAACATCTGATGGAAATACGTTTCCGACCGGCCCGCGATCTTTGCTGACAGCCAGATGGAAACCGGCATGAACACGATCACGGCCAGCGAAAGCTGCCAGTTCTGCAAAAACATCACGACCGCGATGGCAAGGATCTGCAAAAAGCCGCCCGTGATGGTATCGAGCACGGTATGCAGGGAGCCGCCGATCCGGGACACGTCCTCTGTCATGCGCGAGAGAATATCGCCGACGGGCGTATGATCGACAAAGCTGACGGGCAGGCGCTGGATTTTGTCGGAGATCTGGATGCGCAGATTGCAGGTAAAATACCGGCTGACGGCGCGGTTGAGCAGCTGCATTTTGCCGTAGCTGATGGCGGCGCGCAGGAGATACACACCGGCCAGCGCCAGAAGCCCCGGCGCCAGCTGCGCCAGAACAGACGTGCCTGTCTCCGGCGCGTCAAAATAGTCAATTAAGATCTGCACCAGATCGCCCATCCGCGTCGGAATGATGAGTGCGCACACAACAAGCACCAGACTCATAAACACGCCAAGCGCAAGCTGCCAGCGGATGGACTTCGCACCCTTCAGCAGCTGAATAAGCGCGTCGGCGGAAACGTGGTTTTTCTGTTCCTGCTTCACTTCGCGTCACCTCCTGTCTGCGAGGCGTAGATCTCCTGATAGATCTTACAGCGGGACAAAAGTTCCGCGTGTACACCGTGATCGACCAGCCGCCCGCGGTCCATGACGAAGATGTGATCCGCGTTCATAGCCGAGGTGATGCGCTGGGTAATGACGATCTGGGTCTTGCCCTGAATTTTCTCATTGAGGCTCCGGCGCAGGTTCGCTTCTGTCAGGAAGTCGAGCGCAGAGAAGCTGTCGTCGAAGACATAGATCGGCGCGTCCTTCAAAATCGCGCGTGCGATGCACAGACGCTGCTTCTGGCCGCCGGAGAGGTTCTTGCCGGACTGCTGGAGCGGATGCTCCAGATGCTCGGGCAGGGAATTGAGGAAAGGTGTGAGCTGCGCGATATCGGCGGCTTCGAGAATGTCCGCTTCCTCCGCGCCGGGACGGCCCATCTCGATATTGTGCCGGATAGTGCCGGAATACACGGCGGTCTTTTGCAGGACACAGCTGATGTTCTTCCGGATCACGCCCCGGTCGATCTGCGAAGCGCTGACGCCGTCGAAGAGGATCTGTCCCTCAGTCGGCAGGCGGAAGGACAGCAGCAGCTGCACGAGCGTACTTTTGCCGCTGCCCG
>OLOS01000807.1_pt1 | contig 30068 bp, 27 predicted proteins | sample 1672631 | NCBI WGS metagenome assembly OLOS01 (sample SAMEA3136707, study PRJEB25190) | human gut metagenome | biome: human gut; feature: human-associated habitat; material: faeces | place: Austria | collected 2013 | reverse complement strand
GACTTCTATACAACAGAGTCTGCAAACCAATTTGCGAAAAATCCTTGACACTACCCCCTTATCTCATTCTAGCTCACGCCTTTTGCTCCATCGGGAAGCACATGTTCTCACGCATCGTCAGAGTGAGAACTGGTGGAAGGCCTGGAATATCGCAAAGACATAGCGCCGGCAGCACTCATTCAGGTCCATCCTGCCAAGCCAGCGATTGACTAGATACCTTTCGCCATGCGTGGTCCTGTACAGGCCCGCTATTATGCTCAGCAGTGTAGTCTTACCGCTGCCGGCGAGCCCGACCACTGCAGCCGCCTCGTTCGCGTGGAACTTGCAGCTCACTCTGTCGGGCGCGCTGCGCGCGGCCTTGCCGTATCTGTAATTCACTCCGTTCAATTTCGGTTTCTGCTTCTTCAGCCATCCTATTCCTTGGCTTGTAGCAGCTCAAGCCGATTCTTCCCAACTTCCAACAGCGCCAGGGCTCCGGCTCCACGCCCTGCTATAGCGCGACGAAATACTCGTCCCAGACAATGGGTACCAGATAGTAGGAATACTCCCCGGTCCCCTGCTGATATGAGAACTGGAGCCGCATTATGGCCCGCGTGCCGTCTTTGAGTTCCGCCGCCAGGGCCTCGATCTCAGCAGTGCCCTCGGAATAGTAGTACACATTCTGCATTCACACAGGCGCTCTGTCGCCAGCACCGGCCAGTAGCTTTTCAATTTTTAGGCGAATACCCAACCGGTACAGGAACTCGGTCCTCTCAGAACTGTCGTACGGAAGGTCCATGTCGAATCTCAGGATGCTCACAGCCGGGAAGGGAGTGAAGCCGTCGTAGGTATCCACCTACGTGCTCTCCACTATGTCTGTGACGTACAGGTCTGACCGGGAGTATATGTTCGCGTTGTACATGCCCTCGAGCATGTAATTTACCCGCTTGCGCTCGTCCATTAAGTCCACGTACCGACTATTTTTTAGCGTTTCGATTATTTGCTATAATAGATTTTAAGTACTAATATGTACCCAAGCAAAATGTTAAGATTTTAGCCTCAGATGTGCGACGTCGAATATAGTATAAAATTCTTAGAGAACCAAATAACGTTACCAAAAGTACGCAGTATAATTTCTCTTCCACTCTATAGCTCAAGCTCCGGTCAAGGCGTATTCGTGCGCTTCAAAACACAAAAACCATGCAGCGATAATAAATCGCCGCATGGCTTTATTGTTTAAGCAGCTGAAGGGAATCGAACCCTCGTATTCAGCTTGGGAAGCTGATGTTCTGCCATTGAACTACACCCGCAATGCCTGAATAGTATAGCACACTGCTTCAGGCCTTGCAAGACATTTTTGCGATGACGGCGTCGGCGAATTCGCTGGTGCCCAGGTTGCCGCCGAGGTCGTGGGTGACGCTCTTGCCCACAGCCAGCAGGGCAAGCACCGCGGTCTCTATCCTGTCCGCGGCCGCGCTCTCGCCGAGGTGGCGGAGCATCAGGACGGCCGAGAGGATGAGCGCCGTGGGGTTGGCGTCGTTGAGGCCCGCGTGCTTCGGCGCGCTGCCGTGCACGGCCTCGAATATGGCCGCGTTCTTGCCGATGTTGGCGCTCGGCGCGAGGCCCAGGCCGCCGACCAGACCGGCGCAGAGGTCGCTGACGATGTCGCCGTACAGGTTGGGCAGCACCAGCACGTCGAAGGTCTCCGGGTGCTGCACGAGCTGCATGCACAGCGCGTCCACGATCTTGTCCTCGAACTCGATCTGCGGATACTCCGCTGCCACGCCGCGGCACACGTCGAGGAAGAGGCCGTCGGAGAGCTTCATGATGTTCGCCTTGTGGACGCAGGTGACCTTCTTGCGGCCGTTCTTGACGGCGTAATCGAAGGCGAAGCGCGCTATTCTCTCGCTGCCCGCGCGGGTGATGAGCTTTATGCTCTCGGCCGCGACGTCGCCTATCTTGTGCTCGATGCCGGCGTAGAGGTCCTCGGTGTTCTCACGCACTACGACGAGGTCGACGTTCTCATACCGGCTCTCGACTCCCTTGAAGGTGCGCGCGGGGCGCACGTTGGCGTAGAGGTCAAACTCCTTGCGCAGCGCCACGTTCACGCTCCTGAAGCCCACGCCTATCGGGGTGGTGATAGGGCCCTTGAGCGCTATGCCGTCGGCGCGGACGCTGTCGAGCACGTGCTGCGGCAGCGGGGTGCCGTACTTCTCCATCTGGCTCTCGCCGGCGTCTACGACGTGCCAGTTTATCTCTGCTCCGGAAGCGTCCACTACGCGCTTGGCCGCCATCGCGACCTCGGGGCCTATGCCGTCTCCGGGTATCAGCGTTACGTTGTGTGCCATTTTTCAGTCCTCCCTGTGCGCCTTTGTATAGTTGAGCAGTCCGCCCGCAAGCAGTATATCGCGCTGGCGCGGCGTTATCACGAGCTTCATCTTGAGCTCGCGGCCGCCGGCCCTGACGTTGACGCACTCGCCCTCCGCCGCGGCGGCGATCTGCGCCGGGGCGTTCTCGATGACTATCTCGTCGTCCGGGGCGATGGCGTCGTAGTCGGCCTCGTCGGTGAACTCGAGCGGCAGGATGCCGTTGTTCATGAGGTTGGCGCGGTGGATGCGCGCAAAGCTCTTGGCCAGCACGGCCTTGACGCCCAGATACAGCGGGGCGAGCGCGGCGTGCTCACGGCTGGAGCCCTGGCCGTAGTTGCCGCCCGCGACGATGAAGCCGCCGCCGTTGGCCTTTGCGCGCTCGGCGAAGCCCTCGTCGCAGGGCGCGAGGCAGAAGCCAGCGAGGTAGGGCACGTTGGAGCGGAAGGGCAGCAGCTTGGCGTTCGAGGGCATGATGTGGTCGGTGGTTATGTTGTCGCCGAGCTTTATGAGCGCCTTGCCGGAGAGCGTCTCGGCGGGAGGCGCAGCCTTCGGGAAGGGCTTGATGTTCGGGCCGCGCACGACCTCGACGCCGCTGCCGTCCTCAGGCGGGACGACGAGCATGCCGTCGTCGATCTCGAAGTGCTCGGGCACGTCGTACATGGGCTTGAGCCCGTAGGTCTCGGGGTCGGTGAGCACGCCGGTGACGGCGGACACGGCCGCGGCCTCGGGGCTGACGAGGTAGACGTTGGCGCTCGGGGTGCCGCTGCGGCCGTAGAAGTTGCGGTTGAAGGTGCGCAGGCTGACCGCGCCGGTGGCCGGGGCCTGGCCCATGCCTATGCAGGGGCCGCAGGCGCACTCGAGTATCCTGGCGCCCGCGGTGACCAGCGTGCCGAGCGCGCCGTTGTTGGCGAGGGCCTTGAGTACCTGGCGGGAGCCCGGGGAGATGGTCAGGCTGACGTTCTCGGCCACGTGGCGGCCCTCGAGTATGCCGGCAACGCGCATGAGGTCGCAGAAGCTGGAGTTGGTGCAGCTGCCGATGCAGACCTGGTCGACCTTGATGCCCTCGATCTCGCTGATGGGCACGACGTTGTCGGGCGAGTGCGGCTGGGCGGCCAGCGGGTGCAGAGCGCTGAGGTCGATGGTGATCTCCTCGTCATACTCCGCGTCCTCGTCGGCGGTCAGCGGAGCCCAGTCGGCGCGGCGGCCGCGCGCGGCGAAGAATTCAAAGGTGCGGCGGTCGCTTGGGAACACGGTGGTGGTCGCGCCGAGCTCGGCGCCCATGTTGGCGATGGTCGCGCGCATCGGGACGGACAGGGTCTCGACGCCGGGGCCGCCGTACTCCATTATCTTGCCGACGCCGCCCTTGACGGTCAGGCGGCGCAGGACCTCGAGGATGACGTCCTTGGCGGAGACCATTGGGTTGAGCTCGCCGGTGAGCACGACGTGGCAGACCTTCGGCATGGTCAGATAATACGCGCCGCCGCCCATGGCGACCGCGACGTCCAGGCCGCCCGCGCCGATGGCGAGCATGCCCGCCGCGCCGCAGGTGGGCGTGTGGCTGTCCGAGCCGAGCAGGGTCTGGCCGGGCACGGAGAAGCGCTCCAGGTGGACCTGGTGGCAGATGCCGTTGCCGGGTCGGGAGAACCAGATGCCGTGCTTTGCCGCGACAGTCTGGATGTACTTGTGGTCGTCCGCATTCTCGCTGCCGGACTGGAGCATGTTGTGGTCTATGTACGCGACTGAGCGCTTGGTGCGGACCTTGTCGACGCCCATGGCCTCCAGCTGGAGGTAGGCCATAGTGCCGGTGGAGTCCTGCGTCAGGGTCTGGTCTATCCTTATGGATATCTCGCTGCCCGGGGTGAGGTCCCCGGTCACGAGGTGTGAAGCTATCAGTTTCTGTGCTACGTTCATGTGGTTTACGCCTCCATCTGCATTTGATATACGTCCCAGAGCTCGCCGTCGCCTATGTTGGTAACGCGCCCGCCCTCGTACTGGGCGTCCACCCAGTCCTTGAGCGCGTGGACAATGGGCTCGGTCTTGGCGACCGGCTTACCCAGCTTCTGCGAGAGCCAGACGGCTATGCCCGCGGCGCCGGAGTTGCGGGAGATGCCGACCCTCGGCGGGCTCTTGAGTATCTTGCGGGTGTCGAAGATGCTGTATATCTCCTCGTCCTTCAGCAGGCCGTCCGCGTGGATGCCGGCCTGGGTAGTGTTGAAGTTTGCGCCGACGAAGGGGGTGTTCTCGGGGATGTGGTAGCCGATGACCTTTTCGTAGTAGTCGGCGATGTCGCGGATGACGGTCGGGTCCATGCCATCCATCGTGCCGCGCAGCTGGGCGTACTCGATGACCATGGCCTCCAGCGGGGTGTTGCCCGTGCGCTCGCCTATGCCGAGCAGCGAGCAGTTTACCGACGCCGCGCCGTAGAGCCATGCCGTGGCGGAGTTCACAACGGCCTTGTAGAAGTCGTTGTGCCCGTGCCACTCCAGCAGCTCCGCCGGGAAGCCGCCGTAGTTGCGCAGGCCGTAGACTATGCCGGGCACGCTGCGGGGCATGGAGGCGCCGGCGTAGGGCACGCCGTAACCCATCGTGTCGCAGGCGCGTATCTTGATGGGCAGGCCGCTCTGCTGCATGAGATCGCTTATCTCGTGCGCAAAGGGCACGACGAAGCCGTAGAAGTCCGCGCGCGTGATGTCCTCAAAGTGGCAGCGAGGGTGGATGCCCGCGTCCAGCGCGTCCTTTATGACGGCCAGGTAGCCGTCCACCGCCTCGCGGCGGGTCTTTTTGAGCTTTTTGTATATGTGGTAGTCCGAGCAGCTGACAAGTATGCCGCACTCCTTCAGGCCGAGGTCCCGCGCGAGTTTGAAGTCCTCGCGGCTGGCGCGTATCCAGCCCGTTATCTCCGGGAACTCGTAGCCGAGGTCCTGGCACATGCGCAGCGCCTTTCTGTCGCGCTCGCTGTACACGAAAAACTCCGACTGTCGGATTATCCCCTTGGGTCCGCCCAGCTTGTGCAGCATCTTGAACAGCTCCACTATCTGCTCCGGCTCATAGGGCGCGCGGCTCTGCTGTCCGTCGCGGAAGGTGGTGTCGGTTATCCAGATGTGCTCCGGCGGGTTCGCCGGGGTCAGACGAAAATTGAAGGTGCACTTAGGCACCTCCTCATAGGGGAACATGTCACGGTACAGGTTTCCCGTCTCCCGGTCCTGAAGGCTGTACTTGTACTCGCATTCCATCAGGACGTTGTTTTTGCTGTTGAGCTCTATCATGCCGCTGCTCCTCTCCAAGAGTCTGCACCCATTATAACAGCTGAAATGAATTTTGCAAGTGTAATCTTTGCAAATTGCAGAATATTTTCTTGCATAAGCGGCGATATCGCGTAGATATATATGCAATGATGCAAGACGGCTTTCATTGTCTTGCATTTTGAGACGTAAAAACCGCCGGACTGGAGGGAGTCCGGCGGTCGGACAAGAGCGGCGGCCACAGGCGGGCCGCCACCCGTGGTCCCGGATCAGGGTAGGCACTGGCCCTTTTGTGCTCAGGTCTTGTACTTGTTTTTTGTTAAATTGTACCACATATACACGCTTTGTCAAGTCGGAATATTTAACAATTTAACGCAAAAAACAGGAGCGTTTTCACGCTCCTGTTCGCCAGCATTTGCGTCAAAGCAGCATGATGCCCGCCGCCTTGCACTTTTCTATGGTATCCTCGTCCCAGACGGAGGCCTGGACCTCGCCTATGTGCGCCTTGCCGAGCATGAGCATCGACATGCGCGACTGGCCGATGCCGCCGCCGATGGTGAGGGGCAGCTCGCCGTTGAGGAGCATCTTGTGGTACATGAGCTCGCGCCTGTCGTCGCAGCCGGCCATGGTGAGCTGGCGGTCCAGCGCGGCGGGGTCCACTCGGATGCCCATGCTCGAGAGCTCAAAGGCGCAGTCGAGCGGCTCGTACCAGACGAGGATGTCGCCGTTGAGGCTCCAGTCGTCATAGTCGGGCGAGCGGCCGTCGTGCGGCTTGCCGGACTTGAGCGGGGCGCCGATGCCGATTATGAAGGCGGTGCCGTGCTCCTTGAGGAACTCGTGCTCGCGCTGCTTTGGCGTGAGGTCGGGCCAGCGGTCCTCCAGCTCCTGGGCCGTCACGAAGGTCACGGTGCGCTGTATCTTGCCCAGGCTGGTCAGCGCCGGGTAGATGGCCTGGAGGGTGTCCTGCGTGTCGCACATAGCGCCTACGATGTCCATGACGGTGCTCTTGAGGTAGTCGAGGTTGCGGTTTTCGGGGAGGATTATCTTCTCCCAGTCCCACTGGTCGACATAGACGGAGTGGAGGTTGTCCAGCTCGTCCTCGTCGCGGCGTATGGCGTTCATGTCCGCGTAGATGCCCTTGCCGGGGTAGAAGTCGTAGCGCTTGAGCGCGAGGCGCTTCCACTTGGCGAGGGACTGCACCACCTGGGCGTGGGTGCCGGTGCGCTTTATGTCGAAGTCGACAGGGCGCTCCCAACCGTTGAGGTTGTCGTTTATGCCGCTCCTGCCGTCCACGAACAGCGGGGCGGAGACGCGGAAGAGGTTCAGCACGGCGGCAAAGCGGTCCTCAAAGAGGCGCTTCATCAGGCCGATCGCCTTCTGCGTGTCGTAGACCGAGAGTATGCTCTTGTAGCCTTCGGGTATAACTGTGTTCATTTGTCCAACGCTCCATCCGTCAGTAAGTTTACTATCTTGCCGTACATGATCTCCGCGTCGCGGCGAAAGCGCTTTTCTATGTCCTTGGCGCAGGACTCGTCCGAGACGAGGACTGTCATGTTTATTATATCCCCCTCGCCGTCCGAGAGCGAGAGCTTGACAAAGCAGCCGTTTTTCTCCACCGTGTGCTCGGCGACGATGAGCGCATCGCGCCGCATCTGGGCGGCGATGGGCTTTATCAGCCGCTCGGCCTTGGAGCGGACGGAAAACGGCAGGCTGGTCTCCGCGGCCTCGCAGTTGCGGATGCCCTTTTCGGTTATCATGTAGCGGCTGTTCTCCAGCTTGTCGATGTGGCCGTTGTCCACGAGGTCGGCGAGGCACTGGGAGTAGTCAAACCAGCTCACGCCCGTGTCGCAGAAGCAGAGCTCCGCCAGCGTGTCCGCGTCCACCGGCCTCGGCAGGCGGCGGAGGATGAAGAGGATGAGTATCTTGGTGTCCAGCTCCCCGTGAATAAAACCGAAGTTGTCCATATTTTCGTCCTCCCTTCCGCGCCGGTCAACAGCTTGTGAGTTATTATACCACACATTCGCGCCGCGGTACAGATTATTTATTTTCACAAGCGGGGGCGCGGCGCATAGACTGTATTGAAGTCCGCTTCAAATCTTCTCAGAGGAGGAAACAACATGGCAGACAGGGTTTTGCCCGGCCCGGTGGACAGCTCGGCCTGTATCCGGGAAGCCGTCTGCGTCCACACCAAGAAGATCTATGATTCTTGCAGGGACAAAGACTGCATAGAAGACCTCCGGGTTTACCCCACCGTCGGGTCCCAGACCTACATAGACAACGCCTTCAGCGTCCGGCCCAAGAGCGCGGAGCTGCTGTATGCCGAGGTGAACGTCGAGGCCATCACCTTCAACAAGGGCTATTACACCGTAGACGTCACATATTTCTACAAGATAACGGGCGAGACCTTCCCCGGCGGGAACACCGTCACGGGACTCGCCATCTTCGACAAGCGCGTCATGCTCTGCGGCGGCGAGGGCACGGTAAAGACGTTCTCGTCCGACCTGTGCGACTGCAGCTGCGTGGACGACGGCATGCCCACCGCCTACGTCGAGGCCGTCGACCCCATAGCGCTGCACCTCAAGCTCGTAGACGCCAACTGCAACGTCTGCTGCGACAACGACAGACACGACATCCCGGCCTGCATCCTCGCCCGCTTCGGCGAGGCGCTGGTCACCACCGACACCGGCCGCAGGCTGTACGTCACCCTCGGCCAGTTCTCCATCATCCGCCTTGAGCGCGACACCCAGCTGCTCATCCCGGCCTACGATTACTGCGTGCCGGAGAAGGAATGCGCCGGCGGCCGCTGCAACGACGACCCCTGCGAGATCTTCTCCCAGATCCGCTTCCCCGTCGAGGAGTTCTTCCCCTCCGGCGACTGCACCACGACCACCAGCTGAAACCCAAAGCAGCCCCGGGACCAAATCGGCCCCGGGGCAAAGCGCGTCCGCATTAACCTGTTTCAGGTTAATCTTCAATAATCTGTTTCAGGTTATGAAATACTGTGTCCGAGGTGACACGGATGTATCCAAGGCTCAGGGACCTGCGCGAGGACGCGGATATGACGCAGGCGCAGGTGGCGAAGTATTTGCAGATGTCGCAGACGGGCTACTCGAAGTACGAGACCGGCGAGAACGACATCCCGACGCAGACGCTGATAAAGCTCGCCGCGCTATACAAGTGCAGCGTCGACTACCTTCTCGGTGTGAGCGACAAGCGGTGAAAAAAAGTCCGCCCCGCAGTATGCGGGGCGGACATCATTCTATCTTACGCGAGCTCGCGTCCCATGAGGACGCCCATGGCGGAGGCCATCATGAGGCCGCGGGTCCAGCCGGAGGAGTCGCCCAGGGCATGGAGGCCGGGGACATTGGTGTTGAAGCTGGTGTCCATCTTGACCTTGTTGGAGTAGAACTTCAGCTCCGGGGAATACAGCAGCGTCTCGTAGGATGCGAAGCCGGGGACGACTTCGTCCATGGACTTGATGAAGTTGATGATGTTTATCATCGCGCGGTAAGGCATGGCGGCGGTGATGTCGCCCGCGACGGCGTCCACCAGGGTGGGACGGACGTTGGAGTAGGCCAGCTCCTTCTCCCAGGTGCGCTTGCCGTCAAGTATGTCGCCGAAGCGTTGGACAAGGATGTGGCCGTTGGCCAGCATGTTGGTCAGCTCGCCGACCTTCTGCGCGTAGGCGATGGGCTGGTTGAAGGGCACGGAGAAGTTGTGTGAGCAGAGGATGGCGACGTTGGTGTTCGGGCTCTTGAGCTCGGCGCCCTTGAAGGCGTGGCCGTTGACGACGGCGAGGTCGTTGTCGTAGTTCTCCTGGCTCACGACGCCGCCGGGATTCTGGCAGAAGGTGCGGACCTTGTTCTTGAAGGGCTTCGGATAGCCGATGAGCTTGGACTCATAGAGGACGTCGTTTATCTCCTCCATGATCTCGTTCCTGACCTCGACGCGGACGCCGATATCGACGGTGCTGGGCTGGTGCTCCACGCCGTGCTCGGAGCAAATCTTCTCCAGCCAGTCCGCGCCGCGGCGGCCGGTGGCGACGACGGTGTGCTCCGCGCGGATCTCAAAGTCCTTCTTGCCGTCCGTGAGGTACACGCCGCGGCAGACGTCGCCCTCCATGATGAGGTCGCGGCACTCGGTGTCGAAGTACATCTCGACGCCGTGGTCCATGAGGTAGTGCTCTATGCCGAGGTAGACGTCGTGCGCCTTCTCGGTGCCCATGTGGCGGATGGGGCAGTCCACGAGCTTGAGTCCGGCCTTGATGGCGCGGGCGCGGATGCGGCGGACCTTCTCCTCGTTGCCGATGCCCTCGATGTGCTCGTCGGCGCCGAACTCGAGGTAGATCTTGTCGGCGTAGTCGATGGTCTCCTGGGCCAGGCGCTCGCCAATGAGCGTGGGCAGGTCGCCGCCGACCTCACAGGCCAGGGAGAGCTTGCCGTCCGAGAACGCGCCCGCGCCGGAAAAGCCCGTGGTGATATGGCAGACGGGCTTGCAGTTCATGCAGACGCCGGTCTTGGCCTTGGGGCAGCTGCGCTTTTCAAGGGCGCGGCCTTTCTCGACCATCACTATCTTCTTCTTGCTGCCCCGGCGCAGCATCTCGAGCGCCGTGAATATACCGGCAGGCCCCGCGCCGACGATGACGACATCTGCATTCATTGATAATAACCTCCAGACACAAAAACAGCACGCTGAAAAGCGTGCTAAAAAAATACGGTCGTTGTGGGCCATCTTCGGCAAAGCCGAAGATGGCCTGGAGCGGGCAACGAGATTCGAACTCGCTACCTCCACCTTGGCAAGGTGGCGCTCTGCCAAATGAGCTATGCCCGCAAAACGTTTGTTATTTTAGCACGTTTATGAAATTTGTCAAGGGCTTTGTGAATTTTCCGCATCCGGCTCTGCCGAGGGGCTCGGGCTGGGGCTGACGGCGTCCGGGCTGGTCTCGGGATCGGGCTCCGAGGGCTCCTCCGTCAGCGCGGAATAGGACAGGCTGCCGTCGCACTGGGGATAGCGCTCGTTGTCCCACCAGTAGTGGCCCCACATATCGGAGTCGCTGATGAGGAAGGTCCCCGCGAGGCCGAGCTCCGCCGCGGCGCTGACGTCCACATGGTAGCTCGCGCCGTCCACGGTTATGATGTTCCAGTAGTGCTCCGCGCGGTCGAGCCGGCCGGAGACGACCAGGCACTCCACGCCGACCTTGTCGCACAGCGCCTTGAAGGCCAGGGCCATGCCCTCGCTGTTTGCCTTGCCGAGGTGCACGGCGTCCCAGAAGGTGTTCCCCGCCTCTGCGTCCGAGCGGCAGGACTCCATGATGACCGTGGCCGCCTGGAGCGCACGGTAGGCCGAGCCCTTCGCCGTCACGCGCGCGGCCAGCTCCTCCAGGTCGCCCTCGAGGATGTCCTTGCGGGAGCTGAGCGTGGGCGAGCTCGCGCCGTAGTCAAGGCTTATCTCGTATATGCGCTGCAATCCGCCGCCCGTGTACATGGTGACGTCCGCCACGGGGCGGTTCACGCAGGAGAGCGGGTCGGCAAAATACGCCTCGGTCACGTAGTCCGCCACCTCGGCCTCGCTTGCACCGGAGGCGTTCACCATGACGACCAGGCCGGTGCTCATCTCGTCGAGCGCGGCGCTGATGGCGTCGTTGAGGCCGCTCACCGTGCCGGTGCTGACGATGGCGTCCAGCTCCTCGGCCGTGTGCAGGTAGTATATGAACACCTCGGCCTCATAATAGCTCACGAGGCGGTCGAGGTCATAGGAGATGTAGTCCACGGCGTAGGCGGCAAGGGCGGTCTCGCTCCTGACGTCGTTGCAGGCGGAGGCGAGGTCGTCGCGGATGTTCTCGCCGTCGTAGCCGCTGAAGTCCAGCGAGCCGCGCTCCTCGTGCGCGGTGACCAGTTTGTTGATGGCCAGCTTGAGCTCGAGATAGTTCTGCACCGCGACGGTGCCCTCCGGCTGCTGGGGCGAGGCGGTGGACTCGGCGTAGTCCTCTATGGTGAGGTACTCCTGGTCGAAGATGGAGGCGCAGCCGCTCAGCGGCGCCGCAAGCGCCGCGAGGACCAGTATTGCTGCAAGCGCCCTTTTCACGGACGTGCCTCCCCTCAAGAAATCAGTAGCCGAGCTCCTCGTTGATGATGACGACCTCTATCGGCATGCCCATCATCGGCTCCATGAGCATGGACACACCGCGGCAGATGCGGTCCGCGCTGCGGCAGTCGTAGCACTTGAGCTCGCCCTTGACGCAGGGGGTGTCCTTGCCGAAGCGGCGGGCGTTCAGCGGAGCGGCGACATTCCGCGCACGCCAGAAGGCCTTCTCCACGTCGGGACACACCTTATTCACGCCCGCGACGATGTAGACCTTCTCGTGGCCGTAGAGGTTGGAGGCCACGCGGTTGCCCGCGCCGTCTATGTTTATGATCTCGCCCGTCTCGGCTATGCCGTTGGCGCTGGAGACGTATATCTGGGCCTTGGCCGCCCTTGCGCGCGCCTCATTCGGCTCGGTCTTCCAGTGCCAGGCCACGTCCGCGGCCTTGCCCTGCAGCTTCTCGTAGAGTCCGATGGCCTCGACGGTCTTGCTGCCGCCGATGCCGACGGTCTTGCCCGCGAGCTGCTCCGTCAGGTAGTCCGCCGCCTCCGCGCCGGTCTCAAAATAGCGGAACGTGAAGCCGCGCCCCTCGAGGCTCTTTTTGAGTTTTTCGATGTCCATTGTCTATCTCCTTTCTCAGTTCTCCTCCGATATATCGCCGAAGCCGTTGCCGTAGACGTTCTTCGCCTCCGTCACTATGAGGAAGGCGTGGGTGTCTATGGACTTGATTATGCGCCGCACGTCCATGATCTGGTGCTTTTTGATGACGCAGAGGTTGACGTTCTTGGCCTTGCCGGTGTAGGCGCCCTCGCCGTGCAGCAGCGTGACGCCGCGGCCGAGCGTGGCGGTGATGGCGTTTTTGAGCTTGTCGCTCTCGTCGCTGATGATGTAGCAGACCTTCGACGTGCCCATGCCGTAGAGCACGAGGTCGATTACGCGGGTGACGATGAACATGCCGATGATGGCGTACATCGCCGCCTCGTACTGGTTGAAGATGACCGCGAAGGCCGCGATTATGATGACGTCCAGGATGAGGATTATGGTGCCGAAGTTGATGTAGGGGTACTTCCGGCGCACGAACTTGGCCACGATGTCTATGCCGCCCGTGGTGTCGCCCGCGCGGTAGATGAGACCGAGGCCCAGGCCGTAGATGACGCCGCCGTAGATGGCCGCGAGCAGCAGATTGTCCGTGACCGAGATGGGGATGAGGGCGAAAACGTCCATCAGCACCGAGGAGAGCATCGTCGCCACGAAGGAGCCGACGATGAACTTCAGTCCGAAGGCGCGCCAGGCCAGGATGAACAGCGGGATGTTTATCACGATGTTGATGACGCCGACGGGGATCTCCGTCAGGTAGTTGATTATCATCGCGATACCGGTGACGCCGCCGGCGATGATGTCGTTGGGGTAGTAGAAAAACCGAAAGCCGGCCGCGTAGATGACGGAGCCTACCACTATCAGGGCGTATTCCTGCAGATAGTCCTTGAACGTCTTAGAGTGCAGCATATCATTCCTCCAACAGAGAAAGCTGTTTTTCTCCCCTGTCCTCGTCCCGGAGCAGCGCGCCGGCGGCGGGAAGGCTGCGGACGCGGTAGCGGGAGAGGTTCTTGATGCCCGTCTCATGCAGCGGCCGGGCCCCGCTCAGCTTGTATTTCGGCTTCATCGTCATTACCGCCACGCCCTGGGTCGAGCGAGAGGTCTTGGGCGCGAGCAGCGCACTGCTGAAGATGATGGCGCGCCCCTCCGTGGAGAACGCGGCGATCTCCAGCTCCTCCGTGAGCTGGAGGATGCAGACCAGCGGGCTCTTGTCGGAATAGGCGTTCAGCAGCTTTTTGCGGTTGGTCTTGGTCTCGTAGGCCGAGAGCGTGAGGCGCGCGGCCTTGCCGTTTTCAAAGAAGAGCAGCAGCTGGCCCGTGTAATCGCCGGGGTCGATGACCTGCAGCACGCGCTCGCCCTCGTCCATACCCAGCTTGCCGGGCAGGTACACGCCGAGCAGCGAGGCCTTGGAGTCCTCGAAGTCCGCAAGGCGGGTCTTGTACACCTGCTGCCGGTCCGTGAACACCAGGAGCTCCGAGCGGTTCGCAGCGTCGAACTCCTCCGCGGGGCCGTCGCCCTCCTTGTACTTCTGCTCGCCGGACATGCGCAGGGACTGCGGCGTTATCTTCTTGAGGTAGCCCTCCCGCGAGACGAACACGCGGACCGGGTAGTCCTCCACCGGCTCCTCGTCCATGTCCTCGGGCAGCTCGTCGGCGTAGACTATGCCCGTCTGCCGGGGCGAGGGGTAGTCCTTTATTATCCGCTCCAGCTCCTTGACGATGATGTTCAGGAGCTTGCGGCGGCTCTGCAGCGTGGCCTCGAGCTCGGCGATGTCGCGCTCAAGCTGCTCCGTCTCCGCCGTGCGCTTGAGGATGTACTCGCGGTTTATGTTGCGCAGCTTTATCTCCGCCACGAACTCGGCCTGGGTCTTGTCGATGCCGAAGCCGGCCATGAGGTTCGGCACGACGTCGGCCTCGCGCTCCGTGTTGCGGATGATGTCTATGGCCTTGTCGATGTCGAGCAGTATCTTGCCGAGGCCCTTGAGGAGGTGCAGCTTCTCCTGCTTGCGGCTGAGGTCGAAGTAGACGCGCCGCTTGACGCAGTCGAGCCTCCAGGCCGTCCACTCACCGAGTATCTCGCGCACGCCCATGACCTTCGGCGTGCCCGCGATGAGGATGTTGAAGTTGCAGGCAAAGGAGTCCATCAGCGGCGTGGACTTGAAGAGCTTTGCCATGAGCTTTTCCGGGTCGGCGCCGCGCTTGAGGTCGATGGCGAGCTTTAGGCCGCCGAGGTCGGTCTCGTCGCGCATGTCGGAGATCTCCTTGACCTTGCCCGCCTTGACCAGCTCCGCGACCTTGTCCATGACGGCCTCGGCTGTGGCGGTGTAGGGTATCTCGTAGATCTCTATGACGTTCTCCTTGGCGTCATACCGCCAGCGGGAGCGGACCTTGAAGCTGCCGCGGCCGGTGCGGTATATCTCCTCCATGACGCCGGGCTCCATGATTATCTCGCCGCCCGTGGGGAAATCCGGGGCGGGCAGGGTCGCCATGAGGTCGCACTCCGGGTCGCGGATGTAGCTTATCGCGGTCTCGCAGACCTCGGTGAGGTTGAAGCCGCAGATCTGGCTGGCCATGCCGACGGCGATGCCGGTGTTGGCAGAGACGAGCACGTTGGGAAAGGCCGTGGGCAGCAGTGTCGGCTCCTTCATCTTGCCGTCGTAGTTGTCCACGAAGTCGACCGTGTCCTTGTCTATGTCCCGGAAAATGTCGGCGCAGATGGGGGCCAGCTTGGCCTCCGTGTACCTCGAGGCGGCGTAGGACATGTCGCGCGAATACACCTTGCCGAAGTTGCCCTTGGAGTCCACGAAGGGCGTGTTCAGCGCCTCACAGCCCTTGGTGAGGCGCACCATAGTCTCATATATGGCCGCGTCGCCGTGGGGGTTGAGCTTCATGGTCTGGCCGACGATGTTGGCCGACTTGGTCCGCGAGCCGGTGAGCAGGCCCATCTTGTACATGGTGTAGAGCAGCTTGCGGTGAGAGGGCTTGAAGCCGTCTATCTCGGGTATGGCGCGGGAGACGATGACGCTCATGGCGTAGGGCATGTAGTTCGTCTCCAGTGTCTCGGTTATGGGCTGCTCGAGCACCTCGGCGCGCAGGCCCATCACGTTTTCGTTGGTAACTTTTTTGCTTTCCGGCTCCTGAGCCGGTTTCTTTCGAGCCATTTACTTCTTTCCGCCCTTGCCTTTTTTCTTCTTGCCGGTCTCAAGGTCGCGCCCGCAGTGGGGGCACTCCTTGATGCTGAACAGCTTTTTGATGATGAGTCCGCCGCACCAGGGACAGCGGCTCCACTTGAGCACCACGGCCATGGTGAACAGCAGCACGACCACGGCCCAGACGGCCATGCTCGAGGCCTGAGGCGACGACGGCTCCATGCCGAACATGCCGATGAGGCACAGCAGGACCGAGAGCAGCAGGCCTATGACGGTGATTTTCTTGACTGTATTGAGCTTCATTGCCGGGCCCCCTTATGATATGTCGGCGAGGTCGAGATACTGACTGCCGAATTCGGATATGTGCTGCTTTCTGCCGCTGAGGTTGTCGCCCAGCAGCAGGTCGAACATCTGCGCGGTGCGCTCCACGTCCTCGGGCATGACGCGGATGAGCCGCCGGGTCTCCGGGTTCATGGTGGTGAGCCACATCATGTCCGGGTCGTTCTCGCCGAGGCCCTTGGAGCGGTTTATGGCCGCCTTGGCGCCGCCGAGCTCCTCGACGATCTCGGCCTTCTCGCGGTCCGAGTACGCGAACCACGTCTTGCCTCCGGACTCTATCTCGTAGAGCGGCGACTCCGCTATATACACCAGCCCCTCGCGTATGAGCGTCGGCGCGAGGCGGTAGAGCATCGTCAAAATCAGCGTGCGGATCTGGAAGCCGTCCACGTCCGCGTCGGTGCAGATGATTATCTTGCTCCAGCGCAGGCTCTCCAGCTCGAAGGCGGGCAGCTCCTTGGCGTGCTTGGGCACCTCCACGCCGCAGCCGAGGACCTTGATGAGGTCGGTTATTATCTCGCTTTTGAAGATGCGGCCGTAGTCGGCCTTGAGGCAGTTGAGTATCTTGCCGCGCACTGGCATGATGCCCTGGAACTCCGCGTCCCGGCTGAGCTTGCAGGCGCCGAGGGCGCTGTCGCCCTCCACGATGTATATCTCGCGCCGCGAGACGTCGCGGCTGCGGCAGTCCACGAACTTCTGCACGCGGTTGGAGATGTCCATGCTGCCCGTGAGCTTTTTCTTGATGTTGAGGCGGGCCTTTTCCGCCTGCTCGCGGCTGCGCTTGTTTATGAGCACCTGGTCGGCCACGCGGTCGGCCTCCGCCTTGTGCTCGATGAAGTACACCTCCAGCTGGGAGCGGAGGAACTCCGTCATCGCCTCCTGGATGAAGCGGTTCGTGATGGCCTTCTTGGTCTGGTTCTCATAGGAGGTCTGGGTCGAGAAGCAGTTCGTCACCAGCACGAGGCAGTCCGCCACGTCCTGAAAGCTTATCTTGCTCTCGTTTTTCTGATACTTTCCCACCTTCTTGATGTAGCCGTCCACGGCGCTGACGAAGGCGCTCTTTGCGGCCTTCTCCGGCGCGCCGCCGTGCTCGAGGAAGGAGCTGTTGTGGTAATACTCGATGGCGTTGACCTTGTTCGAGAAGCAAAACGCCGCCGAGAGCTTGACCTTGTACTCCGGCTTGTCCGCGCGGTCCCGGCCCTTGCGCTCGGCCTGGATGAAGCAGGGCGTGGAGAGCGTCTCCTCCCCCGCTATCTCCGCGACGTAGTCGAGGATGCCGTTTTCGTAGAGGAAGTCCGTCGTCTCAAACTTGCCCGCGGCTATCTCGTTTTTGAGCCGGAAGGTGACACCCGAGTTGACCACGGCCTGGCGCTTGAGCGTGGCGGTGTAGTACTCGAGCGGGATGTCTATGTCCGTGAAGACCTCGAGGTCCGGCCGCCAGCGGATGTCCGTGCCGGACTTTTTGCGGTCCGTCGGCTCCTCGGTCATCTTGCCCTTGATGCGGCCCTTTTCAAAGTGGAGCGTGTATTTCTTGCCGTCGCGCCGGACGACGACGTCCATGTACTCGGACGAGTACTGCGTCGCGCAGGTGCCGAGGCCGTTGAGGCCCAGCGAATACTCGTAGTCGCCGCCCTCGTTGTTGCGGTATTTGCCGCCGGCGTAAAGCTCGCAGAACACGAGCTCCCAGTTGTACTTCTTCTCGGCCGGGTTCCAGTCCACGGGGCAGCCGCGGCCGAAGTCCTCGCACTCGATGCTCTTGTCGAGATAGCGCGTCAGTGTTATAATGCTGCCATTGCCCGCGCGGGCCTCGTCGATGGAGTTCGACAGGATCTCGAACACCGCGTGCTCGCAGCCCTCGAGCCCGTCCGAGCCGAAGATCACCGCAGGCCGTTTCCTGACCCTGTCCTCGCCCTTGAGCTGGGATATGCTCTCGTTGCCGTAGGACTCGGGAGTGTTTCTTGCCATTTGCAGTTTTTCCCTCACTAAATCAATATGTTGTAGCGCAAAATTGCATAATTTTACTTATATAGTATATCCCACCCGCCCCTAAATTGCAAGAAAAAAAGCGGGGCTGCGCTTTTGCGCCTCCCCGCCGCGCCGTCTCCGGCGCAGCTTCTGCTTCGCCTTTGCGGCACTTGACTTCATTCTCTCGCGTGTTGGAGCCTGCGCTTATCCCGCTCCGGGAACAAGGCTTACGGCTCCTTCCGGCAGCCCGCTTTCATGCGGACGGCCATTCGCCTCATGGTGCTTTTGCGCACCGGCACCGGCCTTGGGCCTTTCTCTCTCGCCCTGCCGGACCGCTCTCTTTTGAAGTCCGAGTCTAGTATGGCACCGGAGCGCCGGCGTATTACAAGAAGTTTTTGGCCTTTTCGGTTAAAATTCTCTTGAGCTGAATACAATATGGACAAGGGAGTGTGATATACTTGTCCAAACGTTCAAGAGAAGCCAAGGCCCGCAAGGCCGAGGTCAAGAAGGCCGTGGAGGAGCTCGACTCCATCCGCTGCCAGCTCGGCGAGAGCTACGTCAAATTCAACAACGTGACCGACCCCTCCGCGCTCGACACCTGCATCTACGAGATAAGCGCCCTGAAGGCGAAGTACAACTACGCGGTGAGGAACCTGAAATCCTATTTTCTCTGATAAGGAGGGCATGAAATGCCGCCGACCGCATCCATCATTACAATAGTCATCTGCGCCCTGCTGCTGTATTTGCTGCTGAAGATAATCAAGCTGCCGATAAAACTCCTCTTCAAGCTGCTGCTGAACATGCTCAGCGGGCTGGTGCTGCTCTTTGTGTTCAACTTCATCGGCGGCTTTTTCGACTTCTCACTCGGCATGAACGCCACGAACGCCCTCGTGGCCGGGGTCCTGGGCATACCGGGCCTCGTGCTGCTGGTGCTCATCAAGGTGTTCATGTGAGTACATAAAAAGACGGCGGACACGAAAGACGTGTCCGCCGCTTTTGTTTTTTCAAAACAGGGTCATCTGGCTCTCCTCGGGCATTTCGCCGAGGGCGCCGACGGCCTTGAGCTGCTCTATATGCGCCTGGCTGACCTTGGGGCAGGCCATGGAGAGCTCCTCCACCGAGATGAAGCGCCGGCCGCCCGTGCGGCAGTTCATGAGGTCGTTCGCCGCGGCGGCGCCGAGGCCGGAGATGGCCACGAAGGGCGGGCGCAGCCGCTTTTCGTCCACGACGAGGAACTTTGTCGCGTCGCACTCGTAGAGGTCCATGGGCGCGAACTCGAAGCCGCGCATGTAGAACTCGTACACGGCCTCCAGCGTGGTCAGGAGGTCGTCCTCTTTGGCCGTGGCGTCGCTCTTGGCGCGTATCTCGTTAATCTTGCGCCGCACGAAGTCCTTTCCCTTGAGCATCATGCCGGCGTCGAAGGCGTCCTTCTGGCTGCGGCGGTAGAAGTAGGCGCTGTAAAATTGCAGCGGCTTGTGGACCTTGAACCACGCTATGCGGAATGCCATCATGACGTAGGCCACGGCGTGCGCCTTCGGGAAGAGGTACTTTATCTTGCGGCAGGAGCCGATGTACCAGTCCGGCACGCCTGCGTCGTGCATCTCGGCCTCGGCGCCCTCGGGCAGGCCGCGGCCCTTTCGGACGGACTCCATTATCTTGAAGGAGCGCTTGTCCGGCATACCCTTGGAGATGAGGTAGAGCATGATGTCGTCGCGGCAGCCTATCGTGTCGTTGACAGTGGCGGTGCCGCTCAATATGAGGTCCTTGGCGTTGCCCAGCCACACGTCCGTGCCGTGGGAGAAGCCCGAGAGGCGCACCAGCGTGTCGAACTGCTCCGGCTGTGTGTCCACCAGCATCTGGCGAGTGAAGCCCGTGCCGAACTCCGGGATGCCGATGGTGCCGGTCTTGCCGATGATGGGGTCGTCGTCGCCGAGGCCCAGCGGCTCCGGCGTCTTGAAGATGCGCCGCGTCTCCGGATCGTCGAGCGGGATGGTGCGGACGTTCACGCCCGTCATGTCCTCGAGCATCTTGAGCATGGTCGGGTCATCGTGGCCCAGCTCGTCTAGCTTGAGGAGGTTTGCCTCCATGCTGTGATACTCGAAGTGGGTCGTGATTATGCCGCTGTCCGGGTCGTCGGCCGGGTGCTGCACGGGGCAGAAGTCCTCCACCTCCATGTCCTGCGGGATGACGACGAGGCCGCCGGGGTGCTGGCCCGTCGTGCGCTTGACACCGACGAGGCCGAGGGCGAGGCGGCTCTCCTCCGCCTTGGAGACCTTCAGCCCGCGCTCTTCGAGGTACTTGAGCACATAGCCGTAGGCCGTCTTTTCCGCCAGCGTGCCTATCGTGCCCGCGCGGAAGACGTGGTCGGAGCCGAAGAGTTCTTCCGTGTATTTGTGCGCCCGGGCCTGGTATTCACCCGAGAAGTTGAGGTCTATATCCGGGACCTTGTCGCCGCCGAAGCCGAGGAAGGTCTCAAAGGGGATGTCAAAGCCCTCCTTCTTCATCTTCGTGCCGCACTCGGGGCAGTCCTTGTCGGGCATGTCCGCGCCGCAGCCGAAGCCCGCGCCGGAGTCGAAGTCCGTGTAGTGGCAGTTCGGGCAGACGTAGTGCGGCGGGAGCGAGTTGACCTCCGTGATGCCGGACATGTAGGCCACGATGGAGGAGCCGACGCTGCCTCGGCTGCCGACGAGGTAGCCGTGAGCGTTCGAGTCCGCGACCAGCTTCTGAGCCGACATGTATATGACGTCGTAGTGCCGGGAGAGGATGTCGCCCAGCTCGGTCTCGACGCGCTTTTTGACGATGTCGGGCGGGTTTTCGCCGTATATCTCGGTCATGCGGCCGTAGACCAGGTCCTTCAATATCTCCGCCGAGTTTTCAATCTTCGGCGGGAAGAGGCCGTCGGGCAGGAGCTGGATGTCCTCGCACATGTCCGCTATCTTGTTCGTGTTCGTGACCACGGCGTCGTAGCAGGCGCGCTGGCCGAGATATGCGAACTCCGCGAGCATGTCGTCCGTCGTGCGGTAATAGAGCGGGTTCTCGCGGTCGGCGTCGGAGAACTTTTTGGCGGCCTGGAGAATGCGGCGGTAAATCTCGTCCTTGGGGTCGAGGAAGTGGACGTCGCCGGTCGCGACCAGCGGCTTTTCCAGCTCGGCGGCGAGGCGCGCCACGCGGCGGTTGAGGTCGCGCAGGCCCTCGTCGTCGCGCACCGTGCCGTTTTCCACGAGGAAGCGGTTGTTCGCGATGGGCATGACCTCTATGTAGTCGTAGAACGAGGCTATCTTCTTGAGCTCCGCGTTCGGCGCGCCGCGCAGCACGGCGTCGAACACCTCGCCCGCCTCGCAGGCGGAGCCTATGAGCAGCCCCTCGCGGTGCCGCTCCAGCAGGCTGCGGGGAATTATCGGGTTGCGGTTGTAGTGCTTGAGGTAGGAGGCGGAGATGAGCTTGTAGAGGTTCTTGAGGCCCACCTTGTTGCGCACCAGCAGGCTTATGTGCCGCACCTTGCGCGTGCCCGCGCCCGAGAGCTTGCGCAGCACGCCGTCTATGTCCGAGACGCGCTCCGCGCCGTGGCTCTGGAGCATGGGGATGAACTTCTCCATCATGCGCGCGACGACCTCGGCGTCGTCAAAAGCGCGGTGGTGGTTGAAGGCGGGCAGGCCCAGGTGCTTGCTGACGATGTCCAGTTTGTGGCGCTTGAGCTCCGGCAGCAGGCGCTGTGAGAGCACCAGCGTGTCGAGCACCACGGGCTCGAAGTATATGCCGCTCCGCTCGCAGGCGGCGGCCATGAAACCGGTGTCGAAACTCGCGTTGTGCGCGATTATGGGCCGGTCGCCCACGAAGTCGAGGAAGGCGCGCATGGCCTCCGCCTCGCTCGGCGCCCCGGCGACGTCGCTGTCGCGGATGCCGGTGAGCTCCGTGATGTTCGCGGGTATTGGCATCTTCGGGTCCACGAAGGTGCTGAACTTGTCGCGTACCTCGCCGCCCTTGAAGAGCACCGCGCCGATCTCGGTCAGGCGGTCCGTCACCGCGGAGAGGCCCGTGGTCTCCACGTCGAAGGCGACGAACTCGCAGTCGAGCAGGCTGTCGCACTTGCCGCGCACGGCGGGGCGCTCCTCCACGTCGTTTACGTAGTAGCCCTCGATGCCGTAGAGTATCTTGACGCCGTACTTCTTCCCCGCCTTGCTCATCTCGGGGAAGGCCTGGGCCGTGCCGTGGTCGGTGACGGCTATGGCCTTGTGCCCCCAGGCAGCGGCGCGCTGCACGGCCTTCGCCGGGTCGGTCAGCGCGTCAAGCGTCGAGTAGCGGGTGTGGAAGTGGAGCTCCACGCGCTTTTCCTCGGCGGTGTCCGGTCGCAGCTCGGCCTCGGACTCGATTATCGAGTAGGGCTCGATGACCATGTCGTTGTCGAACTTGTTGTATGTCGTCCGGCCTCGGACGATGAGCGTCGCGCCGGTCTTTATCTTGCCGAGGACGGCGGCGTCCTCGCTCTTGTCGAAGAATTTGTTGATGCGGACGCTGCCGGTGTAGTCGGTCATGTCGAAGCTGAGCACCGAGGCGCCGCGCTTTTGTATCTCGCGGTTGTTGACGGCAAAGACCTCGCCCTTGACGACGACGGTGCCGCTCTCGAGGTTGAGCGTGGACATCTCCACCGGCTTGGGCTCCTTGAGCGCCTTGCCGAAGAGCACGCGCGAGGAGCTGCTCTTGCGCTCCGCCCCCTGGCGGGGGTAGTCCGCCGCGATGCGCACGTTGGCGAGACCGAACACCTCGCAGAGCTCGTGCTCGAGCCCGCTCAGCTCCGCCGGGGCGGGAGCGCGGGTGAAGCGAGCCTCGATCTCCATCGTCCGCTCCGCGCGGTTGACCACGACGGAGCTGACCTCGGCCTTGTCGAGGCCGCCGCACATGTCGCCCAGCGCGGCGCAGTCCGGGAAGATCTCGAGGAAGCCTATGCAGCCCGCGCTCATTCGCCTTCCCCGCTTTCTATGAGCTCCATGAGCGCAGAGCAGAGCTCGCTCTCGGGCACCTTGCGCACTATCTCGCCCTTCTTGAAGAGCAGACCGCAGCCCTTGCCGCCGGCGACGCCGTAATCGGCCTCGCGCGCCTCGCCCGGGCCGTTCACGACGCAGCCCATGACGGCGACGGTGATGTCCCGGTCCATGCCGCGGAGCTTGTCCTCCACCTCGTGGGCGAGGCCGATGAGGTCTATCTCCGTGCGCCCGCAGGTCGGGCAGGAGACAAAGCGCACTCCGCCCTTTTTGAGCCCCGCGGCCTTGAGTATCGCCACGCCCGCGCGCACCTCCTCCACAGGGTCGGCGGTGAGCGAGACGCGGATGGTGTCGCCTATGCCCTCCATGAGCAGCGTGCCGATGCCGACGGCGGACTTGATGACGCCGTTATAGGCCGTGCCCGTCTCCGTCACGCCCAGGTGCAGCGGATAGGGCAGTTCCTGGGCCGCGAGGCGGTAGGCCGCCACGGTCAGCGCCGCGGACGAGGCCTTCATCGAGAGGCAGATGTCGTCAAAGCCGCAGTCGTTGAGCAGCTTTATGTGCCCCTTCGCGGACTCGAGCATCGCCTCCGCCGTCGGGTGGCCGTACTTGGCCAGCAGCGGCTTTTCCAGGCTGCCGCCGTTTACGCCTATGCGGATGGGTGTGTTATGTAAACTGCACTCCCTGGCGACGGCGGCTACCTTGTCCGGCCCGCCGATGTTGCCGGGGTTGATGCGTATCTTGTCCGCGCCGCGCTGCGCCGCCTCGATGGCGAGCTTGTAGTCGAAGTGTATGTCGGCCACGATGGGCAGGGGCGAGCGCTCCTTTATGGCGGAGATGGCGCGGGCGGCGTCCATATCCGGCACGGCGAGGCGGACTATGTCGCAGCCCGCGGCGGCCAGGGCGCTTATCTGCCGGAGCGTGGCGTCCACGTCCTGGGTCTTGGTGCAGCACATGGACTGAACGGAAACAGGGGCGCCGCCTCCGATGGCGACGCCTCCTGCGTATATTCTCTTTGTCTTGTCTCTCGTTGTCATTTTATCAGCCTCGCAATATCGTTATACATGACGTATGCGGAAAGTCCCAGCAGCAGCACCATGCCCGCGGCGTGGACATAGCCCTCGTAGCGCACGGGGATGCGCCGCCTGGAGACGAGGTGCACCAGGCCGTTGAGGATGAGGAAGAACACCCTGCCGCCGTCGAGCGCGGGCAGGGGCAGCAGATTCATCACCGCGATGTTCACGGCTATGAACGCGCCGAGATAGGCGATGTCGGAGATGGCCATCTTCGTGGACTCCGCGCTCTGGCCGACGTCGTTAATAAGGTCGACGATGCCCACGGGGCCCGTGAGCTCGTCAACGCCCACAGCTCCCGCCACGAGGTCCGAGAGCGCGAACCAGACGGTGCGCACGAAGTCGAGCGTGTTGTACCACGAGTACTTCAGCGTGTTCCAGAGCGTCGCCTCCTCCACCGTGAAGGAGAAGCCGTACATGGGCGCGGTATAGCCCTCGTACTCCCTCGGCGTGAGGGTGAAGTCCTCGAGCTCCACCTTCTCCCCGTCGCGGATGACGACGATGTCGTGCGTCTCGCCGCCGCGGGAGAGGATGGTGGTGACGTTGGAGGAGAAGTATATCCTGTGGCCGTCGATCTTGTAGATCTCGTCGCCGACCTGCAGGGCGTTCTCGCCCTCGTAGGGGCAGCCGTCCACGAAGCCGGAGATGACCGGCGAGTAGAAGCCCGCCGCGCTCGAGTAGATGATGAGCACGATAAGAAGGCCGAGCAGGAAGTTCATGAAGCTGCCGGCTACGAGGATTATGAACTTCTTCCAGCCGGGCTGGACGGTGAAGCTGCGCGGGTCGCCGGTGTCCTCGTCCTCGCCCTCCATGGCGCAGTAGCCGCCGATGGGCAGGCAGCGGAGGGAGTACAGCGTCTCGCCCCGGCGCTTTTTGAATATGGCCGGGCCCATGCCTATGGCAAACTCGTTGACCTTGACGCCCAGCAGCTTTGCGGCCGAGAAGTGGCCGAACTCGTGGATGGCGATGAGCACGCCGAAGAAGATGATCGCGAGGATGATATACATCAGGAAAAACGCTCCCTTACAAATGCGCGGGCCGCGGCGTCCGCCGCGAGGATGTCCTCAAGGGATGGCTCCGCAATGAAATCTATGCTGCCGAGAGCCGCGGCAACACAGTCATATATCTCATTATACCCAAGCCGGCGCGACAAAAACAGCGCCACCGCCGCCTCGTTCGCCGCGGACAGCACCGTCGGCGCCGTTCCGCCGCGTTTCGCGCAGTCCACAGCCAGCGCCAGGCAAGGCAGTTTTTCAAAGTCCGGCTTCAAAAAGTGCAGTCCTGCGAGGGCGGTGAGGTCGAGCCGCTCCGCCGCCGAGGGGCGGCGCTCCGGCCAGGTCAGCGCGTACTGGATGGGCAGCTCCATGTCCGCCACGCCCAGCTGGGCGATGACGGTGCCGTCGAGGAGCTCCACCGCCGAGTGGACCACGCTCTCCGGGTGTATGAGTATCTCGATGTCCTCCGGTCTGACCGCAAAGAGGTGCATGGCCTCTATGAATTCGAGGCCCTTGTTCATCATCGTGGCCGAATCGACGCTTATCTTGGCGCCCATGGACCAGTTCGGATGCTTCACGGCCATCTCGGGGGTGACGTCGGCTGTCTGCTCCCGGGTCCAGCCCCGGAAGGGGCCGCCGGAGCCGGTGAGCAGTATCTTTCTGAGCTCTCCGCGTCTGGCCGTTAGACACTGAAAAATCGCGGAATGTTCCGAGTCCACCGGCACTATCTCCGCGCCCATTTCCCGCGCGCGGGCCATGACCACCGTGCCCGCGCACACCAGCGTCTCCTTGTTGGCGAGGGCTATGCGGCGCTTTGCGTCGATGGCGGCCAGCGTGGGGCGCAGACCCACCGAGCCGGAGACGGCGGTGACTACGCACTCGGCGCCCTCCCAGGTCGCGGCCTCTATGAGTCCCGCCTCGCCCGCCGGGCCGACGGTGACGTCCGTGCCCTGCAGCTCGGCGCGCAGCCGCTCCGCCGCGTCCGCGTCGAAGGCGGCGACGTACTCCGGGTGCAGGACCTTTATCTGCTCCATGAGCAGGCCTATATTCTTGTTAGTGGTGAGCGCCGCGGCGTGTATGCCCAGACGCTTGCAGACCTCGACGCTCTGGCGGCCTATGCTGCCGGTGGAGCCGAGGATGGCTGTGCTTTTTATCATCTTTTATCCCACCTCATGCGAAGAAGAAAAGGAGGAACAGCAGATACGCCGGGGACACGAAGAGCACGCTGTCAAACCTGTCGAGCACGCCGCCGTGGCCGGGGAAGATGGTGCCGTAGTCCTTGATGCCGAATTCACGCTTTATGACCGAGAAGCTCAGGTCGCCCAGCTGGCCGAAGAGGCTGCCGAGCACGCCCATTATGAGGATGTTCGCCCAGCCGATGTCGAGATGCGCCACCGCCCTGACGATGACGTGGAACACCGCCATGCCGACCATACTGCCGACAAAGCCTCCGATGCAGCCGGCGACGGTCTTGTTCGGGCTGACCGCCGGGGCGAGCTTGCGCTTGCCGAAGGCCCGGCCCGCGAAGAAGGCGCCGGTGTCGCTCATGAATGCGCCGACGAATGGCGCAAGCACCACGGCCGCCGAGAGGTCCCGGAGCATCGCGAGGCTGGCGAAGCCGAGGGGCAGCGCCAGCGCGCCGAAGAGCCCCGCCATGTCCGTTTTGAAGCTCACCGCGCCGGGCTTGCCGTGCGTCACTATGGCCGTCGCAAAGACGTAGACCACAGTGAGGAATACCCAGGCCATGAGCGCCATGCCGTCGATTATGCCGTGGCCCGCGCAGAAGGCGAGCGCGCCGGAGGCGACGGTCAGCGGGGCGAGGCGCTTCCACTCCTCACCGCCCACGGCGTGCATGAGCTCGTAGCAGCCCACCGCCGAGAGCAGCGCGCACATCGCCGCCGTGGCCCATGCGGGGCACGCGAGGAGTATCAAAAGCAGCACGGGTATGCCTATGCCGGCGACTATGAGTCTCTGCTTCATTTCTTTATCCCACCAAACCTTCTGTCGCGCCGCCGGTATTCCTCCAGCGCCGCGTCTATGTCCCGCTCCGTGAAGTCCGGCCAGAGCACGTCGGTGAAGATGAGCTCCGAATACGCGGACTCCCACATCAGGAAGTTCGAGAGCCGCATCTCCCCGCCGGGGCGTATCACGAGGTCGGGGTCGGGTATGCCCGCCGAGAACATGTAGTTTGAAAAGCTCTCCTCGGTCAGGGGTCCGGCCTTTCCGGCCTTGTAGTCCTCGGCGTAGCGCATGGCCGCGCGGACTATCTCGTCCCGCCCGCCGTAGTTGAGGCAGACGTTGGCCTGAAAGCCCTCGTAGCGCGTGGAAATATCCGCCGTCTCGTCTATGAGCTCACGCAGCTCCGGCGAGAGGACGGCGGGGTCTCCGAGTATCTTGAGCTTTATGTGGTCGCGCTCCATGGTCTCCACGGACTCGCGCAGATACTTGCCGAGGAGGTTCATTATGGCGTCTATCTCCTCGCGCGGGCGCTTCCAGTTCTCGGTGGAGAAGGCGTACACCGTGAGGTATTCGATGCCTATGTTCTTGCAGTAGGTGGCGATGCGGCGGAAGGTCTCCGCGCCCGCCGCGTGGCCCGCGGTGCGGGGCAGGCCGCGTTTTTTGGCCCAGCGGCCGTTGCCGTCGAGTATGATGGCAATGTGGCGGGGGAGGCGGGTGCTGCCCGTCTCCTCCGCCTTTTTGGTTTTGAATATGCCCATTTTATATCTCGAAGAGCTCTTTTTCCTTCTTCTCGGAGATCCTTTCAATCTCCTTTATCCAGTCGTCGGTAAGCTTCTGCAGGTCCTTCTCGGCGATCTTGTAGTCGTCCTCGGTGATCTCGGAGGCCTTCTTCTGCGCCTTGAACTTGTCCATGGCGTCGCGGCGGATGTTGCGCACGGCGACCTTGGCGTCCTCGGTGTATTTCTTAACCTGCTTGACCAGCTCCTTGCGGCGCTCCTCGGTCAGCTGCGGGAACACCAGGCGGATGCTGCGCCCGTCGTTCTGAGGGTTGATGCCGAGGTCGGAGGCCAGGATGGCCTTCTCGATGGGCTTGAGCGTGGAGGAATCCCAGGGCTGGATGAGCAGGCTCCGGGGGTCGGGGGTCGAGATGGTGGCTATCTGCTGGATGGGCGTCGGGGTGCCGTAGTAGTCGACCTGGATCTGGTCCAGTACGCCGGCGTTGGCCCTGCCAGCGCGCACGGAGGCGAAGCTCACGCCGAGCAGCTCCGAGGTCTTTTTCATTTTCGCTTCAAATTCTTCATAACCGGTGGCCATGTTCATTCCTCCTGTTTATTTTTTTACTACCGTGCCGACCTTTTCTCCCAAAACGGCACGGACTATGTTCTCCGGGTCCTTGAGCGCGAAGACGATGACTGGGATGTCGTTATCCATGGACAGGCTCGTCGCCGTGGTGTCCATGACCGCGAGATGCTGCGCGAGCACCTCGTCATAGCTGATGGCGTCGTATTTTACGGCGCTGGTGTCTATCTTCGGGTCGGCCGAGTACACGCCGTCGATGTTCTTGGCGAGGAGTATGGCGTCGGCCTCTATCTCCGCCGCGCGGAGCACCGCCGCCGTATCCGTGGAGAAGTACGGGCAGCCCGTGCCGCAGGCGAAGAGCACCACGCGCCCCTTGGAGAGGTGCCTCATGGCGCGCAGGCGGATATACGGCTCGGCTATCGCGCGCATCTCGATGGCGGTCTGCACGCGCACATCCACGCCGTGCTGCTCCATGACGTCCGCCACCGCGAGGCAGTTCATGACCGTCGCAAGCATGCCCATGTGGTCTGCCCGCGTGCGCTCTATCTTGCCCTCGCCGTCCTTGACGCCGCGCCAGAAGTTGCCGCCGCCTATGACGACGCCCACCTCGACGCCCATGTCCACGCAGCGCTTTACCGCCTCGCAGACCTCGCCGATGACGCCGAAGTCGAGTCCGGTCTTCTTCTCTCCCGCAAGCGCCTCGCCGCTTATCTTGAGCAGGACGCGCTTGTAAACGGGTTTCTGGTCCATCCCTATCACCTCAAGCATTACTAAAAGTAAATTGTAATATCTTTTGCAGGATATTAAAAGGGCGAATTTGTAAATATTCTCCGCAAAGCCCAATCTCTAAGTATTTTACCACATTCGGAGAGGGCTTGTAAATGACAATATCCGCAATCGAGGCGGTGTATGATTTGTCCGTGGAGACTATTTACCTTGACAGCCTCTTTGCGCTCAACGCGGTCATCGACTATTTCCTGCTGCTCTGCTCCGCGCGGGCGGCGGGGGCGGTGCTGCGCCGCTGGAGGCTCGCCCTCGCCGCCCTGCTGGGCGGCGCCTGGGCCGTGGCCTGTGTCCTGCCGGGCATGGGCTTTCTTACATACGCGCCGATGAAGCTCGTGCCCGCCGTGTTCATGGCACTCATCGCCTTCGGCGGGGAGCGGCGGCTCTGGCGCTGTCTCGTCATCTTCCTCGCCGTGTCCGCGGCCTTCGGCGGCGCGGTCTGGGCGGCGTCCATGCTCGCGGGGGCGGATGCCTACGGCGGGCAGGTCTACGTCCCGGTGTCCATGCGGGTGCTGGTGCTCTCCTTTGCGCTGTGCTACGCCGCGGTGTCGCTGGTGTTCCGGCGCATCGGAAAGCGCGCAGAGAGGGAGATACTGCCCCTCGTGGTGACGCTCGGGGGCAAAAGCGTCGCTCTGCGCGCGCTCCGAGACACGGGCAACGGGCTCTCGGACCCGGTCTCGGGCCGCTCCGCCGCCGTGGCGGAGGCCTACGGCGTCCTGCTCTACTGCAATACCTTTACGCCATCCGCCATCCGGATCGTGACGGAAAGCGCGGATTTTGCGGCGCGGCTCCCGCGCCTGTTCAAAAAGGCCTTTGGCTTTGCCTTTGATTCCGAGCCTGCGGAGCAGGGCGGCGGCAAGCTCGTCTTTGAGATCACGGACGCCGCCAAGATCGGAAAGATCTTTGCCGCGTTCGGAGACCATCCGCAGACCAGCGTGACGCTGCACGTCAACTTCGGCATTCTCGAGGAGGATGCCGACCGGCTGGCGTTCCTGCGCGGCGCGTTCCTTGCCGGAGGCTCCGTCACAGACCCCGCGAAGCGCTACCATCTCGAGCTTATCACGTCGCATTACAAGGTCAGCCGGGAGACCTACGCACTTCTGCTGGACGTGGGCTTCTCTCCGAAGGAGCTTTCACGCGGCGGAAGCGGCGTGCTCTATTTCAAGCAGAGCAATTATATCGAGGACTTTCTGACGGCCATCGGCGCGCAGGTCGCCGCGATGGGCGTAATGGAGGCGAAGGTCGAAAAGGACCTTCGAAAC
>OLOS01000796.1_pt1 | contig 30407 bp, 30 predicted proteins | sample 1672631 | NCBI WGS metagenome assembly OLOS01 (sample SAMEA3136707, study PRJEB25190) | human gut metagenome | biome: human gut; feature: human-associated habitat; material: faeces | place: Austria | collected 2013 | reverse complement strand
ATGGCGAAGCCATGTACACCGCACCCGATTGCGCAGCGCGTGCAGCTCTTCAAGCTACAAACTGCCTATGTGCGGGGTCGAGGGGGAAGGCCCCTCGTCCCTTTCTCTTGGGGGGTATAAGGGGGGCTATTCTCTTTCCGAGGAAAGAGAATAGCCCCCCTTTGCCGTTTCCCTGTGCGGCACAGGGAAATTATTCCACCCTCACGCAGTGAGAGCTGAATTATTCTTCTTCATGCGCCGTGACCGCAATATGCAGCTCATCGAGCTGCTTCTGCGTCACCTCGCTGGGCGCGCCCATCATGATATCCTGGGCGTTCTTGTTCATCGGGAAGGGAATGATCTCGCGGATGGAATCTTCACCGGCAAGCAGCATGACCATGCGGTCGACGCCCGGGGCGATACCGGCGTGCGGGGGCGCGCCGTAGCAGAAGGCGTTGTACATGGCGGGGAACTTGGCCTTCACGTCCTCTTCGCCGAGGCGGACGAGCTCGAAGGCCTTGATCATGATCTCAGGGTCGTGGTTACGGACCGCGCCGGAAGAGAGCTCCACGCCGTTGCAGACGAGGTCGTACTGGTCGGCGGTGATGGTGAGCGGGTCGATCTCGCCGCGCTCGGCCTTGAGCAGCACGTCGAGGCCGCCAGCGGGCATGGAGAACGGGTTGTGGCAGAACTCGAGCTCGCCGCTCTCGTCGCCGATCTCATACATCGGGAAGTCGACGATCCAGCAGAACTCGTAGCGCTCCTTGTCCATGTGACCCTCGCACGCGGGGCCGAAAGTCTTGATCATCACGCCGACGAGCTTGGTGGCCAGCTCGCCGCCCGCGACGAGCACGAGCGTGTTAGGCTCGAGCGGCAGGAGCTTGGAAGCAGCTTCCTTGTCGACAAACTTCGCGATGCCGCCGGCGAGGTCGCCCTTTTCGTCGACCTTGAACCAGTAGCCCTTCGCGCCCGCCTGCACCTCGCAGTCGGTGAGGAGTTTGTCGATCTGCTTGCGCGTGAGCGTGCAGTTGGAGATGGCGACGGCCTTGACGGTCTTGTCCGCAAGGACCTCAAAGCTGCTTCCCTCGAAGAGGGGGGAGACGTTCGTCGCGGTCAGGTCGATGCGCAGGTCCGGCTTATCACTGCCGTAAATCTCGAGCGCGTCGAGGTACTTGATGCGGCGGAACGGGGGCTGAGAGGCGATGTCATACGTGCCGAACTTCGCGAAGATCGGGGGCAGGACATCCTCGCAGACGGCGAAGACGTCTTCCTGAGAGGCGAACGCCATCTCCATATCGAGCTGATAGAACTCGCCGGGGCTGCGGTCGCCGCGCGCGTCCTCATCACGGAAGCACGGCGCGATCTGGAAGTAACGGTCAAAGCCGGAGGTCATCAGCAGCTGCTTGAACTGCTGCGGGGCCTGCGGCAGGGCGTAGAACTTGCCGGGGTGCTTGCGGGCGGGGACGAGGTAGTCACGCGCGCCCTCGGGGGAGGAGGCCGTCAGGATCGGGGTGGTGATCTCGAGGAAGTCGTGCTCCATCATGGCCTTGCGCAGCGCGGCGATGACGTTGCAGCGCAGGATGATGTTCTTCTTGACGGCGGGATTGCGCAGGTCAAGATAGCGGTACTTGAGGCGCTGCGTCTCGTCGGCCTCGCGGCTGCGGTTGATCTCGAACGGCAGGGAGTTGTAGCGGCAGCGGCCGAGCAGCTCGATCTTCTCGGGAACGACCTCAATGTCGCCGGTGGGCTGATTGGGGTTCTTGCTCGCGCGCTCGCGCACGGTGCCCTCGACGGAGATGGTGCTCTCTTTGTTGTAGCCCTTGATCTGGGCGAGCAGCTCGCTCGTCTCGACGACGATCTGCGTCGTGCCGTAGAAGTCGCGCAGCACCACAAAGGCGAGGCTGCCGCCGACTTCGCGGACGTTCTCCATCCAGCCGACGAGCTTGACGTGCTCACCGGCATGCTGCGCGCGAAGCTCGCCGCAGTTGTGTGTACGGGATTGCATCATGGTAAAATCTACTCCTGTTTGTATATTATAAATTGAAAATTACTAACTGTATTGAAAACCGCCTGATTTTTTGCTCAGGTGGTGAAGGGCTTCGTCTTCGGGTTGACGATATCGCGCCAGTCGAGGTCGCCGCGGGCAAGGCCCATGATGAGCATTTCAGCGGTGGCGAGGTTGGTGGCAAAGGGGATGTTGTTCTGGTCGCAGAGCTTGGTGATATAGGTCAGGCTGTCGTTATACTGCGGGTTGGCGGGGTCGCAGAAGAAGAGGACCATATCGATCTCGTTGTAGGAGATGCGCGCGCCGATCTGCTCGGCGCCGCCGTGGATGCGCGCCATGAACAGGTGGATCGGAAGGCCGCTCGCTTCGCTGACCATCTTACCGGTCACGCTGGTGGCGCAGAGCGTGTGACGGGACAGAATGCCGGCGTAAGCCGTGCAGAACTGGACCATCAGTTCCTTTTTGTTGTCGTGTGCCATGAGAGCGATGTTCATGTAGTGTCACAATCCTTTCTGATGTGAATTTTTCTATTGTAGCGGCACTTTCATCGGTTGACAAGGGCAAGCAGGCTTTGAAAAGATGTTTGCGGAAAAAGCGTGTTTGCCTTTGTGAACCGGTGCTACAGCCGCATCAGACGCACGCGTTCGCCGCACAGGCGGCGGGCGATGTTTTCGCAGGCGCAGAGCGCGCCGGAGCGATATTTGAGGCGCTGGGAAAGTCCGCGCCCCAAAACGGCAGGGACATTCTCGTCCTCCGGAATGACGCCGAGCAGCGGAAGACCCGCGGCGTCGATGGCGTCGTCGATCGTGGTGTGGAGGGACTGTAAGAGCTTGCGCCGCACGCGGTTGACGACAAGGTGCAGGTATCCGCTCGGGAAGCGGTGCAGCTCCATCACGGTGCGCTGCGCGTCGCGCAGGCTCGAGGGGTCGTTCGTGGTGACGACCACGGCGCGGTCGGCGCAGCAGGTGGCAAGCGCGAAGGCTTCGCCGATGCCGGCGGCGGCGTCGATGAGGCAGAAGTCGAAATGGCGGCGGATCTCGTCGATAAGCCGCTGCATCTCGTGTTTGCTCGGCAGGCGCACGCCGAAGCTCACGGGCGCGGTGAGCAGATACAGGTTCGGGTAGAGCGGATGGCGCACGACGGCCTGAGCGAGTGTCGTGCGTCCGGCGATCACGTCGGTGAAGTCCATGAGCGCGCGATCCGATACGCCGAGGTAGAGGTCGAGATTGCGCAGGCCGATGTCGCAGTCGAGCAGCAGCGTTTTTTTGCCGAGCTGCGCGAGCGCCATGCCGGTGAGCGTCGTGAACGAAGTTTTTCCCGTGCCGCCCTTGCCGGACACGACGGCGATGACCTGAGACAAGGCTCGTACCTCCTTTTTGTGAATTTGATGCGTTACAGCGGGGCTTTTTTGATCTTGGCGAAGGCGCGCGGATAGGCGCGCGGGGTAGGGGAGACCTTTTCGACGATGACAAGGCGGTGGACGACGTCGCTCGTCGGGATGGTGTAGTCCTCGACCTTGACGATGTGGCCGCCGAGCGTCTTGATGGCGCTCTTCGCCGCGGCGATCTCGTCCTCGGTGTCGACGCTCTTCATGGCGACGAACTGTCCGCCGACCTTGATGAGCGGCAGGCACAGCTCGGATAAGATTGAAAGCTGCGCGACGGCGCGCGAGGTGGCGATGTCGAACTGCTCGCGGTGCTGCATGGCGAATTCCTCCGCTCGCGCGTGGACGCAGGCGACGCGCTTTAATTGCAGCTCGTCACAGACCTCTTGCAGCCAGTTGACGCGCTTGCCGAGCGAGTCGAGCAGCGTGAGGTCGAAGTCATCCTCCAGAATGCGCAGCGGCATACCCGGAAAGCCCGCGCCGGTGCCGACGTCGACGACGGTTTTACCCGTCAGATCGACAAAAGGCAGCAACGCCGCGCTGTCGAGCAGGTGGAGCTGCGCGACGGCGTCGGGCTCTGTGATGGCTGTGAGGTTCATCACCTGATTCTTTTCCAGCAGCAGGGAAGAGAAGCGCTCAAGCGTCTCGGCGCGGCTCACGTCCAGCCCCAACTCGGAAAGGCCCTGCAAGAGAAGCTCGTTCATTTGCTCTGCTCCTTCAAAAGGTCGCGGATCTCGGCGAGCAGCAGCTCTTCCTTCGTCGGCTCGGGGGCCTTTTCGCTCTCCGGCTCGGCGGGCTTCGAGAGCTTGTCGTGCATCTTGTTGATGGCCTTGACCATGCAGAACACGGCGAAGGCGATGATGATGAAGTCGAGGATGACGGCGATCAGGTTGCCGTAGTTGACGGCGACCTCGGGTGTGACGACTTTGCTGCCCTCCATGACGGCTTCCTTGAGCACCCATTTCCACGCGGAGAAGTCGACGCCGCCGGTCAGCATGGAGATGAGCGGCATGATGATATCATTGACGAGCGAGGTCGTGATCTTGCCGAACGCGCCGCCGATGACGACGCCGACGGCCATATCGAGCACGTTGCCGCGCATGGCAAAGGCCTTGAACTCTTCAAAAAACTTCTTCACGGGAAGCACCTCTTTGCTGAAAATGTGCGAAAAACGAAAACTTATCGTATAAAAACGGAATTATATTGCGGATTGGATTTACTTTTTGGGAATGAGAACGGTCTTGCCGCCCATGTAGGGCTGAAGCACCGCGGGGATCAGCACGCTGCCGTCGGCCTGCAGATTGTTCTCGAGGAAGGCGATGAGCATGCGCGGGGGTGCGACGACGGTGTTGTTCAGCGTGTGCGGCAGGTACATCTTGCCGTCCTCGCCCTTGACGCGAATTTTCAGGCGGCGGGCCTGCGCGTCACCGAGGTTCGAGCAGGAGCAGACCTCGAAATACTTCTTCTGGCGCGGGGACCAGGCCTCGATGTCGCAGCTCTTGACCTTGAGGTCGGCGAGGTCGCCGGAGCAGCACTCGAGCTGGCGGACGGGAATGTCCATCGAGCGGAACAGCTCGACGCTCCACTTCCACATTCTGTTGTACCAGTCCATGCTGTCCTCGGGCTTGCAGACGACGATCATCTCCTGCTTTTCAAACTGGTGGATGCGGTAAACGCCGCGCTCCTCGATGCCGTGCGAGCCCTTCTCCTTGCGGAAGCAGGGGGAGTAGGACGTGAGCGTCTGGGGAAGGCTGCTCTCGGGCAGAATTTCGCCGATGAAGCGGCCGACCATCGAGTGCTCGCTCGTGCCGATGAGGTAGAGGTCTTCGCCCTCGATCTTGTACATCATGGCGTCCATGTCGTTCTGGCTCATGACGCCCTCGACCACGTTGCCGTGGATCATAAACGGCGGGATGCAGAATGTGAAGCCCTTGTCGATCATAAAGTCGCGCGCGTAAGCGAGCACGCCCTCGTGCAGGCGCGCGATGTCGCCGAGCAGGTAGTAGAAGCCCGCGCCGGAGACGCGGCCCGCGGCGTCCATGTCGACGCCGTCAAAGCTCTCCATGATCTGAGTGTGGTAGGGAATTTCAAAATCGGGAACCTTCGGCTCGCCGAAACGCTCGACCTCGACATTGCAGCTGTCGTCCGGGCCGATGGGGACGCTGGGGTCGATGATGTTCGGGATCAGCAGCATGATCTTGTGGATCTTCTGCTCATACTCCTCTTCGAGCTTTTCAAGCTCGAAGAGGCGGTCGGCGTTCGCCTTGACGGTTGCCTTGATCTTTTCGGCTTCTTCGAGCTTGCTCGGGTCCTTCTTTGCCTGACCCATCAGCATGCCGATCTGCTTCGAGAGGGCGTTGCGGCTGGCGCGCAGCTCGCTCGCCTCGGTGATGGCGGCGCGGTTCTTGGCGTCGAGCTCGATGACCTCGTCGACGAGGGGGAGCTTTTCGTCCTGAAACTTCTTCTTGATGTTTTCCTTGACCAGATCGGGATTTTCCCGCAGGAATTTCATATCCAGCATAATGATTTACCTCGTTATCGTTGTAAAGTAAATGACCATTTGGCTTCTTATTTTACGCCGTCCGGAAACAGCTTGTCCACAATGGACTGGTAGCGCGCGGCGGGGGAGGGGGCGTCGTCGCCGGTGATACCGGTACGCAGCGGCTCCTTGGGCAGGAATTCCACCGTGCCGGTCTCCTCGAATGAGCGGATGTTGTCTTTCGCGGCGTCGAGATCGCCGGTGTTGTAGGCGTTTTCGATCTCAAGCAGCCAGTCGAGCGCGCGCAGCTGGTTGGACTGAAGGCCGACGGTCTCGTCGAGCGCCTTTTTGTCCGCTTCCGCGGTCGCAAGCTGCTCTTCAAGCTCAGCGATGTGCGCTTCGAGCGAGTCGTTCTGCTGTAAGGTGCTTTGCAGGGCGGTGTTGCCGTCCTTGATCTCGTTGATGCTGCGCTGATTCATGAGAAATGTCCACAAAATCAGCAAAAATGCCACGGTGAAGAGGATCGCAACGTAAGTATATACTTTTTTCATGCGCTCGCGCTCGGTGGTGGGCTTTTCTTCGCCGGGTACGGGCGGCTTGTTCGGGTCCTTGGGACCCTCGTGAATCAAATCGGACATGGTTATTCGTCTCCGTTCTTTCTGCGTTTGATGGCGGCGAGCGCTTCGAGCAGATCGTTTAAGTCGTCGATGCCGTAGTAGTCGAGCTCAATGCGGCCTTTTTTCTTGCCGGACACGATGCGGCAGGTGCGGCCGATCTTATCGCTGAGCTCCTGCGCGGCCAGACGGCCGTAGCTCTCGGCGATGAGCTCGTCGTTCGTGGGTTTGCGCTCTTCCTTAGGATTACTCAGGCGCTTGGCGAGCGCCTCGGTCTGGCGGACGCTGAGGCCCTGCTTGACGATCAGGTTTGCCGCGTCGAGCTGCAAATCGGCCTTGAGCGGCAGCAGCGCGCGGGCATGACCGCCGGAGAGGCCGCCGTTTTGCAGCATTTGCCGCACTTCGGGGCAAAGCCCTAACAATCTCAGACTGTTTGCCACGGCGGAGCGGGACTTGCCGACACGCTCGGCGGCCTCCTCCTGCGTGAGATGGTAGTTGTCCATCAGCGTTTTGTAGCCCTCGGCTTCTTCGATGGGGTCAAGGTCTTCGCGCTGGAGGTTTTCGATGAGCGAGAGCTCGGTCATCTTGCGGTCATCCGCCTCGATGACGATGGCGGGCACTTCGGCAAGACCGGCGATGCGCGCGGCGCGCCAGCGGCGCTCGCCCGCGATGATCTGATAGTAGCCGGAAGAAAGGCGGCGGACCGTCAACGGCTGGATAATGCCGTGCTCGCGGATGGAATCGGCCAGATCCTGCAGAGCCTCTTCATCGAAGTGGCGGCGCGGCTGATTGGCGTAGGGTTCGATCTGCGAGATGGGGAGATAGAGGTTGTCGGACGTGTCGGTGCGCAGGGCGGCGTCGCCCAGCAGCGCGCCGAGCCCCTTGCCGAGCCCGCGGTTTGCATTTGCCATGGAAACTTCTCCTTTCTGTGGGATGAAGCGGGCGGAATGCGCCCTTATATTTAATGTATCAGCGGTTCTGCTTCAAAAACTCGTTGGCGAGGTCGCTGTAAGCCTCCGCGCCGCGGGAGGTGCGGTCGTAGTAGTTGATTGGCTTGCCGTGGCTCGGCGCCTCGGAAAGGCGCACATTGCGGGGGATGACGGTCGAATACACCTTGCCGGGGAAGTAGCGCTTGACCTCTTCCGCAACTTGGAGGGCGAGATTTGTGCGCCCGTCGAACATCGTGAGCAGAACGCCTTCGAGCTCCAGACCGGGATTCAGGCTGCGGCGCACCATGCGGACCGTGTGCATCAGGTCCGACAGGCCTTCGAGCGCGAAATATTCGCCCTGCACGGGAACGATCAGGGAATTCGCGGCGCAGAGGGCGTTGACCGTTAAGAGTTCGAGCGACGGCGGGCAGTCGATGAGGATAAAGTCGTAATTGGGCGAGAGAATATCGAGCGCCTGCTTGAGCAGGAATTCGCGGTTTTCGCGGTCGATCATCTCGATGCCCGCGCCCGCCAGTGCCTTTGAAGAGGGGAGCACGTCGCCGTAACGCGTGTGCGCCACGCTGGCCGTGACATCTGCGCCGTTGATGAGCACGTCGTAAACGCCGCGCGAGGCGGCCTTGTCCACACCCATGCCGGAGGTGGAGTTGGCCTGCGGGTCGAAGTCACACAGCAGGACGCGATTGCCTTTCTCCTTGAGGGAGGAGGTCAGGTTGACACAGGTCGTCGTTTTGCCGACGCCGCCCTTTTGATTGACGATTGCAACGATTTTAGCCAAAAAAACACCCACCTTAGTCATAGAAGCATTGATCCATTTTCATTCTTGTTCAGTATAGCACAAAACGGCTCAATTTCAACAGGGAAGCTCAAATTTTGCAAATTTGTTTCACGTGAAACATGACAAGGCACAGGCCTTTACGTCCCAATTTGCCCCTGTTTGGGCCGGTGATGGGGTATCACCGCTGGGGCAGTGCTGAGGACAGAAAAAGGTCATGGTAAAGGCGCCGACCTTTACCATGACCTGAAATCAGTGTTTCACGTGAAACAAATCACTCCTGCGGCTGGGTCAGCAGCATCGTACCGTAGGGCTCGAGCGTCAGGCGGAGCAGGCCGTTGCCGCAGAAGAACTCCTGATGGGACAGGGCGTCCTCGGCGAGCGTGCCGTCCCACGGAAGGGTGAGCGTGACGGGCTCGTTGCCCGCATTGACTGCCGTGAGGCAGTGGTCGTGCTCCGTGCGGCGCGAGAACGCCAGCGCGCGGCCCTGCGCGGCATGGTAGACGATCGTGCCGCTTTGCAGCGCCTCGTGCGATTTGCGCAGCGCGCCGAGCTGTTGGAAGTATTGCACCAATTCGGCATTCTCGCGTCCCCACGGGTAGGTTCCGCGGTTGAACGGGTCTTCAAAGCCCTGCATGCCGGCCTCGTCACCGTAGTAGAGCATCGGCGAGCCGGGGAAGGTGTAGAGGATCAGAGCCGCGAGCTTGAGGAGCGACATGCCGCGCGCAAGGTCGGAATCGCTGAGCTGATAGACCGCGCGCTCGTCGCGCGTCTGCGGCGCGGGGGAGGTGAGGCCCAGAATCGTCAAAAGCCTTGGCGTGTCGTGGGTCGAGAGGAAATTCATCGCGCCGTAGAACGCAGGGGTGGGATAGTTTTCGCGCAGCTCCTCCATGCTGTCGCGGAAGTATTCCGCGCCGCCGCCGAGCAAATAGGCCATCAGCGCCGTGCGGAACGGGTAGTTCATCAGGCCGTTCGTCTCGCGGCCCAGCAGGTACTTGCGGCGCTGGGAGTAGGCGATCTTCGTCGTGCCGTCCTCCCAGACCTCGCCGAGAAGATAAGTGTCGGGGTTCTCCTCATTCATCGCCGCGCGAATTTTGGCAATGAACTCGTCGGGGAGCTCGTCGGCGACGTCGAGCCGCCAGCCGGATGCGCCCGCGCGCAGCCAGCGCTTGATGATGGAGTTGTTGCCCTCAATAATGTAGTCAACATAGCTCTTTTCCAACTCGTTGACTGCGGGCAGGTTCTTGATGCCCCACCAGGCGTCGTACTCGTCAGGGAAGGGGTGGAAGTTGTACCAGCGGTAGTAGGGCGACTGCTCGCCCTGCGCCGCGCCGAGGTCGTCGTAAAAGCCGTCGGCGTTGAAGTAGACGCTCTTTCGCCCCGTATGGTTGAAGACACCGTCGAGCATCACGTAGATGCCGCGCTTTTTCGCCTCCGCGCAGAGCGTGCGGAAGTCCGCTTCATCGCCGAGCAGCGGGTCAATGCGCTCATAACAGGCCGTGTCGTAGCGGTGGTTGGTCGAGGCCTCGAAGATCGGGCAGAGGTAGAGTGTCGTCACACCGAGAGAGGCGAGGTAGTCGAGCTTTTCCGTGATCCCCTGCAAGTCACCGCCGAAAAAGTCGCTGCACGTGATCTCGCCCTCGGCGTTCGGGCGGTATTCGGGAAGCTCGTCCCAATTTTCGTGCAGCGTGCGCGGGCCGACAAGGCCTGCAACATCACGAGATTTAGCGCGGCGGAAGCGGTCGGGGAAGATCTGATACGTCACGCCGCGGCCGAACCACGCGGGCGATTTGTGTGTGTCGTCGTAGACCGTGAGCTGCCAGGGCTCGACCGCGTCCCACGCGCAGAGGCCGTTTTTGCCGTAGCAGCTCGTGCCGCCGTCCGCCCACAAGAGGCGGAAGTGGTACCAGACGAGCTCCACGTCATCCGGCGCGGTGAAGATGCCGCGATAGACGACGTGGCCGTCCTCCTGCGCGGGAGTAAGCTCCACCGTCGTCCATTGATCGGCAAACTCGCCGTGAGCAAGCAGCTCACAGCGCGTGACCGCCGCGCCGCGCTCGGGGCGAAAGCAGAACGAGACATCGGCGCCGCAGGGCACCGCGCCAAAGGGAGATTTGAAGAGAAGATCGCGCGGATCAAACCATTTAGTTGACATAACACATTCCTTTCTGCCAAATAAAGCGGCTGAAACAGGCAAAAGCGCGCCGAAACGGCGCGCTTAACCCAGCAGTGTATTTTCGCCCGTGATCGCGGAGGACGCGGACGTGTTGGAGAAGTAAGCGTTGAGCACCTGCACGGCGGTGGAGGCCAACGCTGCGCCGGAGCCGCCCTTTTCGATGACGATGGCGACGGCGATCTGCGGATCGTCGTAGGGGGCGAAGCAGACGAACGCGCCGTTGTTGTTCTTCGTGTCGCCGGTCTGGATCGTACCGGTCTTGGCCGCGGCGTCGACGATACAGTTCTTGAAATACTGCGACACCGCGCCGTCAGTCGCGAGGTCGTGCATACCGGCGAGGACGGCGGAGAGATTTTCGCTGCTCATGGCGATCGTCTCGACCGGCTCGGCGTCGTAAACGTATTCGAGCGCACCGGAGCCGCTGGAGCGGACGTTTTTCAAAAGGTGCGTGGCGTAGCGGTCACCCCCGCCGCAGAGCGTCGCGATGTAATTTGCGAGCTGGAGGGGGGAGTATTCCTGATTCGCCTGACCGAACGCCGCCCACGGGGCAAGGTTCTCGCCCTCGTTCTGCGAGGGAAGGCGGCCCGCGGTGTCGCCGATTTCAATACCGGTCGGCGCGCCGAGACCGAATTTCGCGTAATACTCGCGCAGCGTGTCCATGCCCATGCGGTAGCCCATTTCGGCGAAGAAATAGTTGCAGGAGTTCATGATCGCGCCGCGGACGTTGAGCGAGCCGTGGCCGCTGCGCTTCCAGCAGTAGGTGTAGCTCGCGGAGTAGCCGGGGTACGTCCACTTGCCGGAGTCGTAGATCTTTTCGCGCACGGTCGTCGCGCCGGATTCGAGCGCGGCGATGGCCGTCAGCGGCTTCAAGGTCGAGCCGGGGGCGTATTTTCCCTGCGTGGCACGATTCCACATCGGCTGCAAGGGGTCGGTGGAGAGCTCTGCAAGGTCCTGACGGAACGTCGAGAGGGAATAGGTCGGATAGGACGCAAGCGCCAGCACGTCGCCCGTGCCGACCTGCACGACGGCCACGGCCGCGCCGCGGTCGATGCCGTCGGATTTTGTCATGGAAGAGACGGTATTTTTGAGTGCCTCCTCCACCTGAGCCTGAAAGTCGATGTCGATCGTCAGCGCCACGGTGGAGCCGGGCTTGGGCTCCACGGAGTAGAGCTCGCCGGTGATCTTGCCGGAGTCGTTGTCGAAGGTCACAAGGCGCTTGCCTGCGTTGCCGTGAAGATAGTCTTCAAACGCATTTTCCACGCCGGAGATGCCGACGGTGCTCGCGAGCGTGTAGCCGTCCTTATCCTTATAATCGTCCCAGTCCTGAATGCTGCCGGTGTAGCCGAGGACGTGGGCGGCGTAGTCGGTCTCGTAAACGCGCACGGACGAGGTATCCACCTGCACGCCGGCATAGTTGCCATCCTTGATGAGGGAAATGAGCGAAACATCCACGTCGCTCGCAAATTCGAAGGTCGTGGAGCCGTTCATCCTGGCAACAGCGAGGGAGTAGCGCAGCCCGATGAGCGTGCGCACCGTGGAATTCGGGAGCGTTTTATCGATCCCGTACTCGCTGCGCAGCTTCAGATACAGCGCAGAGCCTGTCAGCGTAGTGGGGAGGCCGTCGTCGCCGACGTTCTTTTCATTGATCCACTTGAGCGAGACGAGGTATTTGACGAGCGTTTTCGCGCTGCCGTTCGCGGTGTCGTAGGCGTAGGGCGAGGTCCTGGCGAGCGGAAGCGTGTCCTTAATTTCAACGCCCTGCGCGTTCATCAGTTCGATGACGCGCAGCAGCGCGTCGTTGAGCTCGTCGGAAGAGACGAGCGAGGAATCAAAATTCAGCGTGTAGACCGCGCGGTTCGACACGAGCACCTTGCCGTTGCGGTCGGTGAGGATGCCGCGCGAGGCCTTGACGGTCTCGGTCTTGGCGTTCGTGCGGATGGACTTGTCGAGGTAATCGTCGCCGTTGACGATCTGTGCGTCAAAGAGCGTGATAACGAATACGAGCGCGCAGAGAAACATCGCCGCGCCGAGCGCGATCAGGCGGCGGGTAAAGCGTTTGGGATCCATAGCGGCCTCCTTTCCTTGAGGCTTGGGGAAAATGGGGAAAATCAGTCGGGGAAAATGCGGCGGATAGCGCGCAGCGCCGGATAGACCGGCAGAAGAAGCAGGCACGAGAGCACCGTTTCGCGCGCGAACAGGTGCAGCATTGGCAAAATGGCGGTCGAGCCGCTGCGCGGCAGCAGCGCGAACGCCTGCAAGAGGTCAACGAGCAGAAATGTCAGCACGGTCGAGAGCAGCGCACGGGCGAAGCCCTGCTGCAGCAAATTACTGACAACTGTTGAGATGAGCAGTGCCGCAAGCGTGAACGCGATCGTGTACAAGCACGCGAATGGCGCGGGGAGCACAAGGTCGCACAGCGCGCCGAAGACGATGCCCGCGATGACGGCTGAGCGCGGCAGCTCGAACGATGCCATGACCGCCAAAATGACGGGCGGCAGAAAGGGGATGACGCCGAAAAACGTCATCGACCCGAGAAGCAGCCGCCGCAGGAAAAAGAGCGCCGCGGCGGCGAGCGCGTAAAACGTCCACTTAAGCGCGGTGGTTTGGGTGAGATTCATGCGCGCCTCCCTCAGTCGACAATGTCGTAGTCCGTGATGACGAACACCTCGGTCAGGGCGTTAAAGTCCATCATGGGCGTGAGGACCGCGTAGCGGGCAAGGCCGTCGTCGCCGGTCTGGAGCGATTCGACCGAGCCGATGACAAGGCCGCTCGGGTAATATCCGCCAAGGCCCGACGTGACGATCTGGTCGCCGATGAGCACCTCGTCGTCCGACGTGAGGTACGAGAGCTTCAGTTTGCCCTGACCCATCAGGGCGAAATCACCCTCCGCCACGGCGACCTCGCCGGTGCGGAAGATGCGCGCGCCGAGCTCGGTGTCCGTGTCGATGACGGTCAGCACCGTCGACCAGTTGAGGCCGACCTCGGAAATGACGCCGACGAGATACCCCTCGGCGCTGACGACGCAGTCGCCCACGGCAATGTCCTGATCGGTGCCGTGGTTGAGAGACAGCGACGACGTCCAGCTGCTCTCGCTGTGGGCGAGCACGGCGGTGGAGACGAACGTGAAGTCACGCCGCTGCTGCTGGAGCTTCAAAAGCTCGCGCAGGAGCTTATTTTCCTCGCTGTCGGCCTGCGCCTGACGCTGCTGGGCGCGAAGGTCCGCGATCTCTTTTTTGAGCGCCGCGTTTTCCTCCTTGAGTGTGGTCGTGTCCTCGTAATACTGGCGCTTGTCGGCCGCCCAGTCGCTCACGGCGGTGGCGGCGGCGCGGAACGGGTACGTCAGCACACCCGCGATGTTTTCAAGCACCGAGGACGTCGAGGAAAAGTAGGTCAAAAGGCTCAATGCCACGGCGACCGCCGCGGCGACGGCCAGAATGCGCAGCCCGTGCTGACGGAAAAATTCTTTCAAGGCTTACCCTCCTTTCATCGTAGGGCAGGGGAGAGGTTAGAGGAGCTTGACGCCAAAGCGCACGAGCACTAAGCCAAGCTGCTCAACGGGAAGTCCCATGACGTTGAAAAAGTCGCCGTCGATGCGCTCGACGAAGAGCGCGCCGCGGCTCTGCACGCCGTAGGCGCCGGCTTTGTCCATCGGCTCGCCGGTTTTGATGTAGGCACGGATCTCGTCATCCGTCATCGGGCGGAAAAAGACGCGCGTGGACACGGCGAAGCGCTCCTCCTGCGCGCCGCGGCGAACGCTCACGCCCGTGCAGACCGTGTGAGCGCGGCCGGAAAGCGCGCGCAGCATGCGCAGCGCGTCCTCCTCGTCGCGCGGTTTGCCGAGGCGGTCATTGCCAAAAAAGACCATCGTGTCCGCCGTGATGATGAGATCATCGGGCGCGCAGAGCGCGGCGGCAGCGTCACACTTCTTCTTTGCAATGTAGCGCACCGTGTCCTCGGGAGAAAGACCTTCCGGATAGCTCTCGTCAATGTCGAGCGAGAGGGTCTTAAAGTCCTCCACGCCGATGCGGGCGAGCAGCTCCTGACGGCGCGGGGACTGGGATGCCAAAACGATTGCCATGATATTGCCTCACTGTTTGATAATAAAAAGTATAATCAAGATAAAAAATTACAATTTGGAATTCATTCTGCGCCGCGATAGAAGAGACCACGGGTGATATTCTCCGGCGCTTCGACCGTTTCGCCCTGATACGCGCGCAGCACGCGGACGCATTCAGAGGCGCTCTCGGTCGTGAAACAGAGTTGAGCAAAGCGCAGACCGAGCGTCTGCCAGTCCTTCGATTTGTCCGCGAGATAAAGAATCTTTCCGTTCTCGATCTCGCTGCGGCAGCCCCACGCGCGCAGCACGGGGAAGTGCTCGCCGCGCCGGTCGGTGAGCTCGGGGGCGCTTGCACACGCGCCGTCGCAGGGAACGGAGGCGGGGCGCTCAGTAAAGTATCGACAGCCGAACGCGTTCGCATTCAGGCAGTTTTCCGTGAGCATCAGGGGAAGGCGGCCATAGACGATGGCCTCGCACGGGAGACACTTGCTGAGGTCACGAATCTGCGCGTCGCGCAGCTCGAACGAGACGCACGCGCTCGAAAGTCCCTGTTCTTTCCAGAAAGCGAGCGCGGCGGAGTTGTAGACGTTCAGCGGCCAGCCGCCGTGCAGCTTGCAATCAAGTCCACGCGCGAGCGGCAGGTGGCCGAGGTTGCCGATCGACACGCCCGTGACGCCTTTTTTGGCGGCGTCCTCGAGCAGCGCGCGCAAAATAGGCTCGTCCTGCGTGCGGTAGATGCGCGGCAGCACCGCGAAAAATTCGGTTCTGCCGAGATGTGGCGAAAGGTCAAGCTGCGGGAGTAGTTCGACGGGCACATACACCCGCGCGGGGGAGAGGGCGATGAGTTCCTCGCTCAGCTGCGCGGCGCGGTGGAGAGAAACCGTCAAAAGCGGCTTGTCCGCGCCGTTTTTGACGATTGTTGGCGGAACAAAGTCGAATACGCGGCGTTTCGGCACAGCGGTGCGCTGCGCTTCCATCTGCGCAAGCGCTTCGCGGCGCAGGGCATTGAGCGCACCTGCGCTGACGGCGAGACCGCCGTCGAGTGCGACGGCGCACTGCGCCGCCGAAAATGCCGTGCCGCCGGTTTTCCTGAGGCGCGTTTCGACCTCTTCCGCGGTGACGGCGCGGCTGCGCGCCGCCTCGGGCACTGTGCCGGTGACGGTCACGCGGTGGCCGCCTAAGTCCTCCGCCGTCAGGGCCATCGGTTGACCGGCGCGGATGGTGCAATTTAATGCGAGCGGCACGAGCCGCAGATTTTCCTTTTCATAGCGCGCACGAATCTCGCTGAACCAGTCCTCGGGCCATCTTGCGTTTTCAGGCCGCGTGCCGAACATCTCACGTCCGCGCACACCGCGGTAGTATCCCTCGGTAAAGCCGTCGCGCGAGAAGGCGAGGGCGAGCTTTTTCTGCTCGTCCTTCGTCGGCGTGCGATGCTCGCGCAGAAGGCGCGCGTATATTTCCGTCACGGCGGCGACATACTCCGGCCGCTTCATGCGCCCCTCGATCTTGAGGCAGGCAACGCCCATATCCATCATCTCCGGCACGAAGGGCGCGAGGTTCGCGTCCTTCAAGCTCAGCGGATGGCCGTCCGCCCTGCCGGAAAAGCCGTAGGGCAGACGGCAGGGCTGGGCGCAGGCGCCACGGTTGCCGCTGCGCCGCCCGATGACGGCAGACATCTCGCACTGGCCGCTGTAGCACATGCACAGCGCGCCGTGGACGAACGTTTCGATCTCAATGGGGCTTTTTTGGCAGATCTCGGCAATTTCCTCGCGGTTCAGCTCGCGCGCGAGCACCGCGCGCGTCATGCCGAGCCTTGCCGCTTCCTGAACGCCCGAGAGCGTGTGCAGGCTCATCTGCGTGGAGGCGTGCAGCGGCACGTCGGGGATAAGCTTTTGCAGCGTCGCCAGAACGCCCCAATCCTGCACCAGGATCGCGTCCACGCCGCACTCCGACGCGGCGCGCGCCTCCGCGGCAAGCGCGGGGAGTTCGCGGTCGGTGACGAGCGTGTTGAGCGTCAGATAGACCTTCACGCCCCGCAAATGGCAATAAGAAACCGCCGCGCGGAATTCCTCGTCAGAGAAGTTCCTCGCGCTGCGGCGCGCGTTGAACGCGCCAAAGCCCATATACACGGCGTCCGCACCGCTCTGCACGGCGGCAACAAGCGCCTCCTGCCCGCCCGCGGGCGCTAACAGCTCCGTCGTCAAGGCTTACTTTTTCTGCTGCTGGAGCTTGAAGATCTCGCGCTTGAGCTCGCTGACCTCATTCTTGGCCTGAGAAGCCTCGTCAAGGTACTGCTTGACCTGACGGCGCAGCGCGTCGCCGGCCTCGCGCTCTTTGAAGAGCTCGTCGGTGATGTTCACGGCGGTCAGCACGGCGGCGTCCGTGCGGCCGACCTTGGCAGCGTCGAGCAGCTCGCTCATTTTGTCGTTGACGTAGGAGCCGACCTTCTGCATATAGGAGGGGGCTTCCTCGGCGACAAAGGTGTATTCCTCGTCGCAGATGGAGATCGTGATGCGGTTTTCCATGATTTGTGTGCTCCTTTCTATTTCAGCGTTGCACAAAAAAGGGCAAATTCCACCCATATAATCTCTAACAGTATAACACGGGAGTGAAAATGTGAAAAGGGGGAAGCAAAAAATTTCATGTTTACGAACGGGAAAATTTCATGTAGAATAATGGAATCGAAAATGGACGAAAGGAGGCGGGGAACATGGCAGGCTATGTGCTGCATTTGAGCACCGAGGAGAACATCACGCTCTCATCGGCGACGGTCAAGCGATTGATCGCGGGTGGCAGCGGCGACGCGGCGCTGCTGTACCTCGCCATCCTGCATGCGCGCGGCGCGGCGGATTCCGGCAAGCTCGCGCGCGAGCTCAAGTGGGACGAAACGCGTCTTCGCGCGGCGGAGCAGGCGCTCTACGAGATGAAGCTCGTCGGCGCGCCGGAGAAGAAGGAGGAAGCGCCCCTTCCGCCGCCCCAGCAGCTCAGCGAGCCGCCCGAGTACACGCGCGAAGACATCGCGCGAAAGCTGGAGGGCGATGGGCGCTTCGCCTGCCTTCTGCGCGAGGTGGAGCACAAGCTCGGCCCGCTCTCGACCCCGTCGGTCAAGAAGCTGTTGGGGCTGTACGAAAATCTGGGTCTGCCCGCGGACGTGGTCTACACGCTTGTCAACTACTGCATCGCGAAAAAGGAGCAGCAGTTCGGCGAGGGGCGGCTGCCCAACATGCGCGAGATCGAAAAAGAGGGCTACGTCTGGGCGCGCAAGGAGCTCTTTTCCATCGAAAAGGCCAGCGAGTACATGAAGCGCGAGCAAGCCCTGCGCGGCAGGTACCCCGAGTACATGGCGGCGCTGCAAATGCAGGGCCGCGCGAGCGCGCCGAGCGAGGAAAAGTACCTCTCCGCGTGGGCGGAGATGGGATTTCCGGCGGAGACCGTGGCTGAGGCCTACGACCGGACGATCCTGCACTGCCACGAATTCCGCTGGCCGTACTGCAACGGCATTTTGAAGCGCTGGCACGAAAAGGGCCTGCACACGCTCGCCGAGGTCAGGGCCGAGAACGCCAGGGAGCAGAGCAAGCCGAAGAAGAACACCAACGACGGCGGCAACGCCTGGATGAAGGAATATTTGAATCAGTAACGAAAGCGGGGGAGAAGGATGTCTTACGATGGGCGGCTGATGCGCCAAGCGCTGGCGCGCTTCGACGAGGACAAGCAGCGCCGCGCGGAGAATTTTCGCGCGCGTGAGCGCGCGGTGTATACCAAGTGCCCGCGCATTGAGGAGATCGACCGCGAGCTGTCGCACACGATGGCGAAGATCATCGCCTCCGGCCTGCGCCGCGGGACGGACCCGCGCCCGGCGATCGAGGCGCTGCGGGAGGAGAACCTCAACTTGCAGCAGGAAAAGCGCCTTCTCCTGACGCGCCTGGGACTGCCGGGCGACTATCTCGAGGAAAAGCCCAAGTGCTCGCGCTGCAACGACACGGGCTTTCTCGGCAGCGAGGTCTGCTCGTGCCTGCGCGGCTATTACGCCAAGGAGCAGAACAAGGAGCTCTCGGGCCTTTTGGACCTCGGCTCGCAGTGCTTCGAAAATTTCAACTTCGACTACTATTCGTCTGTGCCGGACGAGGACCTCGGCGTGTCGCCGCGCACGAACATGGAGCGCGTGTACGACATCTGCCAGGACTACGCGCACGAGTTTTCGCCCAAGAGCGGCAACCTGCTGCTGACCGGAGGCACGGGACTGGGGAAAACGTTCCTCTCCGCGTCCATCGCGCGCGTCGTGAGCGCGAGCGGCCACAGCGTGGTCTACGACACGGCGGGGCACATCTTCGCCCGCTTCGAGGCGCAGAAGTTCGGCCGCGACGACGGCGAGAACGCCGACACCGCCGTGAGCCGCGCGCTCGGCTGCGACCTGCTGATTTTAGACGACCTCGGCACCGAGCTGATGACGAGCTTTGTCCACAGCGCGATGTATCAGATCGTCAACACGCGCCTCATCACGGGGAAGAAGACCGTCATCTCCACGAACCTGAGCCCCGACGAGCTCGGGCGGCGCTACGGCGCGCCGGTGCTGTCAAGATTGCAGGGAGAGTATCAAATGCTGCTCTTTTTCGGCGAAGACATCCGCCGGCAGAAGAGAAAGTGAATACAAAATGTAAAAAAGGCTCCGCAGAATACTCTGCGGAGCCTTTTTTCTTGCTTTTTACGGCTTGTGGATCACGGCGACGGCGCAGGGCACGCGGCCGGGACAGTAGGCATAGTCGACATCGTCGTAGCCCGCCGCGGCGATAAACTGCTTATACGTGTCGAACGTGAACTGACGCTTGAAGTCCGCGCCCGCCTTGCCGACGGTCGAGGCAAAGCCGCTCGTCTTGCCCTGCTCGCTGCGGTTCATATAGGTCGGGACGATGATCGTGCCGCCGCTGCGGCAGACGCGGTCGAGCTCGGCAAGGGCCTTGTACGGCTCGTCGAGCAGGTGGATGACATTCGCGGCGATGACCACGTCGAACTGCCCGTCCGGCCCGTCTAAATGCAGGATGTCGGCCTGGCGGAACGTGACGTTCGGCAGCGCGCCGTATTTCTTCTTCGCCCGCTTGAGCATGTTGGCGGAGAAGTCCGTCGCGAGAAGCGTCCGGCAGCGCTCGGCGATGGCGCCGGTGAGCAGTCCCGTGCCGCAGGCGCATTCGAGCACCGCGTCGTCTGGTGTGATGCGGGAACTGACGGCGGCAATGAGCGCCTTGTGCGTTTCTTTATTAAAGATGTCGGCGAAGAGGTCATAGACCCCCGCGACGTTGTCCCAGAACATGAGTATTTCCCTCTCAACGTGATTTGTTTTTCTACACGATAGCAGAAACGCGCGGAAAATGCTACTCTCAAGAGAAAGAAAAAACGAAAAATTAAGGGCGAGGATCCTACTTTTTGTGCTTTTTATAAAAAGACTTGCCATCGGCGCACGGGTGGTATATAGTCTTTATAAAGATTTCGCAAAGAAACTGCATTTTTGCGTTAAGGAGTCGAATGATGAAACGAATTTGGTCGCTGTTTGCCGTGCTGGCGCTGCTGTGCGCGCTGACGATTCCGGCGCTGGCCGCCGCGGGCGGCGCAGCGGACGCGGTGCCCACCGCCCAGACGGTGAGCGAGGAAGAGCTCGCGCGCTCGAAGGAGAACACCACCAAGGTGCGCAAGATCTGGGCGCTGGCGGCGCTTATCGGTGTGGCGTGCTTTGGCGGCGCGCTGGGCATGGCGCATTCCGTTGCAAAGGCGGCGAACAACATGGCCGAACAACCCGAGGCGGCGGGGCAGATCCGCACGTCGATGATGATGGGTCTTGTGTTTATCGAGACGGTCATCATCTATGCGCTGATCGTGGCCATCCTGATCATCTTCGTATTGTGACGATAACGAGAAAAGTGGAATAGAGCGGCGGAAGGGGGCAGCACTGTCTCCTTCCGCTGCTCTATTTATTGAAGAAAAAGGGGAGGGGTCAGGGCTCTGTTAAGAAGACGAAAAGATGCTGTAAAGCGGCGGTTAATCATGAAGGAAGACTTGCATTTCCTGCGTGCAGGTGGTATAAATAAGTGCTGCATCCCAAGCAAAAATTGGATGATAGAAACAAAAGGGGGTAGGGCGCGTGGATAAGAAAAAGCGAACGCGCGAGCTGATCGTGTTCGCCGTGATCGTGCTGGCGCTGCTGGCCGGATGTTTGCTCACGCCGTCAGGCGGCGAGAGCGAACCGATCCAGGAGGTCATGCGTGACGCGGTGCTGCACGAGCAGAACAAGGTGAGCCTGTTTGGCCTGATCGAGGTGAACCCGGGGCTCATCTCCGCCTACATCGTGACGGGTATTTTAATAGTATTCGCCCTTGTGTGCCGGCTTTTTGTGATCCCAAAATTCAAATATGTGCCCGGCAGGTTCCAGCTCGTTTTAGAGCAGATCGTCGGCATGTTCGACGGCTTGGCCGAGGGCAGCAGCCCGCACCGCAATAAATTCCTGCGGGCGTACATCTTCACCGCCGGTGTTTACATCTTTGTCAGCACGCTCTTTGAGCTGCTCGGCATTCAGGTGGTGACCACATCAGGCCACGCCGTCAGCCTGCCCGCGCCGCTGTCCGATATCAACGGGGCGATCGCGCTGGGCGTGATGAGCTACGGCGTGATCCTCTTCGGCGGACTGATCGCCGCGGGCGTGGGCGGATTTCTGCACGCGCTCAAGGATTTCTCGCTGCCGATCTCGATGAGCTTTCGACTCTTCGGCGCGCTGCTTTCCGGCGCGCTCGTGACGGAGCTTGTGTATTACTACGCGGCGCTTTCCTATGTGCTGCCGGTCATCGTGGGCGTGATGTTCACGCTGCTGCACGCGCTGATCCAGGCGTATGTTTTAACGATGCTGGTGTCGACGTTCTACGGCGAATCGACCGAAAAGCACGAGAAAAAGCCCAAGGCAAAAAAGGTAAAAAAATCCCGCAGCGAAACGGCTGCCTGAAGAAAGAGGTAAAATTGCCATGAAAACGATGAAGAAATTCGCAGCGCTGATGATGCTGCTGTGCGCGCTGATGATCTGCACCATCCCGGCCCTCGCCGCAAACGAAAGCGGGAGCGACAGCAACGTGACTGAGACCGTGAGCGTCACGGCCGGCAGCAACGACAACGACGTGACCTCTGCCAAAGCGATGGGCTCGGGCGTGATGATCGGCATTGCGTGCCTTGGCGGCGCGCTGGCCATGGGCATTGCGGTCGGCAAGTCGAGCGAGGCCATGGCCCGCCAGCCCGAGGCCACAAGTCAGATCAGAACCACGATGATGATGGGCCTTGTGTTTATCGAGACGGTCATCATTTACGCCCTGATCGTGGCGATCCTCATTATCTTCGTCCTTTGATGAAGAACACTCCCAAAAAGGAGGGGCTTTGAATGCCGCTTAATATCAATCTGCAGCAGATTTTGCTGCATGCGCTGAACTTTGTTATCCTGTTCGGCGCGATGTATTTTCTGCTCTACAAGCCTGTGAAGAGCTTTATGGACAGCCGCAAGGCGCACTATGAGAAGATGGACGAGGACGCCAAGGCCGTGCTTGCCGAGGCCGAGAAGACGAAGGCCGGCTATGAAGCGCAGCTCAAGAGCGCCGACGAGGAGATCGCACGCCGCCAGCGCGAGGCGAACGAAGCCTTGCAGCACGCGGTGGACGAGCGCCGCGCGCAGGCCGAGCAGCAGGCGGGCGAGATCGTGCGCAAGGCGCGGGAAGATGCCGCGCGCGAGCATGAGCGCGTGATGGAGCAGGCCAAGGGCGAAATTTCCGAGCTGATGAGCGCCGCGGCGGAAAAGCTGGTGCTCTCCAGCACGTCGGACGCTTACGACAAGTTCCTGGACACGGCGGAGGAGCGCAAGGACAATGGCTGAGCGCACGGAGCATTTAGAGGCCGTACTGCTCTCTGCCGTGCGTCCGTCGCAGGAGCAGGAGAAGCGATTTCTGGCCTTCCTCGCCGAAAAGTACGGCGAGGGCACGACGCTTACCTGGCAAAAGAGTGATGACTACCCCGACGGTTTCCGCCTCGAGGTGGGCGCGGAGGTCTACGACTGGAGCGCGGGCGGACGCCTGAGCCAGTTCAAGGACGCGCTCGAAAAGCTCGCTGCCACGCAGGGCGACGTCATCCCGCTGCTGAAGGAGACGGTGCTCTCATGGACGCCGCAGGCCATGGCACAGGAGGTCGGCACCGTTCTGACCGTCGGCGACGGCATTGCCCGCGTGGACGGGCTGGAGGGCGCCGCCTATGGCGAGGTGCTGCTTTTCGACGGCGGCGTGCGCGGCATGGTGCAGGACTTATCCGAGGACAGCGTCGGCTGCATCCTCTTTGACGACGACGCGAGCGTCTGCGCAGGCAGCACGGTCCGCCGCACCGGACGCACGGCGGGCGTTCCCGTGGGCGAGGGGTTCCTCGGCCGCGTGGTCAACGCGCTCGGCGTGCCCATCGACGGCGGGGGAGACATCCGCGCCGACGGCTACCGCGCGGTGGAGAGTCCCGCTCCCGGTATCATCGACCGCCAGAGCGTCGACACGCCGCTTGAGACGGGCATTCTGACCGTCGACTCGATGTTCCCCATCGGCCGCGGCCAGCGCGAGCTCATCATCGGCGACCGCCAGACCGGCAAGACCGCTATCGCCCTCGACACCATCGTCAACCAGAAGGGCAAGGATGTCATCTGCATCTATGTCGCCATCGGACAGAAGGCGAGCTCCGTCGCCCAGCTCAAAAAGACGCTGGAAACGCACGGCGCGATGGATTATACGATCATCGTCAACGCCACGGCGAGCGATCCCGCGCCGTTACAGTACATTGCGCCCTACGCGGGCTGCGCCATGGGCGAATACTTTATGAATAAGGGCCGCGACGTGCTGATCGTCTACGACGATCTTTCCAAGCACGCCATCGCGTACCGCGCGATGAGCCTTCTTTTGGAGCGCTCCCCGGGCCGCGAGGCGTATCCGGGCGACGTGTTCTATCTGCACTCCCGCCTGCTCGAGCGCGCGGCGCATCTGAGCGAGGAGAAGGGCGGCGGCAGCATCACGGCGCTGCCAATCATCGAGACGCAGTCCGGCGACGTGTCGGCCTATATCCCGACGAACGTCATTTCCATCACCGACGGTCAGCTCATTCTGGAAACGCGCCTGTTCTTCTCCGGCCAGCGTCCGGCGGTGAATGTGGGCTTGTCCGTGTCCCGCGTGGGCGGCGACGCGCAGACCAAGGCGATGAAAAAGGCAGCCAAGACCATCCGCCTCGACCTTTCGCAGTACCGCGAGATGGAGTCGTTCACGCAGTTTGCAAGCGACCTTGACGAGTCGACGGCAAAGCTTTTATCCTACGGTCAGGGCTTGATGCGCATGCTGCGGCAGAAGCAGTTCCACCCCTACAAGCAGTATGAGCAGGTCATCCTGCTCGTCGCGGGGCTGAACCATGTTTTTCAAGAGATCGTGCCGGAGCAGCTTGACGCGTTTATCCCCGCGCTCTTGCAGCACTTTGGCGAGACGCAGGGCGCGCTGTGCAATGCCATCGAGCAGACCGGCCAGCTCAGCGACGATCAGCAGTCGCAGATCATCGAGTGCGCAAAGGAATTTGTGCAAAGCTATTTTTCCAAATAAAAAGTGAGGTGACAGGTACATGGCGAGCATGAAGGAGATCCGCGAGCACATCGCGAGCATCCAGAGCACGCAGAAGGTGACGAACGCGATGTACCTCATCGCCTCGACCAAGATGCGGCGGGCGAAAGAAGACCTTGCCAAGACGCGCCCGTTTTTCGACGCGGTCTCGACGCAGATCGAGCAGATCTTCCAGCATGCGGGCGAGATCGAGAGCCCGTACCTCTACCGGGGCAACGCGGACGATCTGGCCCAGCCGGGAACGTACGCCTATCTTGTGGTGACGGCGGACCGCGGCCTCGCGGGCGCCTACAACCAGAATGTTATTCAGGAGACGATGAAGCGCCTTGAAAAGCACCCCGACAGCCGCCTTTTTGTGGTGGGCGGCAACGGGCGGCACTTCTTCTCCGGCCACGGCGTGCCGGTGGAAAAGAGCTTCCTCTACGATGCGCAGAGCCCCACGCTCCGCCGCGCGCGAGAGATCACGGCGAAGCTTTTGAATCTCTTCGACCGGGGCGAGATCTCCAAGCTCTTTATCATCTACACCGACCTTGGCAACGGCGTGGACATGGACGTGCGCACCGTGCGCCTGCTGCCGCTGGAGGATGAGCACTTTGCCAAAGAGGAGACGGAGGAAAAGCCCATCCGCTTTGAGCCCTCGGCAGAGGAGGTGCTCGCCAGGGTCGTGCCGGCATACATCACGGGCTTTTTGTACTCGGCGATGGTCGACAGCTTTTGCGCCGAGCAGAACGCGCGCGCCTCTGCCATGGACTCGGCCAACCAGAACGAGGACGACATGCTGCGCGAGCTGCAGCTCGAGTACAACCACGAGCGGCAGGGCGCCATCACGAGCGAGATCACGGAGGTCTCCGCCGGCGCGCGCAGCAAGAAGAACCACATGAAGAAGGAGGCGCAGCATGCGCACAGGTAAGATCATTCAGGTATCGGGCAGCGTGGTGGACGTGCGCTTCCCGCACGGCGAGCTGCCGCGCATCCGCGAGGCGCTGTCCGTCGAGCTGAACGGCAAGCGCCTTGTGATGGAGGTGGAGCAGCATTTGAGCGCCGAAACGGTGCGCTGCATCATGCTCTCCGGTAGCGAGGGCCTCAGCCGCGGCATGACCGTCACGGGCGAAGGCAGCGGCCTTCGCGTGCCCGTCGGCAAGGCGACGCTCGGACGGCTTTTCAACGTCTTTGGCGATACCATCGACGGCGGCGCGCCGATCGGCGGCGCGGAGCCGCGCCGCAGCATCCACAGAAAGCCCCCCGCCTTCGACGAGCAGAGCCCGAGCGTTGAGATCTTGGAGACCGGCATCAAGGTCATCGACCTTTTGGAGCCCTATCCGCGCGGCGGCAAGATCGGCCTGTTCGGCGGCGCGGGCGTCGGCAAGACGGTGCTCATTCAGGAACTCATCCACAACATCGCCGTCGAGCACGGCGGCTATTCGATCTTCACCGGCGTGGGCGAGCGCAGCCGCGAGGGCAACGACCTCTGGAACGAGATGCACGAGAGCGGCGTTATCGACAAGACCGCGCTCGTCTTCGGTCAGATGAACGAAGCGCCCGGCGTTCGTATGCGCGTGGCGCTGACAGGCCTTACGATGGCCGAATACTTCCGCGACGAGGAGCAGCGCGACGTGCTGCTGTTTATCGACAATATTTTCCGCTTTGTGCAGGCGGGCAGCGAGGTCTCGACCCTGCTCGGCCGCATGCCCTCCGCCGTCGGCTATCAGCCGACGCTCGCGAACGAAATGGGCGAGCTGCAGGAGCGCATCACCTCGACCAAGAGCGGCTCGATCACGTCCGTGCAGGCGGTCTACGTTCCCGCGGACGATCTGACCGACCCTGCCCCGGCGACGACGTTCACCCACCTCGACGCGACGACGGTTTTGAGCCGTAAGATCGCCGAACAGGGCTTATATCCCGCGGTCGACCCGCTCGAATCGTCCTCCCGCATTCTGGAAGAGGATATCGTGGGCGAGCGGCACTACCGCATCGCGCGCAGCGTGCAGGCGACCTTGCAGAAATACCGCGAATTGCAGGATATCATCGCCATCCTCGGCATGGAGGAGCTGAGTGACACGGACAAGGTGACGGTCAACCGCGCGAGAAAGATCCAGCGCTTTTTGGCCCAGCCGACGTTCGTGGCCGAAAAGTTCACGGGCCTTCCGGGCGTCTATGTGCCGCTTGAGGAGACACTCCGCGGCTTTGAAGCCATTCTCTCCGGCGAGATGGACGGCTATCCCGAGATGGTGTTCTACAATGTCGGTACGCTTGACGACGCGCTCGCCAAGGCGAAGAAGATGGAAAGCGGGGAAGCGTGATGAAGACCTTTCCTCTCCGCGTCCTCGCGCCCGAGCGCACGTTTTTTGACGGGGCGTGCACATCGCTCACCGTGCCGAGCATCGACGGCATATACGGCCTGATGGCGCAGCACGAGGATATCGTGCTCGCCATCGTCCCCGGCAAGCTGACGCTGCGGGACGCCGACGGCGTCGAGCAGATCGCCGCCGTGTCCGAAGGCGTGCTCAAGATGGAGCACGGCGAGGCGCTCGTGCTGGTGGACACGATCGAGCGGCCGGAGGAGATCGACCTCCACCGCGCCGAAGAGATGGCCGCCGAGGCGCGCGCCGAGCTCAAGGCGAAGCGCAGCGCGCAGGAGCAGGCCATTGCCAATGCCCGCATCGCCCGCGCGATCAGCCGTATCCACGTCAAGCACGACGGGAAATAAATGAGAAAACGAAAATTCGCACCGCAAGGTGCGAATTTTTTAATCTCTCCGCCGACTTTCGCCCGATTTTGCACACTTTTTGTGCTAAAAGTGGAGAAAAAGGAGGGGAAATCCATGGAAATGTCCGCAAGAAAGCCGCTGCTCCCGCGCCGCGTGCTCGACCTGCCCATCGATGCGCTGCGCCCCAACCCCAACCAGCCGCGCATCGAGTTTGACGAGGCCTCGCTGCGCTCGCTGAGCGACAGCATCCGCCGCTATGGCATCCTCCAGCCGCTGACCGTCCGCCGCACGGACGAGGGCTACGAGCTCATCGCGGGAGAGAGACGGCTGCGCGCGGCGAAGATAGCGGGACTGCGCGAGGTGCCGTGCCTGCTCGCGCGCTCGAGCGAGGAGGAGAGCGCGCTGCTCGCGCTGATCGAAAACCTCCAGCGCCGCGATTTGCACTACTTGGAGGAGGCTGCGGCTATCGCGCGGCTGATCGCGACCTACGGTCTCTCGCAGGAGCAAGCGGCGGAAAGGCTGGGGAAATCCCAGTCCGCTATTGCCAACAAGCTGCGGCTGCTGCGCCTGTCGCCCGACTGTGTGCGCCTTCTGCGCGAGCATGACCTCTCCGAGCGGCACGCACGGGCGCTGCTGCGCCTGACGGACGAGGAAGACCGCCTCAAAGCCTTGCAAGTTATCGCCGCACGCGGCTACAACGTCGCGCAGAGCGAGGCGTATATCGAAGAGCTTTTGAAGCTCAAGCAGAAAACGCCTCCGCCGCGCCTGCCGACCTACATCGTCAAGGATGTGCGCATCTTTTTGAACACCATCCGCCACTCGCTCGGGCTGATGCAGCGCGCGGGCGTCGAGGCCGACATGCAGCGCGAGGACACGGACGATGGCATCCTTTTGACCATCCGCATCCCGAAACGTGCAAAAGAGGCCGGATAATCCTGCAAAATTGTCACCAAATTGTGATTCTTTTTCTCACAAACTGTGGTATACTGAAACGACTGGCAGGGAAGTCCCTGTCCGGAAGATCGGAAGAAACAGGAGGAGCCAGCATGGATGAAATGAACGGCGCCTTTGAGGAAAAGAAGAGAAGAAAGGGCGGCAAGCGCCTGATGCAGCCGGAAAAGGCCGCAAAGGCGGCCAAGGAGCCCCGCGCAGAAAAGCCGCCGCGCGTTCCACGTGAAACATCGGGAAAGACCGGCAAGGTCGTCGGCATTGTCGCGGGTGTGCTCGTGGTGGCGTACTTGGGCCTTGGCGCGTGGGCGTCGGCCAGCCATAAAATTTATCCCAACGTGATGATGGGCGATACCAACTACGGCGGGATGACCGAGCAGCAGGTCGCCGAGCAGCTCAAAGCGAGCGTCGCGCAGGCGAAGGGCACAGGTGTCGACTTTGTCCTGCCCGACGGCACGGAGGTCGCGCATGTTTCGCTCGACGAGATGCCGGAGTATGTCGACTTCGACGGACTTGCCAAGCATATCTACAACGTCTACGGCTGCAATGACAGCTTTCTGACCGCGGGCGCGAAGTATCTGCGCGCACTCTTCAAGCCGCAGGATGCGGCGCAGGTGGTCGACGCGGCCTACTCGCCCGATTTGATGGAGAATCTTGTCGACACGGTGTGCGACAGCATCAACTGCGACCCCGTGGAGTTTGCCATCAACGTGACAGAGGATGGCAAGGTCAGCGTGACGAAGCCGCAGGACGGCCGCGCGACGACTGATACCGCAAAAGACCAGATCGGCGTATACTTAAACGGCGCGTATTTGAGCGGCGGCGACCCGTCCGAGATCGTGCTTGAGCCTGCGAGCGAGGGCGGCGTCTACGATGTCATCCCTGCACAGGAGGTCGACCTGAGCGCGCAGCGCGAGGCCGTTATCGGCCAGAAGGTCAACGCGACGTATGATAAGGAGACCGGCGCGGTCACGCCAGGCCACGCGGGCGTGGAATTTACGCTTTCTGACCTTGAATCCGCCTACAACGCCGCGGCGGCGGGGGAGACGGTCGATCTGCCGAACGCCACGGTCGAGACGCCGGACGTCACGGCAGAGCAGCTCCAAAAGGTCCTGTTCCGCGATGTGCTGAGCACCTACACCACGAAGGTCGGCGGCGCGTCCGGCCGCCGCGCGAACGTCAAGCTGACGGCCTCGCGCATCACCGGCTACATATTGAACTCCGGCGAAACGATGAAATACGGCCCGCTTGTCACGCCCTTTACCGCGGCGAACGGCTACAGCGCCGCGCCCGGTTACTTGCAGGGCAAGACCGTCGATATGGTCGGCGGCGGCGCGTGTCAGGCGAGCTCCACGCTCTACGCCGCGGCGCTCTACGCCAACCTTGAGATCGTGCAGCGCACGAACCACGGCTTCGCGTCCGACTACATCGGCCTCGGCCTCGACGCGACGGTCGCGCAGGGCGGGCCCGAGTTTGAGTTCCGCAACAACACGATGTATCCCATCAAGGTCGTCGCCGAGTACTATGCGAGCGGCGGCAAGAACTACCTGAAGGTGTCCCTCCTCGGCACCAAGGTGGACGATACCTATGTGAAGATCAAGACCGAAGTGCTTGAAACCATCCCGTTTACGGAGGAGATCGTTGAGACCGACGAGCTCGCCCCCGGCGAGCGCAAGGTCGAGCAGACCGCCTACACCGGCTACAAGGTCAAGACGTACCGCAACGTCTACTCCGGTGACGGCAAGCTCATTTCGTCCACGTTCGAGGCGAGCAGCAATTATAAGGCGCGCAACCGCATCGTGCTCGTCGGCAAGTCCGCGGCAGTCACGCCGACGAACCCCACCACGCCTGTCGATCCCGGCACGACCACGCCGACGAACCCGACAACGCCCGTCGACCCCGGGACCACGACAAACCCGGGCACCACAACTGACCCCGGCGTGACCGATCCCGGCACGACGACAGAGCCGCCCGTCGAGCAGGAAAAGCCCAGCTGGCTCGACACGGGGCTCGACCGGTAAAAACAGCAGAACGAGAAAACGGAGAGGCATTGCCTCTCCGTTTTTACGTTGTTCAAGTGTTATTCGTCGTCCGAGTCCATGTAGAGCTCTTCGACCTTCTGCTGCGCGGCGATCAGCAGCGCGCTGGCCTCACCATAGTTCTGCCTGTCCATTTTCTCCAGCGCGTCAGTCACGGCGTTGAAGAGGAGCAGATACATTGCCTTGTAGTCCGTCATAGAACCACCCTCGAAAAATTATATAACGTTTTGTTATATAGCACAATATAACATTTTGTTTTACGTATACTTCTTTACAGAATCTAAACACGAATTCTGGATGGAGTGAAGCAAAATGTATCGACGCATTCGAGACTTGAGAGAGGACAGCGACCTGACGCAAAAGAGCTTGGCGGACTATCTGAGCTGCTCGCAGGTCTGCTATTCCAACTACGAGACCGGCAAGCGCGACGTCCCGAGCGACGTGCTCATCAGGCTTGCGCGGTTTTACCACACGAGTGTGGATTATCTTGTGGGGCTCACGGAGGAGCGGGCTCCTTACCCGCATAAGAAGGGTACATAACGCCGCGCACTGCGCGGCGGTGGAGAAAGCAGCGCCAGTGGCGCTGCACGAATCAAAGGGGATATTCTCTTTCGCAAAAGAGAATATCCCCTTTGGAACCCCAAGAG
>OLOS01000793.1_pt1 | contig 30509 bp, 29 predicted proteins | sample 1672631 | NCBI WGS metagenome assembly OLOS01 (sample SAMEA3136707, study PRJEB25190) | human gut metagenome | biome: human gut; feature: human-associated habitat; material: faeces | place: Austria | collected 2013 | reverse complement strand
CGCCAATATCCGGCGTCCTCGCGGCATAGCCGCTGCGGTCGGAGGCTAAAAATGTGCCACTGGCACATTTTCTAAACGCCCCGACATATCGGCGCCGCCACCGTGGAGGCTCAGAAGCGCATCGGTTCTGAAATCGTTGATATCATCAAGAGCTTCTGATCTATTTCCGACGCCAATATCCGGCGTCCTCGCGGCATAGCCGCTGCGGTCGGAGGCTAAAAATGTGCCACTGGCACATTTTCTAAACGCCCCGACATATCGGCGCCGCCACCGTGGAGGCTCAGAAGCGCATCGGTTCTGAAATCGTTGATATCATCAAGAGCTTCTGATTCTTATCCGCATTCAAAAAGCAAGAGGGTACTTCGGTATCCTCTTGCTTTTTGCTGCCCAAACTACGCACCACACTTCTTATCGTAATTTTGCGTGGGTCGATGTCCCCGACGCCCCACCCGGGCTTGTGCCGCATTTCTTGTAACTCCTGTCATTGCGAACCAGTGCCCCGATGTCACCGGCGCGGCAATCTGTCCCCCATGCCCACACAAAAGAGCCACCGCATCGGCCGATGCGGTGGCTTGATCTCTTTTTTCTGATCGTCCCTTGTTTTACGCTGCTGCCGTCACCGGCCCTTCATCATGAGAACGGCCGCCTGCCGGGTTAAAGACCGGTGCAGGGCTATCTGTGCGCGCTTTACATCCAGGTTGGCGCCGCGCTCTGCCAATCGATCCCGGGCCCGCTTCTCAGCAGCCTCCGCCCTGGGCAGGTCAATATTTTCGGCCCGCTCCGCTGTGCGAACCAGGAGCGTCACCTCATTATGCACGACATTCGCCACGCCCAGGTTCACGGCGATGAATTCCGTAGCGCCGTTCTCCTTCCGGGCGGTGACAACGCCGTCCTCAATGGCGCCCAGCATGGGCGCATGGTCTTTCAGAACGCCCACACTGCCGCCGGAAAACGGCAGCTCCACATAGCTGACCATGTCATCATACACGCTGCCGCCGGCGGTGGCAATCTCCAAATGGATCCCGTCTTTCATAGGCACCTCTTACATCTTCTTGCCCTTGGCAAGCACATCGTCGATGGTCCCGCACATAAGGAATGCCTGCTCCGGGATGTTGTCGCACTCGCCGCCCAGAATAATCTCAAAGCCCCGGATGGTCTCCTCCAGCGGCACATATTTACCGGCCATGCCGGTAAAGTTCTCCGCCACATGGAACGGCTGGGACAAAAAGCGCTGGATGCGACGGGCGCGATTCACCGTGGCCTTATCCTCCAGGCTCAGCTCGTCCATGCCCAGTACGGCAATGATGTCCTGCAGCTCTTTATACTTTTGCAGCACGCTCTGCACGGCACGGGCCGTGCTATAGTGCCGGTGCCCCAGCACATCCGGTTCCAGGATTCGGGAGGTGGAGGCCAGGGGATCCACTGCCGGGTAAATGCCCAGCTCGGAAATGCCGCGGTCCAGCACCGTGGTGGCATCCAAATGGGCAAAGGCCGTAGCCGGGGCCGGGTCCGTCAGGTCGTCGGCGGGGACATAGATGGCCTGCACCGAGGTAACGGAACCGTTGCGAGTAGAGGTGATGCGCTCCTGCAGAGTACCCATTTCCGTGGCCAGGGTGGGCTGATAGCCCACAGCAGAGGGCATACGCCCCAGCAGCGCTGAAACCTCGCTGCCCGCCTGGGTAAAGCGGAAAATATTGTCGATAAACAGCAACACGTCCTGTCCGCTGGTATCGCGGAAGTTCTCCGCAATGGTCAGGCCCGACAGAGGCACCCGCAAACGCGCTCCGGGGGGCTCATTCATCTGGCCGAACACCAGGGCTGTCTTGCTGATAACGCCGGACTCAGTCATCTCATTCCACAGGTCGTTGCCCTCACGAGAGCGCTCACCCACGCCGGCAAACACGGAGTAGCCGCCATGCTCGTAGGCCACGTTGCGTATAAGCTCCTGAATAAGCACCGTTTTACCCACGCCGGCGCCGCCGAACAGGCCGATCTTGCCGCCCTTGGAATATGGGGCCAGCAGGTCCACCACCTTGATGCCCGTTTCCAAAATCTCCGTGGAGGGCATCACATCGGTAAAGGACGGCGCACTCCGGTGGATGGGCATCCGCTCCGCTTCCACGGGGCCTTTGCCGTCAATGGGATCGCCCACCACGTTGAACATGCGGCCCAGGGTGGCCTCGCCCACGGGCATGGTCACGGGAGAGCCGGTATCCACGGCTGTGCAGCCCCGGGCGATGCCGTCGGTGGAGAACAGCGACACGCAGCGCACGGTGTCAGAGCCCAGCTGCTGCATGGCCTCCATAACCACCTTGCGGTCCTCCAGCTGAATTTCAATTGCGTTGTAAATGTCCGGCAGATGTCCGGCAGGAAACTGCACATCCACCACAGGGCCGGTGACCCTTCTGACAATACCGTTTTTCATAGTAGCCTCCTATCGTAGGCGGAATTACTTTTTCGCCTTTTTCAAGGCGTTGGCGCCGCCGACAATCTCGGCGATCTCGGTGGTAATGGCCGCCTGACGCACCCGGTTAAGCTGCAGGCTCAGGCTGCTGATCAGCTCGCCGGTGGCATCGGTGGCCGCACTCATGGCCGCCATACGGGAAGCCTGCTCGCTGACCTTGGCCTCCAGCAAAACGGAAAAAACCATGTTGTTCAGGTACAGCTGCACCATGTTTTCCAGCACGCTCCGGGCATCCGGCTCAAAGATGTAGTCATTGGTCGGCTCCTCCTGCTCCTGCGCATCCAGGCGGGCGGGCAGAAGCTGCACCTGTCCGGGCACCTGCTGCAAGGCAGAGCAGAACTGCTGATACACCAGGTGGATCTCATCCACCTGGCCGCTCAGGTATATACGCTTGAGATAGTCCGCCACCGGCAGGGCTTCCGCCATGCCGGGCGCATCACTGATGGCATCAAAGGTGTGCTGCACCGGCAGACCTGATTGCCGGATGATATCCTTGCCCCAGCTGCCGCAGACCACCACTGTGTAGGGTCTTGCTTCTGCCTGCACCAGCTCCTGGGCATAGCGCAGTACCGCATGGTTATATACGCCGCACAGGCCGCGGTTGCCCACGAACAGAACATAGCACACTCTTTTGATCTCGCTCCGGGGAAGCAGGAATCGGTTATCATATCCGGCGTTCTCCCCGGCCAGCAGCTCACCGAGAATATGCCGGCTGCTCTCCGCAAAGCTGCGGATGCCGCTTAGGCCCTTCTGGGTGCGCCGCAGCTTGGCTGAGGCCACCATCTTCATAGTCTTGGTGATCTGTTGGGTATTTTTCACGCTTTTGATCCGTGCCCGGATCTCACGCATGCTGCCCATTCCGCTCTCCCCCCTTTCTCAACTTATTCTCTCTCAAAAGGACTCCTTAAAGCGCTTCAGCGTATCGCGCAGGTTCTCCAGCATATCGGCAGGGATCTTCTTGCCCTCGCAGATGATATCCACCAGCTCCGGCATAGCCTGCTTCACAAACTCCACCGCTTCTCGCTCGAACCGGGGCATATCACTCAGGGCCACATCGTCAGCGTAGCCCTCGTTGGCAGCAAATATGGCTATGACCTGATCCTCCACCGACAGGGCGGCAAATTGATTCTGCTTCAGCAGCTCCGTCATGTGCTGGCCGCGGCACAGGGTAGACTGTGTGGCCGCATCCAGCTCGGACCCGAACTGTGCAAAGGATGCCAGCTCTCGGTACTGTGCCAGGTCGGTGCGCAGACGGCCCGCCACCTGCTTCATAGCCGGCATCTGGGCTGCGCCGCCCACACGGGACACGGACAGGCCCACATTAATGGCCGGCCGGATACCGGAGTGGAACAGGCCCGTCTCCAGGAAGATCTGACCATCGGTAATGGAGATAACATTGGTGGGGATGTAGGCGGAAATATCGCCCGCCTGGGTTTCGATGATGGGCAGAGCAGTCATGCTGCCGCCGCCGGAGGCCTCGTCCAGCCGTGCCGCCCGCTCCAGAAGGCGGGAGTGCAGGTAGAACACATCGCCGGGATAGGCCTCGCGTCCGGGAGGCCGCTGGAGCAGCAGGGAAATCTCGCGATATGCCGCCGCCTGCTTGCTCAAATCGTCGTAAACGATCAGCACATCCTTCCCCTTATACATAAAATATTCGCCGATGGCAGCGCCGGCATAGGGGGCGATATAGAGCATAGGCGCAGGCTCAGAGGCTGACGCACACACCACAGTGGTGTAGTCCATGGCGCCCAGCTCCGTCAGCTTACGCACCACATTGGCCACCGTAGATTCCTTCTGCCCGATGGCCACATAAATGCAGTGTACGTCCTTGCCCTTCTGATTGGCAATAGTATCCAGGGCGATGGCGGTCTTGCCGGTTTGGCGGTCGCCGATAATCAGCTCTCGTTGGCCCCGGCCGATGGGCACCAAAGCGTCGATGGCCTTAATACCCGTCTGCAGGGGCACGGTGACGCCCTGCCGGTGCAGCACACTGGGGGCCGGGCTCTCCACGGCCCGGAAGCCGTCGTTTTTAATGGGTCCCTTGCCGTCTAACGGGCGGCCCAGGGCATCCACCACACGGCCACACACAGCCTCGCCCACAGGCACCTCGATGATGTGGCCCGTCCGGCGCACGGCATCGCCCTCCTGGATGGTGGAAAAGTCACCCAGCAGCACAACACCCACGTTGTCCTGATCCAGGTCCATCACCATGCCACGGAGATTGCCCTTGAACTCCAGCATTTCCCCGGCCATCACATCGGCCAGGCCGGACACACGGCAGATACCGTCGGATACGCTGATAACCTGACCCACCTGATAAATATCCACAGCCCCGCCGGCTGAGGACAGCAGGCCGCGCACACCGTCCAATACAGACCGGCCGCTCTCATCGCCGCTCTGCTCCGCCCGGTGTACCAGGCGCTCCAGGCAGCGGGCTGCACTGCCGTCATATACGGTGTCGCCCACACGCAGACGCATGCCGGCAATCACGCTCTCATCTGTCTCGCTGTGCAGGTCAATAATCTCTCCGCAGGGTGCATCCTCTCCCGCCGCCCTGCAGGCAGCGGCAAACACATCCGTCAAGGTCCGGCGCAGCTTTTCGATCTGCGCCTCCGTCAGCGGCTCCGCACCGGTGGCGGTGACTGCCAGCTTCTTCCCGGCCGCCAGGGTCAGGATGTCACTGGGCCGGGCCGTGACCATCTTCCCGGTCTTCTCAATAAAAGCATCCGCCAGTGCCGTACGGCGGGCTGCGTATTCGTCCTTTCGCAGGGTCTTGCCGGTCTCCTCCGCCACCTGGCGGACAACCTGGGTGCTGACCTCCTCGTGCATAATGGCCCGCAGCTGCCGCTCCCGCTCCGCAGCACTCTGGCGCAGCACATTGGCTGCCGCCTGGCTGTCGCCGGCGGCACAGACTCTATTTTTCTCCACCTGCCGCTTCGTATCCTCCAGCAGCTGTTTTTCCTGTTGCCGGGCCAGCTCATTGTCCCGGTTGACCTGATTTTCCAGAGCGGCGGCACTTTCCTCCGCCTTTTTCGCCTTGTCCAGCTCTCCGGCGATCTTTTCCTTGCGCTCTCTGAACATCCGGGAGATCATCTTGCGGGTGATAAAAAACAGAGCTCCAAACAGAATCAGAAAGTTTGCGATTGTAAACAGAATATCTTTTAAATGCATCTCCGCATCACCGCTCCTCTCCGCCGGTGTCGCCGCTCAAAAGCTGCTGCGCCAGGATAGAAACCAGCTGCGGCAGCTGCTCCTGGGCATCTGCGCACACCTGTCGGCGTTCCTGCTCAATGCGCTGATTTGCTTCCTGCAGTGCTTTGTTTGTCTCTTTCTGTGTGCTCTCCAGCACCCAGGCACGCTCCCGATCATCGGCCGTTTTTCCTTCCGCAAGAAGCTGTTTGACTTCTACACTGCGCTCCCTCCATTTTTCACGGAGCGCGGCGTCGTTTTCGTCCTTTTTCCGCTGAGCATCCCGGACCCTTTCAAGGCCCTGGTCAATGGCCGCCTGACGCTGCTCCATGAACCGGATCAGCGGGTCAAACAGGAACTTTTTCAGCACAAACAGCAACGCGAAAAAGCAAACGATGGTCCAAATCACTTCTGACACATTAATGCTCAATGCGTATGCCTCCTTACTTTCTCTCTCAGGGGGTCGGTCACATCTTACCGATCAGCATAAAAGCAATGAGCAGGCCGTAGATGGTCAGGGCCTCCATCAGCGCCAGGGCGATAATCATGCTGGAACGGATATTACCGGCAGCCTCGGGCTGACGGGCCATAGCCTCCATGGCCTTGGAGGCGGTGATGCCCTGGCCGATAGCGGGGCCGATGGTGCTCAGAGCCACAGCGATAGCGGCTGCCAGTGCGATGATTGCGGATGACGTCATAATTCTTTCCTCCAAAGTTTCTCCGAAATTTATTAAATGGTATTTGGGATATGCATTCGTTTTAGTGCTCCTCGCCCACAGCCTCCTCAATGTAGATGGACAGCAGCATGGTGAACACCACCGCCTGGATCAGGCAGAACAGCAGGCTCAGCACCTGCATAACAAGGGGCAGCAGCAGCGGGAAGATGCCCTTGAGCTGCTCGGTGACCATTTCCTCTCCGTAGATATTGCCGTACAGTCGCAGGGCCAGGGAGAAGGGCCGCACCACCTGCTCAATAAGGTTCAGGGGCAGCATCAGGATAAAGGGGGAAATGAAGGTCTTCAGATACCCCAGCACGCCCCGGCGCTTCACGCCCACGATGTGGGTGGTGAAGAAAGCGATAATCGCCAGGCCCGCCGTGGTGGACAGGTTGGCCGTAGGCACGGCAAAGCCGTGGCCCGCCCCGGGCAGAATACCGGAATAGTTGCTCACCACGATAAAGATGAAAAAGGTGGCCATCACCGGGAAATACCGGCGGGCGTTGTCGCGCCCCATAGTGCCGGTAAAGTAGTCCTGCAGCTTGGTCACCGCCATTTCCGCCGCACTCTGGATGGGCCCGGGAACCATTTTCAGCCGCCGGGTGGCCAGCCACGACACCAGGCCCAGCACCACAATAATGACCCACATGGTGACAACGGTCTTTGTCACCTCCAGGGGGCCGATGGAAAATAGCGCATTACTGGTCGCTTCCATAGTTTGTTTCTCTCACCTCAATTCCTACCGTCTGTTGACTCGGGATTCTTCGTTGGGTCCTGCAATTGTTTTTTGCTCAATCTCAGATTCAGCAGTATCCCCACCAGCGACAAGCCCACGGCCGTGCCGATGATAGTACCGTAAAACGGTAAGGGGAGCAGCTTCCGGGTAAAATATACCGCCGCCAGGGCTGCGATGTTCACAAGCATCCGCAGCAGGCTGGCCGCCATCACGGCGTTGGCACTGTTTTTTTGCAGTCCGCGCCGGGTGATACACATATTCACAAACGCCGCCAGCGAGCCGAATATAAACCCGATCCCACCGGCCAACAGATACATTTCAGCAGGCATTGCACTCCTCCTCTCCGCCATTCTCCCAGAGCTCTCCGCCCCGGGGATGCTGCATACAACACTACGAATCAATTGTACCATAACCCAGGTCTTTTATCAAATAATTTTTTGCAATTTATTAACATTTTTTGATTCTTTCATCATAAGAAATTAATCTTGTGGCAATTACGATAACTATGGCGGGAAATCCCTTCCTATCTGTGTAAGAGGCTTTTCCCGTGCAGGAAAGAAAAAACGCCTCCCTCCCCGGTCACTGAACCCGGGAGGGAGGCACTTTCACTTTTTATTCAGCCGAGGCCGCAATGTCTTTGATCTCCTGAAGACTAGCGGCAAAGTGTATATTTTCCAGCCGCTCCGGTGCGGACAGGCCCATATCCACCATATGCCGCAGCTGCAGGCGCAGGTGGTCATAGTACCCGTTCAGGTTATACAGGACACAGGGGGCCTTGGTCAGCTTCAGCGCTGCCAAGGACATGATCTCGCTGATCTCCTCCAGGGTGCCCGTGCCGCCGGGAAAAGCGATGAACACATCCCCCCGCCGGATCATCTCCGCCTTGCGTTGGGGAAAGTCCGGCTTGACGATCAGCTCCGTCAGCCCTGTGTGCTGATACCCCGCCTCCATAAATATCTCCAGCTCCACGCCGGTCACCTCTCCCCCCGCGGAGAGAACACTGTCCGCCAGCAGGCCCATGAGGCCCGTCTTGGAGCCACCGTAGACCAGTCGGTTTCCGCTTTCCCCGATCCACCGGCCCAGCTCTGCAACCGCCGTTTTCATCGCCGGATCATTTCCCTCGCAGGAGCCCAGGTATACCGTAATATTCATAGTCATTCTCCTATTAATTTTCTTCTTTTTGTTTCGCCGCCTTTTTTCGGCAGCATCATCCTGTTTTTTGGATTATAGCACATCTCGCCCCCAAAAATCCACCCCATTACACTGCTCCCCCCGCGCATGTTTTTTCTCTTTTGAAAAAAACGAATATTTAACACAGTTATGGTAGTTTCCTTTTCATTTCAATGGTATACTGTCTGTGCAGAAAGAAACAAGGAGGTCTTCCCATGGATATTGCACCCGAAAAGATGGATATTTTTAACGAAAAGAAGGGCTTCATCTGCGATATGGATGGCGTGATCTATCACGGAAACCGCATCCTGCCGGGGGTGGCGGAGTTCATCCAGTGGCTGCACGATGAAAAGAAGGAGTACCTGTTCCTGACCAATAACAGCGGCTATACACCTCTGGAGCTGAAGCAAAAGCTGGCGCGCATGGGCTTAGACGTTTCGGAGGATCATTTTTATACCAGCGCTCTGGCCACAGCAGCCTTTTTAAAGGAACAGGCCCCCGGCTGCTCTGTGTTCGCCATTGGCGAGGCGGGTCTGCTCAACGCCCTGTATGACGCGGGTATCACCATGAATGATGTGAATCCGGACTATGTGGTGGTGGGGGAAGGCCGGTCCTACTCTCTGGATACTCTGACCAAGGCCACCAATCTGGTCCTGGCAGGCGCCAAGCTAATCGGCGCCAATTCCGATGTCTCCGGCCCCATTGAAAACGGCATCGCCCCCGCCTGCCGCGCTTTGGTTGCGCCTATTGAAATGGCCACCGGTACCCAGGCCTATTTCTGCGGCAAGCCCAACCCACTGATGATGCGCACGGGTCTGCGTATGCTGCACTGTCATTCCGCTGAGGCGGTGATGGTGGGCGACCGAATGGATACCGACGTAATCTCCGGTATGGAGAGCGGTATGACCACGGTGCTGGTGCTCTCAGGCGTGTCCACGCTGGAAACACTCAAGACCTATGCCTATCGTCCCAGCATTGTTCTGAGCGGCGTGGGCGATATTTCCGCTATGGCAAAAAAAGCCCGGGAAGGCGCAGCGGCCCATGCTGACAGATAAGTGGTAAAAAAACACGTTTTTTGATACGCAGAGCAAAAAAACGAATTCCACGGTTTTCGCTGACAGGGCAGTGAAGCACAGCATCACCGTAAGCCGGACAGACAACAGGGGAAACAGCCGAGCGGCAAGGATGCCGCTCGGCTGTTTCTGTATCCGCACATTCGATTCCCGCCGCTCCCCCCTCCTGCTGCAAAAATTGCAGAAAATTAGGGCTTGCATTCCCATTTGAGCCATGCTATAATAGCCGCATCATTTAAATATGACCCTGTGAACCATTAAGGATCCCTTGGGAAACTGAATGGGGAGGGGACTCTGGAGAATCCCATTGAGTTGGGTGCCGAAGGTGTAAGGTCCGGTTGGGCCGAATCTCTCAGGCAAAAGGACAGAGGTGGAATCGCAGTTGTGCGTTTCCTCTGCATTCTTCGGAGTCGCTGCAAAAGCGGCTCTTTATTTTTTTTAAGGAGAGAACGAAAAATGATCGAAGAAGTGTTGTATCCCATTGTATGCAAAATCAACGAATACCTATCTAACTACATCCTGGTGTTCCTGCTCATCGGCGTGGGCCTGTGGTACTCCATTCGCACCCGCTTCGTGCAGGTCCGCTGCTTCGGCGAGGCCATGAAAAAGACCTTTGGCAACATCAAGCTCAAGGGCGGCGCTCAAAAGAGCGGCATGACCTCCTTCCAGGCCCTGGCCACCGCCATCGCCGCTCAGGTGGGTACCGGCAACATCATCGGCGCCTCCGGCGCCATCCTCACCGGCGGCCCCGGCGCCATCTTCTGGATGTGGGTCATTGCCTTCTTCGGCATGGCTACTATCTACGCGGAAGCCACCCTGGCCCAGAAGACCCGTATCATTGACAAGGACGGCACCGTTCACGGCGGCCCCGTGTACTACATCACCACCGCTTTTAAGGGCGGCTTCGGCAAGTTCCTGGCCGGGTTCTTCGCCGTTTCCATCATCCTGGCCCTGGGTCTCATGGGCAGCATGGTGCAGTCCAACTCCATCGGCTCCACCTTCCAGACTGCTTTCGGCATCCCTGCCTGGGTCATGGGTATCGTGCTGGTCATCATCTGCGCCATTATCTTCCTGGGCGGCGTGCAGCGTCTGGCTGCCGTCACCGAAAAGCTGGTGCCCATTATGGCCGCTATCTTCCTGCTGGGCGCACTGGTGGTTCTGGCAATCCGCATCCAGTACATTCCCGAGACCTTCGGCATGATCTTTAAGTATGCCTTTAACCCCAGCGCCATCATCGGCGGCGGCATCGGCTATGCCCTGAAAACCGCCATCAGCCAGGGCGCCAAGCGCGGCCTGTTCTCCAATGAAGCCGGTATGGGCTCCACTCCCCACGCCCATGCCCAGGCCAATGTAGCCCACCCCCACGACCAGGGCGTGGTGGCCATGGCCGGTGTGTTCATCGACACCTTTGTGGTGCTGACCCTCAACGCCCTGGTCATCATCTCCACCCTGTATACCAGCGACGGCCCCCTGCACGAGTGCGGCGCCGCTGCCGCCAGCACCACCCTGGGCAAGGCCAACCTGGCTCAGACGGCCTTCGGCACCGTGTTCGGCGAGTCCTTCGGCAATATTTTCGTGGCCATCTGCCTGTTCTTCTTCGCCTTTTCCACGGTGCTGGGCTGGAACCTGTTCGGCCGCATCAATGCTAACTATCTTTTCGGCCGCAAGAATAAGAAGCTCTGCAACACCATCTACACCATCATTGCCCTGGTGTTCATCTTCCTGGGCACCCTTACCGGCAACGACTTTGTGTGGGAGCTGACGGATATGTTCAATAACCTCATCGTCCTGCCCAACGCCCTGGCCCTGTTCGCTCTGACCGGTATGGTGATCGCCATACTGAAGGAAGGCCAGCAGAGCAAGCTGAAGGTCTGATCTTACCGCTGGCGAAAAAGCTTCGTTTTTTCGGCAAAGGGCTTAAACTCTGCGGACGTGAACTCTGCGAGGCTTTTTGACAATCTGAAAAAAATCATCCGGCGTACGCCGGATGATTTTTGCTGCTGTCGAAAAATCCCTTGGATTTTTCCGACAAAGGGCCCCAAGTCTGCTGCGCGCATAATTTTGGTGTAGGACACCAAAATTCCACTACTTCTCGCCTGAGAGGTATTTTTCCCCACGCACATGTCGCGGTGAAAAATGATCTGAATTTTTCGCGTCTGCGGACGCGAACTCTGCGAGGCTTTTTGACAATCTGAAAAAAATCATCCGGCATACGCCGGATGATTTTTTTCAGTTTTTCAGGCTCTGCAGCGGTGCCGGGATCCGGCCGCCCCGGGCGATAAACGCCGCGGAGGACGCCTCATGCACCGGCATCACCGGGGCCGAGCCTAAAAGCCCGCCCATTTCAATCATATCTCCCACAGACTTTCCCTCCACGGGGATAATGCGCACGGCGGTGGTCTTGCTGTTGACCATACCCACCGCCGCCTCGTCAGCGATAATGGCGGAGATGGTCTCGGCAGTGGTCTCCCCGGGAACGGCAATCATATCCAAGCCCACGGAGCAGACACAGGTCATAGCCTCTAACTTGTCCAGGGTCAATGTGCCGCTGAGGGCCGCAGCAATCATCCCCTCGTCCTCGGACACGGGAATAAATGCACCGGAGAGGCCCCCCACATGGGACGATGCCATGACCCCGCCCTTTTTCACCGCATCGTTCAGCAGGGCCAGGGCCGCCGTGGTGCCGTGCGTGCCGCAGATCTCCAGGCCCATTTCCTCCAGGATCCGGGCCACACTGTCCCCCACCGCCGGAGTAGGCGCCAGGGACAAATCCACGATGCCAAAGGGCGTTCCCAAGCGGCGAGAAGCCTCGGAGGCCACCATCTGCCCCATGCGGGTGATCTGGAAGGCGGTCTTTTTCACCGTTTCCGCCACCACATCAAAGGGCGCGCCCTTAACACTCTGAAGGGCGTGATATACAACGCCCGGGCCGCTGACGCCCACGTTGATGACGCTGTCCGCCTCACCCACGCCGTGGAAGGCACCGGCCATGAAGGGGTTATCCTCCACAGCGTTGCAGAACACCACCAGCTTGGCGCAGCCCAGGCCCTCCTGCTCTCTCGTCAGGTGGGCCGTCTCCTTGATGATACGGCCCATCCGGGCCACGGCGTCCATATTGATGCCCGCCCTGGTAGAACCCACGTTCACGCTGGAGCAGACGAAATCCGTCTCCGCCAGAGCCTGGGGGATGGCCCGCAGCAGCAGCTCATCCCCCCGGGCAAAGCCCTTTTGTACCAATGCAGAAAAGCCGCCGATGAAGTTCACGCCACAGGTTTTGGCCGCCCGGTCCATGGTTTTTGCAAAGGGTACCAGGTCCTCCGTGTCACATCCCCCCGCCACCAGAGCCATGGGCGTTACAGAAATGCGCTTATGCACGATGGGAATACCAAACTCGCTCTCGATATTTTCCCCGGTTTTCACCAGATTCTCGGCGTATTTGGTGATCTTATCGTAAATTTTATCGCAGCAGCGCTTGGGATCCTCGCTTATGCAATCCAGCAGGGAGATGCCCATGGTGATGGTGCGGATGTCCAGGTGCTGCTTGTCGATCATGTTAATGGTGTCAAAAATATTGTTCAGACTCAACATATTGCCACCTCTTTACAGCTTGTGCATAGCATCAAAAATGTCCTCTCGCTGGATGCGGATGGACAGCTCCCTACCCTCGCCATAATCCTTTATGCTGCGGCTCAGCTCGTCAAAGGCGGCGTCACACCGGGACAGGTCCACCACCATCATCATGGTAAAATACCCCTGCATGACCGTCTGACTAATGTCCAGGACGTTGATGTTATGCTCTGCCAGGCGGTTACACACGCCTGCGATGATGCCCACCTGGTCTTTTCCAACTACTGTTACGATCGCTTTCATTTTTTAGTCACTCCATTTCATCCAATGTCAGGGCAAAGCTGCCCAGGAAATTTTCGCAAAAATATCGCAGCTCCGGCAGGTCCATTTTATCCAGGACTGCCCGGGTCTGCTCCGCCGCCGCCCGGAACTCGCCGTTGCCGGCCTTCAGCTCCTCCAGGCACTTGATGTGGGCGGAGAGCTTATCCGCCGCCTTTACCAGCTCCTGCACCTGCTCATCCCAGGGGTGCAGGACCTCCTCATACTCTGGCCGCAGCTCCCGGGGCAGCATGTCAAGCAGCTTGTCCTCCGCCACCCGCTCTACCTGCTTATAGGAGTCCCGGATCTGGGGATTGTAATATTTGATCGGTGTAGGCAGGTCGCCGGTAAGGATCTCCGGCGCATCGTGATACAGGGCCGCCACAGCCACCGCACCCTCGTCCACGCAGCCGCCGAAGCAGCGGTTTCGAATGACGGCCAAGGCGTGGGCCAGCACTGCCACCTGGTGGCTGTGCTCCTGGATATTCTCGGTATAGCTGTTGCGCATAAGGGCCCAGCGGTTTATAAAGCGCATACGGTTAATATAAGCGAAAAAATGGCTCACGGCTCAATTTCTCCTTTCAAGATGCCCCCCTCCACAGCGGTGATGCGCACGGGACGCAGACAGTTGTGCAGGTTTTCTCCCGGGGCGGATACCTCCATGTAGTTAGGGGCATGACCGGTGTAAAAGCCCGGCGCCCCGGGCTGCTCAAACAGCACGGGAAGCGTCTTTCCCACACAGCTTTGCAGGTATTCCTCGTGGAGAGCGGCAGCAACCTCCCCGGCCCGGGCGGCCCGCTCCTCCTTTATATTTTTGGGGATCTGCTCCATATCCGCCGCCTTGGTTCCGGGGCGGACGGAGTAGGGAAAAACATGGATCTGGGCGAAGCCACAGCGGCGGATAAAGCCCAGGGTCGTGGAAAACTCCTCCTCCGTTTCCCCGGGAAATCCCACGATCAGGTCCGTTGTCAGGGCGCAATCGGGGAAGAATCGGTGCAGTAAAAGCGCAGATTCAGTGAAGCGGGTGGTGTCGTACCGACGATTCATGCGGCGCAGAGTTGCGTCACAGCCGGATTGAAGGGAAAGATGAAAATGGGGGCAGAGATTTTTAAGCGCCGATGCCCGGCGGCAGAATTCCTCGGTGACGGTACGGGGCTCCAGGCTGCCCAGGCGGACGCGCATAGTCCCGGCAGCGGCGGACACTGCCTCCAAAAGATCAATAAGGCCCTCCTGCCCCGGCAGGTCCTGGCCCCAGGAGGAGATTTCAATACCCGTGAGCACCACCTCCCGGTAGCCCTGGCAGGCAAGCTGCTCTGTCTGCCGGGCCGCCGCTGCCAAGGGCAGGGAGCGGACCGGGCCCCGGGCAAAGGGGATGATGCAGTAGGTGCAGAAATTGCGGCAGCCGTCCTCCACCTTCAGCATGGCGCGGGTGCGGCTGTGCTGCCCGCCGGCAGGCAAAATTTCAAACTCGTGGCGGCGCAGAGCGTCGTCCACCAGGATCCGGGTCTGCTTTTCCTCCGCCGCCGCCAGCAGCTGGTGCAGAAACTCCATGCGCTGGCCGGTGCCGCCGATAAGGTCGATGCCCAGGGCCGCCGCCTCGTCAGTATGGGTCTGGACATAGCAGCCACAGGCAGCTATAATGGCGGCAGGATTTCTGTTTTTGGCCCGGCGGATCATCTGCCGAGACTTTTTATCGCTGACGGCTGTGACGGAGCAGGTATTGATGATATAGGCGTCTGCTGCCTGCTCAAAGTCCACCAGCTCGTGGCCCTGGGCCGCCAGCTCCTGTTCCATGGCCTGGGTCTCATATTGATTGACCTTACAGCCAAGGGTGTAGATGGCGATTCGCATGGGGGTTTTTCTCCTTGCACTTTACGGATTTATCCACTATAATATATGGTTGTATTATAGTCTATCATTCGCCGACTGGCAAGGGTCTGGCGGAGGAAATGAGGTATTTTTTCGTGCATTACTTGGATAACGCCGCCACCACACCGGTGCCGGAGGAGGTCATTGCGGCTATGGCTGATACATTGCGCCATCACAGCGGCAATCCCTCCTCCCAATATCCCTATGGGCAGGACGGGAAGGCCGTGGCGGAAAATGGGCGGGCGATCATCGCCCGGGCCTTGGGCTGCCCTAAGGAGCGGCTGTTTTTCACCTCCTGCGGAACGGAGAGTGACGCGTGGGCCATTCGGGGCGCCGTGTGGCACGGCCGGCACAAGGGAAGGCACATTGTCACCACCGCCGTGGAGCACAGCGCCGTGCTGGAGAGCTGCAGGTGGCTGGAAAGCGAAGGGTATCAGGTGACTTATCTGAAGCCGGACAGCACCGGGATGGTCTCGGCCCGACAGGTGCTGGATGCGGTGCGGGAGGACACGGTGCTGGTGAGCATGATGCTGGTGAACAACGAGACCGGGTGCGTGTTCCCGGTGGCAGAAGCAGCAAAGCTCCTGCGGGAAGCGGGCAGCGGCGCCCTGCTCCACTGCGACGCGGTGCAGGGCTTTTTGAAGGTTCCCTGTGACCCGGTGGGCTGGGGCGTGGATCTGATGAGCCTATCGGCGCACAAGCTGGGCGGGCCTAAGGGCATTGGAGCCCTGTATATCAGCCCGAAGCTGCGGAATTTCCGTCCCCTCCTCCCCGGCGGCGGCCAGGAGATGGGGCTGCGCTCCGGCACCGAGGCCACGGCCCAGATCGCAGGCTTTGCCAAGGCGGTGGAGCTGCGATTGGAGCACTATGACGAAAAAATCCGCCACATGGCGGACATGAAGGCCCTGTGCCGGGAAAAGCTGCTGACCATTAGCGGGATGGTGACGGTGGGCGGCGGCACGGCGCCGCACATTTTGGCCATGTCCCTGCCGGGATATCCCAGCGGCAATATCGTCAGTGATCTGGGCAGCCGGGGCATTTGTATCTCCGCCGGATCCGCCTGCCACAAGGGGAAAAGCAGCCATGTGGTGTCCGCCCTGGGTCTGGACAAGCGCACGGCGGCGGGGGTAATACGCATCAGCTTCGCCCCGGAAACTACGGAGGATGACATCCAGGCGCTGTACGAGGCACTGCAGGCCCACCGGGCACAGCGATGCGGGATGCTGTAAAAAAGCGGAAAGGCAAAAATTGATGGGTGTGATGCCCTATCGGGCGGGTGGTGAGGAGCCCCGCCTATACGGAGGGCAGGGCGTGCCTGCGGACGGACCTATGCAGGCTTCATGTCCTTAGGGTTTGATTTTTTTATGTTTGAGGAGATTCTATGGCTATTCTGATTCGACGGGAGCAGGGGTTTTATCGGCGATTAATGAAGCTGAGTATGCCTATCGTGCTGCAAAACCTTATCACCTTTTCTTTAGGTCTTATTGATACCTTTATGGTCAGCCAGCTGGGAAACACCGAGATGGCGGCGGTAACAGCAGCCAATGTACCGGTATTTCTGCTCATTTCCATTGTATTCGGAGTGCAGAGCGGGTTGGGCATCCTGGTAAGCCAGTACTGGGGCAAGCAGGACATGAAGAGCATCAGCCGCTCTATCGGCGTGGCCTCCTTTGTAGGGGCGGCGGTGGCGGCGGTGCTGGCGGCGGTGCTGTTTTTGTGGCCGGTGCAGATTATGGATTTGATGTCGAATAACCACCAGCTGTCCATTTTAGGCGCGCCGTACCTGAAGCTCATTGGTATTTCCTACATCTTCAATATGCTGTCCTCGGTGTACGCCAGCGCTCAGCGCAGCGCAGAAAATCCCAGCTTCGGCATGAAGCTGTTTGGGGCGTCCACTCTCATTAACACGGGGCTGAACTACCTGCTCATCTTCGGCAAGCTGGGCTTTCCCATGCTGGGTATCCAGGGGGCGGCCATCGCCACTCTGTGCGCGCGCATCTGTGAGTTTATTATCTGCACGGTCTATGCCCTGCGAGACAAACGTATTTGCATGCAGTGGGCCGCCTTTGTCCGGCCCGGCTGGGATATGCTGCGTAGGTTTCTGAAATATGCCTCCCCGGTGGTGCTGAATGAGGCCTGCTGGGGCATGGGAAACAGTATGCTGACGGTGATTCTGGGCTACACGGAAAACTCCGTGGAGATGCTGGCAGCCAACGCCGTGATGGGAAATCTGGGGCGGCTGTTTTTGGTGTTCTGCTTCGGCCTGGGCGCCGCCACGGCGGTGCTGGTGGGCAAGGCCATCGGCGAGGGGCAGAGCGAGGAGGATATTATGTCTCTGAGCAAGGCTCTGCTGCGCTTTACCGTCGTGTCCGGCACGGTGCTGGCAGCCATTGCCCTGGCGCTGCTGCCCACACTGTTTTTGCCGGTGGTATTTCCGATGTTTAAGCTCTTCGGCGAGTCCGCCACCATTGCAGCGGCCCTGGCTGTGACCAGCTTCGCCTCCATCCCCCTGCACGCCTACTCCATCTCCAGCATCACGGGCGTTTTGCGCTCCGGAGGTGATGTGCTGTGGAGCGCTGCACTGGATCTGGCACCTCAGTGGATCGTCTGCCTGCCTCTGACAGCCCTGTGTGCCCTGGTGCTGAAAACCGGCATCTGGCCTATTGCCCTGGCCATGCAGACGGAGTCTGTCGCCAAGATGCCCCTGTGCATCTACCGGGTACGCAGCCGAAAATGGATTCACGATGTAACGGCTAATAAGGAGATGCTATGAGGAGCCTTTTCATCTGCCCGGTGTGTGCAGCGGCTCTGCAGCGGGAGGAGCGGCGCTATATCTGCCCGGCGGGCCACAGCTTCGACCGGGCCAAAGAAGGGTACTGCAACCTGCTTCCGGTGAACCGGAAGCATTCCAAGGCCCCGGGAGATGACAAGGCCATGGCCGCCGCCCGGTCCGTCTTTTTAGGAAAGGGTTATTACGCCCCCCTGCGGGAGGCACTGTGCGCCTTGGCCGTTTCCATGACCGGAGAGGCCCCTACGGTGCTGGATGCCGGGTGCGGTGAAGGATACTACACCGACGGTATCTATCGCGCCCTGCAGGATGCCGGCAAGGCCCCGCAGATGGCAGGGACGGACATATCCAAGTTCATCCTGCGCCGGGCAGCCAAGAGGGAAAAGGACATTGAATTTGCCGTGGCCTCGTCGTACCGCCTGCCCATGGCGGCGGGGAGTGCGGACCTGATTATCAACTGCTTTTCACCCATGGCGGCGGAGGAGTTTCGCCGGGTCCTGCGAAGCGGCGGCGGGCTTCTCTATGTGGTGCCGTCGGAAAAGCATCTGTGGGAGCTGAAGGAGATCCTCTACCACCGGCCCTATATAAACGAGGTAAAGCAGGTGCCCTACGAGGGCTTCGACAGCGTGGAGGTGCGGCATGTGGAGGAGGTCATCCACATGCCCTGCCGGGAGGATATTTGGGCTCTGTTTCAAATGACGCCCTATTTTTGGAACACCCCCCGGGACGGCATCCGGCGCCTGGAGGAGCTGACACAGCTGGATTGCCGTATCAGCTTCGACATTCATATTTTCCGCAAAAGCGGAAGGAATTAGGCGAAACCGGTTGTATTTACGAAAAATTTATGCTACTCTATATTCGCTGCGCTGTTTAAGGAGCGCAGCGAATCCTTGTATCCGGATAATTTTAGGAGAGAAGTACAATGAACGAAAACAAGACCCCCCGGGCGGCGGCACTGCTGCCCATTGCGGTGTTTCTGGTGCTGTATTTGGGCCTGGGCATCGTGCTGGAATATGTGCTGAAGGTGAAGATGGGCTTTTATCAGATCCCCATTGTGGTGGCCTTCCTGGTGGCCATTTTGGTGGCCTGCCTGCAAAACCGCAGTATTTCCTTTGACGAAAAGCTGGCCCTTATGGGCCAGGGCATCGGCGACAAGAACATCGTCACCATGATCCTGATCTTCCTGGCGGCGGGCATATTCGTGGGTGTCACCGGGCGCAGCAGCGCCGAGGCTGTGGCCTACTTCCTGCTGTCCATCGCCCCGGCCAAGCTGGCGGTGGCGGTGCTGTTCGTGGTGGCGTGCTTTGTGTCCATGGCCATGGGCACCAGCGTGGGCACCATCACCCTGCTGACGCCTATCGCCGCAGCTGTGGCCAAGGATTCCGGCTTCAGCCTGCCTCTGTGCGTGGCGTCCGTCATGGGCGGCAGCATGTTCGGAGATAACCTGTCCTTCATCTCCGACACCACCATTGCCGCCTGCTCCACCCAGGGCTGCCAGATGAAGGATAAGTTCCGCGCTAACTTCAGGATCGCTCTGCCGGCGGCCCTGGCCACCCTGGCGGTGATCGTTGTCATCTCTCTGCGGGTAAATGTGGCCCAAACCCCCTCCGGTGACCACAACCTGCTGCTGCTCATCCCCTATGTGCTGGTGCTCATCGGCGGCATCGCGGGGCTGAATGTATTCGTGGTACTGCTGGTAGGCATCGTCGCCGGCGCCGCCATCACTTTGGCCATCGGCCAGGTGACGGCTCTGCAGCTCATGGGCAACATGGGCTCCGGCGTCAGCGGCATGTTCGAGACGATCCTGGTAACGCTGCTGGTGTCCTCCCTATGCGGGCTGATCCGGGCCTACGGCGGCTTTGATGCACTGCTGGCCGCTATCCACAAGATGTTCCGGGGCAAGCGCGGCGGCCAGGTGGGCATTGGTCTGCTGGTGGGCCTTATGGACATCTCCACCGCCAATAACACCGTGGCCATCGTTATGGCCGGTCCCATCGCAAAGGAAATCGCCGCGGAGTACGGCATCAGCCCTCGGCGGTCGGCGTCTCTGCTGGACACCTTCTCCTGTGTGTTCCAGGGCATCATCCCCTACGGCGCGCAGATGCTGGTGGCTATTTCCGCCTGCGCCACCCTGGGCTTCACCGTCAGCGCCTTTGAAATTATCCCCCTGCTGTTTTACCCCATGCTGCTGTGCCTGTCCAGCCTGCTGTTCATTCTGTTTGACCGGAAGTAAGCATGGTTTTTTTCCGGGAGCTTTAGTAGAAAAACAATTGATCCATATATACCAAAAGCCGTGAAGGCGGGGCATCGGCCCCGCCTTCACGGCTTTTATTCTTCTTACTTGGCCCCTTGGGCGGCGGCGCGGCCAGCCCGGAAGGCCTTGAGATTCAGCTCCCTAACCTTGGCGGGCACGGTCTCCGCTACAACTTGCTCCCAATCGATCTCGGGGCAGCCAAGACTGTCACACATGGCGCCGAAGAGAACCACGTTCATGCACTTGGCATTGCCCAGCTCCAGAGCCATATCGCTGGCAGGGACGGCGATGGTCTTGAAGTTCTTCTCCATGGCTTCGATGCAGCCCTGAGGATACTCCTCCTGCCCGGCGGCGATGGTGGTGGACTTGATGGCATAGTCGTTTATGACGGCCACGCCGGTGGGCTTTAGGAATTCCGCATAGCGCACGGCCTCCATTTTCTCCAGGGCCACCATGATGTCCGCCTCACCCCGGCCGAACACGGGCCCATAGACCTTATCGCCCCAGCGAACCTGCGTGGACACGCTGCCGCCCCGCTGGGCCATACCGTGGACCTCGCTCTGCTTGACATCGTAGCCGGCCTTCATAAAGCCACCCGACATGATCTTGGAAATGAGGATGGCTCCCTGGCCGCCCACACCCACCAGCAGCGCACTTTTCACGTTGGACATATTACTTTTCCTCCTTTTCGATAGCGTCAAAGGGACAGGCCTGGGCGCAGACGGTGCAGCCCACGCACTGGGTGCGGTCGATGAATGCCTTGCCGTTTTCCATGGAGATAGCGGGACAGCCCACCTTCAGGCAGCTCTTGCAGCTGCGGCACTTATCGGCGTTAACTACGCACATGCCCACCTGGGGCTTTTGGCGCTTGATGAGCAGGCACGGACGGCGGGTGACGATGGCGGGCTGACGGCCCTCCTGCAGGGCGGCCACAGCGCTCTCCACGGTCTTTTTCATGGCGGTCAGATCCTGGGGATCCACGGTGTAGATGGGGTCGAAGCCATAAGCGGCAAGGACCTTCTCCACACTGATCATATTCGTCTCCTGGCCCATAAGAGTATAGCCCGTGCCGGGGTTATCCTGGTGGCCGGTCATGCCGGTGATGCGGTTATCCAGGACGCAGGGAATCATGCGGCCCTTATTGTACACGATCTCGGCGGCGCCGGTCATACCGGAGTGGAAGAAGGTAGAGTCACCCATGACACCGAACACCACCTTATCGGTGACGCCCTCCCGCTCAAAGCTCTTGGCCATGCCCATGCCGGCGGAGAAGCCGCCGCCCATGCAGATGCACACATCCATGCAGTTCAGCGGGGGCGCAAAGCCCAAAGTATAGCAGCCGATATCGCCGGTGACCACATAATTCTTATTCTTGGAAAGGGTATAGAAGAAGCCGCGGTGGGGGCAGCCGGGACACAGGGCCGGGGGCCGCTTGGCAGGCTGCACCTCAGTGATGGCCTTGTACTCGGTCTTGATGCCCAGGACCCGCTCCCGGACCAGCTCCGTATTTAGCTCATACATATTGCCGGTGAGCTCCTTGCCCACACAGTGGATGCCGGCGGCCTTGATCTGCTCCTCCATGAAGGGATCCAGCTCCTCGATGACATAGAGCTTTTCCACCTTGGAGGCGAAATCCCGGATCAGCTTCATAGGCAGCGGATAGGTCAGGCCCAGCTTCAGGAAGGAGGTTCCCTCCGGGAACACCTCCTTGGCGTACTGGTAGCTGATGGAGGCGGTGATGACGCCCACCCGGCCGTCACCCAGCTCGACCTTGTTCAGGCCGTTTTCCACGGCGGTGGTGCAGCCGTATTCCTCCAGCTTCTTCAGCCGCTCCTCCACCAGCGGGTGGTTTAAGTAAGCATTGGCCGGGGCGCAGATATACTTGCGGGTGTTGCGGGCATAAGCAGGTGCGGTATGCTCCGTGCGCTGGCCGAACTCCACCAGGCCCTTGCTGTGGCAGACCCGGGTGGTGGTGCGGTAGAGCACAGGGGTGTCGAACTGCTCGGAAATGTCACAGGCCAGGGCCACAAAGTCCTTGCTCTCCTGGGCATCGCTGGGCTCCACCATGGCGATCTTGGCGGCGCGGGCATAGTGGCGGTTATCCTGCTCGTTCTGGGAGGAATGGCAGGAGGGGTCATCGGCGGTGACCACCACATAGGCCCCATTCACACCCATATAGCCAGCGGTAAACAGGGGGTCGGCAGCCACGTTCAGGCCCACCATCTTCATGGTGCAGAAGGCCCGGGACCCGGCCACGGACGCACCGTAGGCCACCTCGGTGGCCACCTTTTCATTGGGAGCCCACTCGCAGTAGACCTCCTGGCCATACTGGGGCAGGTTTTCCAGGATTTCCGTGCTGGGGGTTCCGGGGTAAGCGGAACAGACCTTGATACCGGCCTCATAGACGCCACGGGCGGTGGCCTCGTTGCCGGACATGAGATGCTTCATAGCTTTTTCCACCTTTCTATAATGCTGGCGAAAAATCCGCGATTTTTCCGCCAATGATGAGATGTAGTCTGCTGCGGGCATAATTTTGAAACTACGGCTCAAAATTCCACACTGACAGCCCGGGAGGTATTTTTCATTGCCTTTAATATACGCCGGCCTCCTGCTCTCCGTGGAGCACCCGCAGGGCCCCCTCAGCCAGGGAGCGCATCTCCTCCTCGCCGGGCAAGCGGAGGACGGGCGCGATCTTGCCCACGTATTTTGTGATGTCATCGCAGAAGAATCGCTCATAGGCCATGCCGCCGGTGTAAACGATGGCGTCCACCTCGAAGTGCAGCACGGCGGCCATGGCGCCAATGTCCTTGGAGAGCTGATAGACCAGGGCCCGGTAGGCCTCGGTGAATTTTTCGTCGCCCTCCACCACCTTGGCGCAGATAACCCGGAAGTCCGTGGTGCCCAAATAAGAATACATGCCGGACTGGCGGCCCAGGGTCTTCTTCACCTCATCCTTGGTCTTGCCGCTGAAGCAGTAGTTAATCAGCGCGTTCACCGGCAGGGCACCGCCCCGATCCAGGCCCATGGAGCCCTCGTCCTTCACGTTGAACACATCCACCACCCGGCCCTGTTCGTGAGCAGCCACGGACACGCCGCCGCCCAGATGACAGACCACCAGGTTGGCCTCCTCGTATTTCTTGCCCAGGAGACCGGCAGCCTTGCGGCCGATGGACTTCTGATTCAGGGCGTGGAACTGGCACAGGCGGCGGAAGGGCGCAAAGCCCGTGTAGTGGGCCACCTCGGTCATCTCGTCCACGCAGACGGGGTCCACAAAAAAGGCGGGAATACCCACCATGTCGCCGATGCGGCGGGCCAGATACGCCCCCAGATTAGACGGATGCTCGCCGTAGGGAGCCTGCTCCACATCCCGCATGACGGCGTCGCTGACAGCGTAGGTGCCGGAGGGGATGGGCCGGTACAGGCCGCCCCGACCGCACACGGCGTCAAAGTCGCTCAGCTGATAGCCGCTCTCCGCCACCGCGTCCAAAATGGCCTTCTGCCGGTAGTCCGCCTGGTCGATGACCCGGTCGAACCGGTCCAGCTCCTGGGCGGAATGGTCGATGCCCTTTTTGAACACCTGCTTGTCTTCGTCGAACACGGCGATCTTTGTGGAAGTCGCACCGGGATTGATAACGAGAACCTTCATGGCTGTGTCCTCCCTTTTACTGGTTATTTGGCGCAAAACGCCGAATGTTTCACCGAATAATTTAATGAACGGTTTTATTATAATCTTCCGCCCCGGCGTTTGTCAATGCTAACAGGCGGATTTTTACGGCAGTTTTTATTCTTAACAGGAATACTATGACAAAAAATACCAGCGAACCTTTATCAGTCCGCTGGCCGAGTCTTTGAAAATATGAAAAAGCTCCCATATTCCAATCTTTTCTCTTTATTGACAGCATGGGTTTTAGCTTTCTGTGGGCTCCGTATGCCAGCCCCGCAGGAGGGCATCTGCCATGCGGCGGCCCTGCTTTGCTATATCGAAGCCCTCCTGGTAGATGCGCCACTCAAACAGCGTGCCCCGGTGCAGAACCACCAGGTCCTCCACCAGGCAGTCCTGGTCGTAGGACGGGTGGATGCTCCCCTCCTCTTGGCACAGATCCACCAACTCCCGCAGCAGCCGGTAATACACCCGCTTATCGTTTTTCTGCAGCACCGCCTGCTCCGGGTAGCGCAGGCCGTGGATAAACGCCTTGTAGAGCATCTCGTCCGACGCGCTGATCTCCAGGGACCGGCCCACAAAGTCCAGCAGCTTTTCCCGGCCGGACGTCTCCCGGTCCGTCAGATACTCCTCCTCCAGGACCGTATACGCCTCGTCCACCATCTGCGTCACCTGGATAGCCAGCTCGTCCTTGCTCTTGAAGTAGTGATAAATATTGCCCACGGAGCAGCCCACCGTCTGAGCGATCTCCTCCACGGATACATTTTCAAAACCCTCCCGGTTGAACAGGGTCAGTGCCGCACTCTGGATCTTCGCGCGCATTTCTATGGCCTGTCGTTTCCGGGGCGTCAGTTCCTTTTTCATGGTTAAGCTCCTACCCTCGCCGAATGATTTTTTTTATCATACCCGACCGGTGGGGGAATGTCAAGGCGCGCGGCACACCCCCGGGGAAAAGTTTCGCCGGGGTACTGGTAATTTCCCCTTTTGGCGTGTATAATGGAGGGACTACTGATCGGAAGGGGATCTGTTTTATGGAAGAATCTCGCAGCTTCGGCTATCTCTGCCCCCACTGCAAAAAGCCCGTGCTGGCCCAGCGGACTCGCTTTGCCCTGTCTGCCGCCGCCGTGCGCATCGAATGTGCCTGCGAAAAGTCTGAGCTGCGGGCAGAGACGGACGGTCTGCGCTTCCGCCTGTGGGTCCCCTGCGGCCTGTGCGGGGAGACGCACCAGGCGGAGCTCAGCAATGAGGCCATGCTGGACGGCCGCGGCGTGGGCCTGGCCTGTCCCAAAACCAAGCAGCTGTGCTGCTATATTGGCCAGCAGGCCCAGGTGGAGCAGGCCCTGCAGGAGCTGGAGCTGCGGGCGGAAAAGGATCGCTGCCAGGAGCCGGAGGCCTTTACGGATAACGTCATCATGTACGAGGTCCTATCCGAGCTGAAGGATATTGCCGCCCGGGGCGGCGTCAGCTGCACCTGCGGCTGCAGGGAATACTCCATCGCCGTACACCGGGGCTCTGTGGACCTCATCTGCAAAAACTGCGGCGGCAAGCTCCGCCTGCCTGCCGCCACCGATGAGGACTTAGACCGCCTGTGCTGCCAGATGAAGCTGGTCATTCACGGGGTGTAAAACCGGCGAAAAATGATTTGAATTTTTTGCGTCTGCGGACGCAGACTCTGCGAGGCTTTTTGAGAGCATCGCATATGGAAGAGGGAGAAAACACTATGATCGAATTGCTTGCGCGGCTGTTTATCCGCGGCCGGGACGCCCTGGCCCCCTCCGCTCTGCGCCGGGCCTATGGCCAGCTGTGCGGTGCGGTGGGGATCGGGCTGAATTTGCTGCTGTTTGCGGTGAAGTTTTTTGCGGGTTCCGTCAGCGGATCCATCGCCATCACCGCCGACGCCTTCAACAACCTATCCGATGCAGGCTCCTCACTGGTGACGCTGCTGGGCTTCCGCCTGGCGGGGCGCAAGCCGGATCCGGAGCATCCCTTCGGCCACGGGCGCATGGAGTACATATCCGGCCTGGTGGTGTCGGGGCTGATCCTGCTTATGGGTGTGGAGCTGGGGAAGTCCTCTCTGGGCAAGATCCTGCACCCGGAAGAGGTTGCTTCCTCGCCGCTGGTGCTGGTCATTTTGGTAGTGTCCATTGGCGTGAAGCTGTATATGTTCTCTTATAACCGGGCGGTGGGTAAGAAGATCCACTCCACAGCCATGGATGCCACCGCCATGGACAGCCTTTCCGACGCCGTCTCCACCGCCGCCGTGCTGGTGGCAACCCTGGTAGGACAGTTTACGGGGCTGATGATCGACGGCTGGGTGGGCCTGCTGGTGGCGCTGTTTATCCTGTACTCCGCCTACAAGGCTGCCAAGGAGACCCTCTCTCCCCTGCTGGGACAGACGCCGGACCCGGAATTCGTGAGGCACATCCAGGAGATCGTATTGTCATACCCGGAGGTGCAGAACGTCCATGACCTGATCGTACACGACTATGGCCCGGGGCGGGTGATAATCTCCCTGCACGCGGAGGTATCCGCCAGCGGCAACCTGCTGCAGCTCCACGATGTCATTGACAACATCGAGCATAGGCTGCAAAAGGAGCTGGGGTGTGTGGCTGTGATCCACATGGATCCCATCGTCACCGACGATCCGGAGACCCAGCAGCTGCGCCTGGCTGTGGCGGAAAAGGTGAAAACCATAGACCCCCGGCTCACCATACACGACTTCCGCATGGTTCCGGGCCCCAGCCACACGAACCTGATCTTCGACACGGTGGTGCCCTACGGGGTGAAGCTGGATCGGGCCCAGGTGCAAAAGCGCATCGCTGAGCTGGTGCGGCAGCTGGGGGAGCAGTATTTCGCCGTGGTGCAGATCGACAACAGCTATGTATTGTGAAAAAACGCCCCCGGTCACTTGACCGAGGGCATTTTGCAAAAACTTAAATAGAATAAAAAGCCTCGCAGAGTTCGCGTCCGCAGACGCGAAAACTCCAATCATTTTTCACCGCGACATGTGTGTGGGGGAAAATACCTCTCAGGCTGCCAGTGTGGAATTTTGGCGCTTGCGGCAAAATTATGCGCGCAGCAGACTGCAAGCCTTTTGGCAGAAAAATCAAAGATTTTTCGCCAGGTTTATTTCCAGGTTTCCCAAATTTCCGGATGGTAGCCCACGGTGGCCTGCTTGCCGTTGCGGACGATGGGGGCGTTGAACACCGCCGGACAGTCGGCTATCCGGGCATCTACCCCCTGGGGCGGCACATATTGCAGGCCCAGGTCCTCGTAGGCGCCGCACTGAGTGTCCACCAGTGCCTCAAAGCCCACCGCCGCCTTGACGCTGCGGTATTCCCCCAGGGACAGACCCTTTTCGTAGAGGTCGATGTACTGGTACTTGATGCGCCGCTCCTTGAACCAGCGCTCCGCCTTTTTGCTGTCGTTGTTCTTTTTGGAGCCGAAAATTTGAATATTCATAAAAACACCCCTTATACAATAGAGAAATGGAGGAACATACCATGAATGAAGCCATTTTGCAGCTGAAAAAGCTGGTGGACGAGAGCGACAACATCGTTTTCTTCGGCGGGGCCGGGGTCAGCACGGAATCCGGCATCAAGGACTTCCGCAGCGTGGACGGCCTGTACCATCAGAAATTCAAATACCCGCCGGAGACCATGCTCAGCCACAGCTTTTACGAGAGCCACATGGAGGAATTTTACGACTTCTACCGGACCAAGATGCTGGCCCTGGACGCCCAGCCCAACGCCGCCCACAAAAAGCTGGCCCAATGGGAGCGGGAGGGCAAGCTCAAGGCCGTCATCACCCAGAACATCGACGGCCTGCACCAGAAGGCCGGCAGCCATGAGGTGTTGGAACTCCACGGCAGCGTCCTGCGCAATTACTGCCGCCGCTGCGGCAAGTTCTACGGCGTGGAGGCTGTGGCCAATTCCACCGGCATCCCCCGCTGCACCTGCGGCGGCGTCATTAAGCCCGATGTGGTGCTGTACGAGGAGAGCCTGGACGAGCAGGTCATGGATAAGGCTCTGGATTATATCGCCCACGCCGATGTGCTCATCATCGGCGGCACCTCCCTGGTGGTATACCCCGCCGCCGGGCTGGTGCGCTATTACCGGGGCAGTAAGCTGGTGGTCATCAACAAGGACGCCACCGGCATCGACTCCTCCGCCGACCTTTGCATCAACGCCCCCATCGGCCAGGTGCTCTCGCAGCTGTAACGGCAGTATATCACATTTCCCCTCAGATTACAATTCCGTGGCTTCTCACGTTCATTTTGCATATCATTCACATAAATCTTTCATAATTGGCTGTATTTTTAGCGATTTTTCTCTTGCAAATGCAAGTTTCATATGCTAATATTGCATTTAGGATTAGAAAGGAAGGATCTCTATGTCTACTGTCACCCCCTCTGCCGCCGAGTACAGCCGTATCACGCCGGAGCTGATGCAGCTGACCGGATTATGGGCGGAGCATGCCCACATTGACCGGGAGCTCTACCAGCGCTACAACGTCAAGCGCGGCCTGCGTGATGCCAACGGCCGCGGTGTGCTGGCCAGCCTTACCCGCATTTCCGAGGTCAAGGGCTACACCATCGATGATAACGACACCATCCCCTGCCAGGGCGTGCTGTACTATCGCGGCTACGACGTCCGGGAGCTGGTAAAGGGCAGCTTGGCTGAGAAGCGCTTCGGCTTTGAGGAAACGGTGTACCTTCTCATTTTCGGGCAGCTTCCCACCAAGGAGCAGCTGGATTCGTTCTGTCAGATGCTCAATGAGTATCGCCATTTGCCCAAGAATTTTGTCCGTGACGTGGTGATGAAGGCCCCCACCGGAGACATGATGAACACCCTGGCCCGGAGCCTGCTGACCCTGTACTGCTACGATGACAAGGCCAACGACATCTCTATGGCGAACATTCTGCGCCAGTGCCTGCAGCTGACGGTGAATACCCCACAGCTGGCCATCTACAGCTACCTGGCCTACCGCAGCACCAAGGGCGGAGACCTGTTCATTCACAAGCCCCAAAATGACCTGTCCATGGCGGAGAACATCCTCTATCTGCTGCGGGAGGATAAAAAGTTTACGGAGCTGGAGGCCCGGGCCCTGGACGCGGCGCTGATCCTCCACGCCGACCACGGCAGCAACAACTCCACCTTTACAAACCATGTAGTCTCCTCCACCGGCACGGATACCTATTCCGCCATGGCCGCCTCCCTGTGCGCCCTGAAGGGGCCCCGTCACGGCGGCGCCAATATCAAGGTGGTGGAGATGATGGCGGACCTGAAAAGCCATGTAGACGATCCCACTGACGAGGGCCAGGTCCGCGAATACCTGCAAGCTGTGCTGGACAAGAAGGCACTGGACGGTTTGGGTCTTATCTACGGTATGGGCCACGCCGTCTACTCTCTGTCCGACCCCCGTGCCGAGGTCCTGCGGGGCTTTGTGCAGGATATTTCCAAGGAAAAGGGGCTCAACAGGGAGATGGATATGTATCTCACCGTGGAAAAGGTAGCCAAGGAGCTGCTCACCGCCCGCACCGGCAAGCCCGTGGCGGTGAATGTGGACTTCTACAGCGGCTTTCTGTATGATATGCTGGGCCTGCCCAAGGAGCTGTATACCCCGCTGTTTGCCATCGCCCGCATGGCCGGCTGGAGCGCCCACCGCATGGAGGAGCTGGGCGAAAACAGCAAGATCATCCGTCCGGCCTGCAAGTGCATTGAAAAGCGCCGGCCCTATGTACCCATGAGCGAAAGATAACCCCCCGGCTTACAGCCGTCACAAAAACACACACTGGCCGCTGCCGGAAGTTCCGGCGGCGGCCAGCGCATGGAAAGGGCCCTGTTTTTTCCGGGCAGACAGGCGGCTATAGGCAGCCGGCACACTCGCCGGCCGCCCGGTAGATTCTTTTTTCGCCACGCTATGCACCATTCAAAAAAGATGGATTTTGGCGTAAAAAGCCCTTGACTTTTTTTCTCCATATGCTATAATAAGCAAGTCTCCGGTCGAGAGACTCATTTGCGAGTGTGCTGGAATAGGCAGACAGGCAAGCTTGAGGTGCTTGTGTTCGATTGGACGTGTGGGTTCAAGTCCCATCACTCGCACCAGTTTTTTCTCCGGAGTCAGAAAAGAAGCTTTACTATGCGCGAGTGGTGGAATTGGCAGACTCGCTAGATTCAGGTTCTAGTGTGCATTACGCACGTGCGGGTTCAAGTCCCGCCTCGCGCACCACTTCTTTTCTTCAATTTCATATTCGCGCGAGTGGTGGAATTGGCAGACTCGCTAGATTCAGGTTCTAGTGTGCATTACGCACGTGCGGGTTCAAGTCCCGCCTCGCGCACCAAAAATGACAGGTATCCCATGATGCCTGTCATTTTTTCATTTCTCTGCCGACATATCGGAAAAGCCGGGCCCCGGGGCCCGGCTTTCAGCGTGTCGAAAAAGTCTTTTCGCCCCGCTGACTAAGCTTTTGAAACTCTGAAACAGCTTCAAAAGCTATTGATTTCAATGGTGAGGGACACCCTTCTTGGGTTTCCCTCACACGCCCTTCCTTACCGTTATCGAGCCGCCGTCCCCCCCTCTGGGGGGGCAGGGGGGGCATTAAATCCCGGGCAGGGGCAGCCCCCCGGCGGCGGGGGCGGAGACATGCTGACTCGACCAGTGCGCACACCTGGTCGAGCCTATAGCGTCGGAGCCAACGCCCG